>JGI20214J51650_10001146_pt1 | contig 16779 bp, 17 predicted proteins | sample WetSurMetagenome_FD_51650 | JGI IMG/M metagenome (IMG submission 51650) | reverse complement strand
TCCTACAGCGACACGAGCAGATACTACAGGCGGGTGGTCGATTACAAGGATGACAGCAAGAAGGAGCAGGGCAGGAGCAACGAGGTGCGCGCGAACCTCGAAGGGATGATGACGTCGGCAGGGTTCGACGTCGCGACCCTGGACATCAGCCTGGCGGGGCGGCAGTTCGCCAGCGACGACGACCTCGTCGTCGCCATCTTGCAGGGCCTGCGCCGAGACGCCGGGGTGAACGCCGGAGACTACGTCGCCATCGCCTTGAACAGCTTCACGCCCCTGGGCGGCAACACCCACCGTTACACCTCCAAGGTGACCTACCGCATCGTCCGCGTCCAGGACGGCATGGCGCTGCTGCCGGCGAAGGACATCGTCGGCGACTCGGGAGAAACGCAGACCGACGACGTCGGCAAGACCTACGCCGTGAAGTCCGCGCTCTACAAGGTGGACGAGATTCTCCCGGGCGAGATCAAGAAGGCCATGGCGAAGATGAACCGGGCGGAGCAGCGCAGCGCACAGCAGGCGACCCTGTACTTCACGATCCAGATCACGAACGCCGGGGCCAGCTCGAGTCAGGCCATCCGGAAGGCCATCGCGGACGCCGGATTCGGCCCGCCCAAGCGCGATTACAACGGCGCGAACAGGACCGACACGATCACGGTGATGCTGAACGGGCGCAGCGGCCAGGACGTCTCGGACGCCATCGGTCCAATCATCGACAGCGGGAAGTTCGACGTGCTCGCGCTCACGGACAGCCTCGCGCAACTGGGGGCGAAGTGAGATGTCGGGCCTGAAGAAACTGGCGTTCGCCCTCCTGCTCACCTCGGCCTCGTGGGCGGCCGAAGCGCAGCGCCCGGTGAAGTTCGTCCTGGCGAGCCGGATGGTGGTGCTCGACCCATCTCCCTCAGCCCACCTCCGAACCGATCAGCCACTCGTTGACCTCTTCACGTCCAAGTTCGAAGCGGCCTTCCCCGGGCAGGTGAAGCACCTCAACCTCGACAGCCCCGACGGCATGATCTCGCCCAACGAGAAAGTCATCGTCATCGTGCCCACGATCACCGCCGCACGGCTCGCCGACGAACTGAAGGTAGGCAGCATCCACGACTTCGAGGCCATGGTCGTCGGCGACATCTCGGCCATCGATCCCTGGACGAACGCGAACCTCTTCTCCGGGACGCGCATGGCCTCTGCGACCTTCGAGTTGGGGCAGAGCGCCCTTGGGCGTTTGGATGAAAGCGCCAGAAATGCTTTCTGGGCGGCCGCCAACCTCTGGCTCGACCGCACCATCGAGCAACTCAAGACCAACTTGACACCCTTCTCGCTGGAGGGGGCGACGCTGGCGCCGCCTGAGAGAGTGAAGAAATTCAAAGGCGGGATCTGGCCCTTCGGCTCGGAGAAGGGCGTCAAGGGGGGCATGACGCTCAACGGAGGCGGGGGCCGCTTTGCCCGCGTCACCGCGGCGTTCCCGAAGTTCTCCTTGTTGGAGGATGCCGCGGATCCCTCCCGGCTCATGGCCCCAGGAGAGCAGTACTCCATAACCCTCGTGGACAAGCCTACGGAGCGTCCGGAACCGAGCGTGGAGCTGGTCTGGTTGGGGCAACGCCTCAAGACGCCCGAGGGCATGGCCAACGTCACACCGCTCGACAACGACGCCTTGCTCGGCCTCTTCGACAATTACCTGAGCAAAGGCGGAGGCCTCAAGATCCTCCCGCCTCCCATCGAAAATCCAGAGGCCCATAAACAGCTCCTTGCGATCGCACAGGAGATCTCGAACCGATCGAAGCTGGTGCAGGGCAACTTCATGGCCTTCGAGCGGGCCACCTTGGTCCAACGGGCGGCCGAGCGGCCGGACTTCATCCTCGAGGTCGGCGCGATCAGTTCGTACCACGGCGCCAGGAGAGCGGCGGACGGTTCGGTGTCACACCTCTACCGTATCACCTACGCGGCGTCCATCCGGTCCCGGACGGGCGCAGAAGATGCGCCGGTCTATCCGGTTCAAACGATCTTCAAAAACCCGGAGGAGTACGCCCTCGTGTCGGCCGCCGGGGTGCGTGAAATCGATGAGGCCGATGCCTTCTTCACGCTCTCGCGGAACGGCATCATCAACCTCGCCAAGAGGGTGCGCGAGGGAATGCCGGCGAACCAGCCCGGCGCCTCGGTCACGAAGGACGGCGTGGTCCTCTCGGGAGGGAGCATCGACTGGAAGGGCGCGCTCCCTCCTCCCTTCACGCCGCTCACCTGGCTGAGGCCGGGGGGGGAGGTCAAAGGCCCGGACGGGAGCTCCCTGGGAGCTCTCTATCAACCCCAGCCACCGCGGCAGGGTTACATGAACCCCACTACTGCCAGCGCAGAGAAGCTCGAGCCAGGGGATGTCCTCAGATATACCGCTACCGGAGCGGCCGCAAGGCCAATCGTCTCGATGAGGCTCGGCGACCTCGGGAGCGCCCTCTCGTGGATCCCCCAGACGCCTTGGACGTTGCGCCAGGCTGCGAAGCTCTTCGGCATCGGGGCGGACGTGGTGGTCGTTCCGGAGGAGCAGGGCACCGGGACGCAGATCGGGGTCCAGCGGACCATCAGCGTGAATATCTCCGCGCTCTCGCTCAATCCGCAGCCTGCGGCCGCCTACTTCAGCGGCCAGTGGCGCTGCCAGATTCTTCCGGTGGGGTCCGCAGAACCCATCTTGAAATTTGGGATTCAGAACGATTCGAGCGTGGCCATCCCAGCAAATGCCCTCAGCCCTCTGGACACCGACGCGTGGGGACTGCAGTACACCGTCGAATCCCTCAAGAAGCTCATCGAATCCGGAGGCAACAAGGGAATGAAGCAGGTGCTCACTGGGGGATCGTGAGCCTCTAGCAGATCAAGGTAAGCCGCAAGGTATTAAGAGAAGCGAGGGAGGGAAAATCAACATGAAACGGAATCTACTGTTAGCGCTTACGGTGGTGGCCCTTTCGGCGGCCCTGGTCGCTCAAGCCCAGAATCAGGCACCCAGGGGCGTGCCGGTCATCCCCGCAGGGGTGGATCCCCAGATGCGCCCCGTATACGAAATGGTCGCCTTTGCGACCGTGGCCTCCGACCTGGGCGTTCAGGCCGCATTGACGGTCGCCCAGGTTTATCCTCCCGAAAAGGTCGCACATATCCAAGAGCTCTCCATGAAGTACAACGAGCTGAAAAAGAACCGCAAGGATGGGAACCTCGATGCCGACGAGGTGAAGCTGGAAAGCGACATCACTGCGGAGACGGCCGGTCTCGATGGAAGCTGGCAGTCTTATCAGAAAGAGAAGGTCGGGGTCATACCCAAGGCCAACAAGATGCTGGGCCTCATGATCCTGGCGGACACGATGGTCGGCCTGAAAGCGGTCCAGTCGGTCCAGATTCTGCTCAATATGGGCAAGCAGGCCAAGGGGAATCCCCTGGGCATGATTGCCACCGTGACCAAATTCGCCTCGGTAGGCAAGACGGTTCAGGCCATCGCAGGGAGCATCGGTGGACAGAAGGCCAACTACGCGCGAGTGAAGGCCATCGTGAAGAACATAGCCGAGGCGGAGAAGATGAGCCTCGCCGGCGACCCGCCCGCCGGGAAGGTCCAGGATGTCGCCTCGCTCCATTCGGCCGTCACGGAGCTCGACGACTCAGGGACCGCTACTCCCGGTGCGCCGTCTACGGTCATGGCCACCGCGGGTGATGGGACGGCAGCGTCGCCATCTGCGAGCTCATCTGTGGCTCCCCAGCCAGCGAACCAGCAAGCGTTCCCTGCGGGCAGCACACTCATGAGTATCGCCCTGGGGCTCGAGGCGCCTGGGACGCAGCTGATTGTCAAGGTTGATGGCAACAAGGTTGTGGAAGAGCCGCTGTCCTATGCCGGACAGCTCATGCAGCTCACCCGCACCGTGAAGGTGGCCCCCGGCTCGCACCGCGTCCGCGTGGCGGTGTGGCATCCCCCTGCACAACCCGCAGCCACAGAATGGGACTGCCAGATCGTGGAGGGGCAGAATCAAGGATTTACGGTTTCGGTGGATAAGAACTGGAATGTGACGAAAACGAATGGGAGCTAGATGTGTTCCAATCCTGGCCTCCGGTCGATAAGGTCTTGGCCTTGCCCTAGAATCGTGCACACACCCTCAGCGGCCCGCACAGCGTTGAGGGACGGGTCGGAAGGATAAATCATGTGGTTCTAAACGGCTTGCAGTTGAGAGAGCCACTCTAAAGCCAAAAGAAAGCCGCCCCGCAGGGCGGCTCTCTTTTTTCGAAAAACCCGAGCAATGGGCCCGGGATGCTACTGCTTATTCAACCCCTACTTCCCCGGTGCCGCGGGCGCGGGTGGGCGGATCTCCAGGAGGCGCAGGAGCTCCGGGGGATCGTTCACCTGGCGCACGAGCTGGTCCATGGAGCCGGCCGAAGGGATGGTGGGCCGGTTGGGATACTTGGCCAGCTCGGCGAAGAACTGGCTCGTGTAGGGCCCGATGACGATGCTCATCCAGCCGTGGTCCTCGCCCGAATACCGGCCGGGTGAGGTCCTCAGCTCGCCGCGGGTCGGGGCCGCGCCCCTGAACATCATGTCGTACTGCTCGCCCGGATCCCAGTAGAGGTTGTAGACCGCCGGGAAATCCAGGTTGAGCTCGGGCCCCAGCCAGGTGTCCTTGGAGGTGAAGAGCATCTTGAAGTTCTCCACCCGGACGCCGCCGAAGGACAGGTCGTTGATGTAGAAGAAGTGGTCCCGCTTGGAGGGCCCGCGGCCCAGGAGGTAGTCGGTGTTGTCGATGCCGTCGAAGATGATGCCCTTGCCGTTGTTGTCCTGCCAGACGTGGGTCGGCGGCGTGCCCCCGGCCAGGTCCACGAAGGTGGGCCACCAGTCCATATGGCACATGATCTCGTTGGCGACGGTGCCCGGTTTGATGTGGCCGGGCCACCAGGCGATGGCCGGGACGCGGAAGCCGCCCTCGAAGCTCGTCCCCTTCATGCCGCGGAAGGGCGTGTACCCGGCGTCGGGCCACGCGTCGATCCACGCGCCGTTGTCCGTGGTCCAGACGACCAGCGTGTCCTCCGCGATGCCCGCGTCGCGGATGGCCTGCAGGACCTGCCCCGAGTTGTCGTCCAGCTCCATCAGGGAGTCGAGGTAGTTGCCGCCGGCCGGGGATTTCCCCTTGAAGCGCGGCGACGGGTTGTTGGGGTTGTGCACCTTCATGAAGCACAGGTACATGAAGAAGGGCTGGGTGTCCTTGGCGTGCGCCTGGATGTACTTGATGGCGTCGGCCCGCATGATGTCGTCGGCGGTGGCCAGGTCGTCGTAGCCGAACTTCTGCTTGGTGATCTCGGGGGGCTGCCCGGCCTTGCCCGCCCATTCGCTGTGGTTGTACGTTTCCCACATGGCCATCATCTTCTTGTTGCGGATGGGGAAGTCGGGCTGGAGGGCCAGATAGTCGTAGGCGTAGACGCCGGCGTAGTAGGGCAGCATGTGGTACATCTCGTCGAAGCCGTGCACCGTGGGGAAGGTGTCGGGCCGGTCGCCCAGGTGCCACTTCCCGAACTGCACCGTCCGGTACCCGAGCTTCTTCATGGCCTCGGCCACGGTGGGGTCCTCGGCCCGGATGCCGTTCAGGTCGCCGGGGGCCAGCACGACCGACAGGGCCGTCCGTAGGGGGATGCGCCCCGTGATGAAGGAGGCCCGCCCCGCGGTGCAGCTCGCCTGGCCGTAGTAGTTGGTGAAGCGCATGCCTTCGGCGGCCATGCGGTCCAGGTGGGGCGTGGGCGCGCCGCGGGTCTCCCCGCCGCCGTAGCAACCCAGGTCGCCCCAGCCCACGTCGTCGGTCATGATGACCACGATGTTGGGCTTCTTGCCCGCTTTCGGCGCCGCGGCCGCCTTGGCCGGGGCCGCCGCCTGCGCGGCGCACACGAGGGTGGCCCCGGCCAGCAAGAGGCCGAGCGTGGTCCACCTGAAGACCTTGTTCAGGGTATCCGTTGCCATCTGTTTCATCGGATCCTCCCCTCTGACTTTGCCCCTGTTCTTCCGCGCCACCCTTCCCGGGATGACCGGTCCCCGCCAAGAAGAAAGACGATTCCCCCCTGTGATTGCTTCACCGTGAGGCTCAATTTTCTTCCAAACGCGGGGGCGGTGCAATGGCGGGGTGTTGCGCACGGTGAAGAGCGGCGATGCTGGTCGCCAAGGCGGGCGGCCCACAGCCGGCCGGGCCGCTGCGCGCCATGACTTGACGGCCCCTGTAGGGCGAACTTAGAGGGCGGTGCAACGCATCGGGGCCGGCCACGCCGACGTGCCGGGGAAATACCCTCCGACTTTCGGTTGTATGATAGGGGCAGGCCAATGGGAGGGTTCCATGTTCAAGCGGATCAAATACATCAGCCGTTTTGCGAAGCCGCTCACCCCGCAGGAGATCGACGAGATCGCGAGGGTGTCGAAGGAGAACAACGAGAAGAAAGACCTGACGGGCGCGCTGATGGCTTCGGGCGGGCTCTTCTTCCAGGTGGTGGAGGGCCCAAAAGAGGCGGTGGACGAGCTCTGGACGGCCCTGCTGAAGGACCCGCGCCACAAGGACATCCTCCTCCTCCGCACGGAGGAGGGCGACCTGCCGAGGCTCTTCCCGGAGTGGCGCATGAAGAAGGTGGACCTGGACCGCACGACGGGTGCGCGGATCGAGCCCATCAAGGCCATCCTGCAGACGGTGCTCCGACAGACGCAGGTGATCTACGACCTGACGGGCGTCCTCGAGCGCGCGGCCTGGGCCGAGATGGTCGAGGTGGAATAGGACCCTGCGAGGGCAATTTCATCGGGGATGAGAGAATCCATCGAGCCGTCCGTGCTCTTGCGGCCTGCCCGTTAAAACATCGCCGCCGAAAAAGGGACCCGGCCCCTCGAACCAGCACCCCATGGGGAACCCGTCCGAAGCCACGAAAAAAGCCGCCCCGCGGGGCGGCTTTTCCTTTTGAGCGGTCTGATCTCGCGATCAAGGAAACGGCGCTCGCTGGGCCTTACGGGTTCATCTCGTAGGCGTCTCTCAGGGCGAAGACCTCCTCCCAGACGCGCCCGTAGCGGCCCTCGTCGTGGGCGGGCTTACGGAGCATCTTCAGGCAGAGCTCCATCTGGGGCGGGGTGGCGCCCGGCTTGGAGTAGAGCTGGAGCGCGAACTTGGAGAAGTCCCGCACCATGAAGTTGAAGATCTGGTCCACCAGGTCCGTCCCGACGCCGTGCAGGGAGGCCATCTCGAGGACGAGCTGGCCGTAGACCACCAGGGCGAAGAGCTCGCCCACGGCGAGCTGGAAGTCCGTGTCCCGCGCCTGGGCCTCGGTGGGCGTGGCCTTGGCGAGCAGGGCTTTGAAGAGCGAGATCTGCTCCTTGAAGACCGCCAGGTTGGGCGTGTCGAAGAGGCCGTAGGAGATCTTGTAGTCATCGAACCGGATCTTGCCGAGGCCCTTGGTGGGGCCCTGGTTGAAGAGGAACGCGTCGTGGGCCGGCTGGATGCACTCGGGGATGACCGGGTAGCTCTCGTGGTTGAAGAAGTAGTTCGCGAGGAACTTCACGATGAGCGCGATGTTGACGTGGACGGTCCCCTCGAGCTTGGGCAGCGCCCGGATGTCCCGGGCCGCCATCTCGAAGTACATGGACTTCTCGAACCCCTTCGCGGCGATCACGTCCCAGAGCAGGTTGATGACCTCCTCGCCCTGGGTGGTGACCTTCATCTTCACCATGGGGTTGAAGAGGAGGTAGCGCCGGTCGGCGAGGGAGGCGGAGCGCTGGTAGTCCGAGGCGCGCAGCGCGAAGAGCTTCATGGCGCAGAGGCGGGCGTAGGCGTCGGTGAACATCTGCTTGACGTGCGGGAAGTCGGTGACGGACATGTTGTAGAGGCGCCGCCCGCTGGCGTGGTGGATGGCCTCGTAGAAGGCGTGGGTGCAGATGCCGATGGAGGCCCAGCCCAGGTTGTACTTGCCCACGTTCACCGTGTTGAGGGAGGCGTCCCAGGCCTCCTGGCCGCGGGAGAGGATGTCCTCCTCGGTGATGGGGTAGTCGTGCAGGACGAACTCGGCCACGTAGGACTGGCTGGGCGTGACGTTCTGCACGAGCTCGAACTTGGGGTGCTTGGGGCTCACGGCGAAGAACATGTACTCGCCCGTCCCCGATACCTTCCCGAAGGTGGACACCATGGCCGCCTCGTTGCCGTTCCCGATGTAGTACTTGTCACCCTCCGCCAGGTAGGTGCCGTCGCCCAGCGGTTTGAGCATCATGTCGGAGGAGTAGATGTCCGCGCCGTGCTCCTTCTCGGAGAGGCCGAAGGCGAAGACGCCGCCCTCGTCGAGCATCCGCGCGGCCTTCTTCTTGAGGGCCTCGTTCCGGCTCATCCAGAGGGGGCCCAGGCCCAGGATGCTCACCTGCCACGTGTACCAGTAGCAGAGGCCGTAGAAGCCGAGGATCTCGTTGAACTCGCAGTTGCGCCAGGTGTCCCAGCGGGCCGCCTCGTCGCCGTACTCGGGCGGGGCCAGCAGCGTCCCGAAGACCTTCTCGGCCTTCAGGAAGGCCAGGAAGTCTTCGTACCAGACGCGGTTCTGGTCGTCCTCCTTGATCTTCTTCAGCCCCTTGGCCTCGAAGAAGGCCACCGTCTCCCGCATGATGCGGGCGGACCGCTCCTCCGCGTACTGCCGCGTCAGCTTCTTGGGATCGAGTAGGATCATGGCCCCCTCCGTGGAACGCTGCCAGAGAACTTTGAGGACAATCATAGCCGAAGCGCCTCGGAGCGGCCACAAGCGGGACGCCGGGTGCCGTCACGTAGCCGCACCGGTCTGCCCCCTCTAGGTCGGTCCGCTATGCAAGCAGGTCAACAGTGAACCCTGGCTGTGCGGGGGTGCGCAATCCCGTCGAAAGACGAGAGTTCTTCGGGATCGGGAGGCACCTCTTGACAAGTATGCTTTACGTAAAGTATGCTTGTCGTGTTGCCAGTGAGGTGATGCCCGCATGGTGCTCGCAAAGAACCGGCTCAGAGAGTTCCGCGAACGGACGGGGCTCACCCAGGAGAAGCTGGCGGACCGCGTGAAGGTATCGCGCCAGACCATCAACTCCATCGAGGCGGGCCGCTACGTCCCCTCTCTCGAACTGGCCTTGAGCCTCGGCCAGGTCTTCGGCTGCAAGGTCGAGGACCTGTTCGGTATCCCGGAGGTCGCAGATGCTCGGAAAGCCTGAGTGGTTCACGTATCGCGTGGCGGGGTGGGGCATCGCGCCGCGGACGTGGCAGGGGTGGGTCTACGTCGGTGCCTTCGTGGCCCTCGTCTTCACGGTGACGGCGCTTCCCCTCTCGGAGGGCACGCGGAACGTCCTCGTGGCGGCGGCCGTGGGGCTGTTCTTTCTGGACGCGCTCGCCATCTGGGTGCGGATGGGCGACTCCCACGACGAGCGGCAGCGGCTGCACCAGCTCATCATCGAGCGGAACTGCTCCATCGCGGCGGTCTTCTCCCTCGTCGCGGCGGGCTGCTGGCAGGTCGCCCGGCACCAGAGCACCTACGCGGCGGGCTTTCCCTTCGACCCGTTCCTGCTCGCGGTGCTGGGAGTGATGGCGCTCACCAAGCTGGTTTCCACCCTCTACCTGAGGTGGAGGATGTAGGCCTTGTTCCGGGTGCCCCGGACATGGCTGGTTCGTGATGATCAAGGTGTCTAGGAGGATGTCATGTTGAAGCCGCTTCGCATCGCATGGGTCATCGTCGCGTCTCTGTTCACTCTATGGGCGGCCGCGCAGCCCGCGCCCGCGCCGGCCGGCGCTCCCTTCGAGGGCAGTTGGGAGGGGAAGCTCACGACGCCCGGCGGCAGCCTGCGGGTCGTCTTCCGCGTCGTCGCCCAGCCCGACGGTTCCCTGAAGGCCACCATGGACAGCCCTGACCAGGGTGCGACGGGGATCCCCGTGAACCGCGCGGTGGCGGAGAAGAACACCCTCCGCCTCGAGAGCCAGGCGGTCGGGGGCTCCTTCTACGGCAGCCTCGAAAAGGACGGCACCCTCTCGGGGATCTGGTCGCAGGGCGGGGGCAGCCTCCCCCTCGTGCTCAAGCGGACGGGCAAACCCGCCGCGGCGTCGAGGCCGCAGGAGCCCAAACCGCCCCTCCCCTATCGCGTCGAGGACGTGAGCTACCCCTCGGCCCAGGCGGGGGTGACGCTGGCCGCCACCCTCACGGTGCCCGAGGGCGCGGGCCCCTTCCCGGCCGTGCTGTTGGTACCCGGCTCGGGTCCCACGGACCGGAACGAGACGGTCTTCGGCCATAAGCCCTTCCTGGTGCTGGCGGACTACCTGACGCGCCGGGGCATCGTGGTCCTCCGGGCGGACAAGCGGGGCCTGGGCGGCTCCACGGGGAACCTGGCCACGTCCACCGACGCCGACTACGTCAACGACGCCCTGGGCGGCGTGGCGTTCCTGAAATCGCGCAAGGAGGTCAACGCCAAGGCCATCGGCATCGCGGGCCACAGCGAGGGCGGCCTGGTGGCCCCGCGGGCCGCGGCGGTCTCCCCGGACGTGGCCTTCATCGTCCTCATGGCTGGTCCCGGCCTGCCCGGGAAACAGATCATCCTCGGCCAGCAGGCCCTGCTCCTCAAGGCCGCGGGCCCGGACGATGCGACCATCAAGGCGAAGCAGGCCGTCGAGGAGCAGATTCTCACCATCGTCATCGAAGAGAAGGACGACGCGGTCGCCGAGGCGAAGATCCGCGCGGCCATGAAGAGCGAGATACCGCCGGGGACGCCCGGTTCGGCCGTCGCGGGCCAGATCAAGGGGCTCCTCTCTCCCTGGTACAGGGACTTCCTCGTGTTCGATCCCCGCCCGACGCTGGGCAAGGTCAAGTGCCCGGTCCTCGCCATCGCGGGGGAGAAGGACCTGCAGGTGCCGCCCACGGAGAACCTCATGGCCATCAAGGACGCCCTCAAGGCGGGAGGGAACCAGGTCTACACCTTGAAGGTCCTCCCGGGCCTCAACCATCTCTTCCAGACCGCCAAGACGGGGTCACCGATGGAGTATGGGTCCATCGAGGAGACCTTCTCTCCCACGGCGCTTCAGGTGATCGGCGATTGGATCCTCGGGCTCAAGACCGGGACCTGAAGAGCATTGCGGGGTAAGTGATAGAGAGGAAAGGGCAGGGCGTCAACATCGCGCCCTGCCCTGAGCAACGTGTCGGAGGAATAGAGCAGCTCTTTCCAAATGGTTTTCATGTGAGGGAATCGCTTCGAAGCCAAGGTTCGAAGCCAAGGGCGATACGGCATGAACGGGCGGCCTTCTTCTTCAGGGGCACCCGCACTCTTCGCTCTGGGCCTTCTCCTCCTGCGCGGATTCCTCGGAGACGGTGGCGCTGCTATCGCACTTGAAGTAGGCGTTCCATGCGCCGGTCGAGCAATCGATGGCCTTGGAGAGGGTGACGGTGAGCTGGCCGCCGTTCGCGGCCGGGTCGATCCTGACCATGAACTCGCTGAGCCCCACGTGGTTCTCGCCGACCTTGCCCCAGTCGTACGTGTAGCCCAGCCGCGTCCAGGGCGCGCCCCACGTGGTGAGGTCCTTGGGGTCCGACATCTTGTAGGCCTGGGTGGCGTTCCAGGCGAACCACTGCCGGAAGGTGTACGGCGTGGCGCCCTGGTGGTCCACGAAGGTGGCGTCGCTGAACTGGAGGAAGGGGTTCGTGTCGTTGGCGAAGACCCACCCGTCGAGGGAGCGCGCGGAGACCGTCGCCTCGTGGTCGGTGGCCTCCGGGTCCGGCGCGGGGCGAAAGAGGGCGTCGGGGTCCACCCACATCTCCAGGATCACCTGGTAGTCGAAGGCCGGGTTCAGGCCCAGGGCGGCGACGACGCGTTTGCGGCTCGGGGGGCACGGGCCGTCCACGAAGTGGTTCTTGAGCTCGGGGACGACGGTGACCCAGAGGCTCTTCGTGAGCGTGTAGGTGGGCTGGTGCTGGTCCAGGTTGTCCTTGTAGTACTGCGTGTAGGTCGCGCGGCTCATGAAGCACGCCACGAGGACGCGCGAGGCGCCGGGCTCGCCTTCCCACTTGATGTGCCCGTTGTGGAGGACCTTCTGGTTGGTGGTGTCGTCCCCCGGGACGACGGCCAGGAGGTTCCTGCTCACCTCGGCCTGGTTCCCGTTGGACATGGCGTCCAGCATGGCGGCGCCGAAGGCCGCCCTCTCCAGCGGCGTGACGTCCGCAGCCAGAATCCACAGCGGCGCGGACAAGAGGACGAGGGCCGCGAGACCCAGGGCGACGCTCCTCCAGAGCCGCCGCACCGGCAAACGAGCGATGCCGTTCATGGCAGATCCCCCTTTGTGAAAACTGTGTCAGATTTCGAGCGGGAGGGGAAGGTCAGGGCGATACGGACGAAAGGGTGGTCCGGCGCCAGATCCCCGACCCGCGTCACTCGCCGGAATGACTACTCGAGGGATGCTGCAGGCCCGTCCATCGGAGTCATTCCGAGGGCGTCCATTGCATCGGGCACCTGCCCCGGAATCTCATTCTGGGCGGCGTCAAGGCGAGATCCTGAGTCTGACTTCCCCTCCAAGGAGCCCTCAGGATGACGGGAGCGGGGAGCAGGGGCGGATTCTGGACTCGCTGAGCTCTCCAGAATGACGGGAGGATGGCCTCTGATTCCCTACGCCTCGCGGTGGGCCTTTTCGAGCGCGGCGACGTCGAGCTTGACCATCGTCATCATGGCCTCCATGGCGGCCTTGGACTTCTTGGGGTCCGGGTCCCCGATCAGCTCGATGAAGCGCCTCGGGACGATCTGCCACGAGATGCCGAAGGGGTCGGTGATCCACCCGCACTGCACGGGCGTCGCCCCGGCCTCCACGAGCTTGTCCCAGTACTTGTCCACCTCCGCCTGGTCCTCGCAGTCGAGGTAGAGAGAGAAGCCCATGGTGAAGCTGAAGGGCTCGCCCCCGTTGAAGCCCAGGAAGCGCTGGCCGCCGACGACGAACTCGGCGACGGTGACGGGGCCGTCGGAGCCGTCGCGCGCGATCTGCCGGATCTCGGAATCGGGGAAGGTGGCCGTGTAGAACTCCATGGCCGCCTGAAGCTGGTCGTTGAACATCAGGAAAGGGGTCACCTTGGACATGGCGCGCCTCCTCGTTCTCGTCCCATGGTAACCGAACGGCAGGGAGAGGGGAGCGGGGAGCAGGGAGTAGGGAGCAGCGAGCGGGGAGCGGGGAGCAGGGAGTAGGGAGCAGCGAGCGGGGAGCGGATTCTGGGCTCGCTGCGCTGGCCTTACTTCAGGGAGCGGGGAGCAGGGAGCAGGGAGCGGAAACCCGGGGATCGAGCAGCTCACCCCGTGATCCGTGTCCCTCCGCCTTCCGAATTCCGCTTTCCGAATTCCGAATTCTCCCTCCGCCTTCCGAATTCCGCCTTCCGAATTCCGAATTCTCCCATCCGTCTCACTCCACCTCGTATTTGACCCCGAGCTTGTCGCAGATGCGCTTGATGGCGTCCACGATGGCGGGGGTGCCGCCGGGCTCGCCGGGGGCGGTGTTGCTGACGATGAGGAGCTGGCAGAGCTTGTCGCCGAGGCTGGTGATCCTCAGCTGAGCGGTCTGGTCGCCGCGCTTGAACGCGAGGGTGAGCTTGGCGTCGTCCTTCTTGAGGATGGTCATCTCGGCGTTCTTCTTCAGGAGGTCGAGCGCGGTGCCGTAGACCTTGGCCGCGTCGGCGTCCAGGATGACGGTGGCCGCGTCGTAGCCGCCGTTCTTGGAGTCGTGGGGCTGGGTGACGGTGGTGATCTTGCCCACGACCTTCCGGCCCACGGCGATCCACTGGGCGCTGGCGGCCGTCGAGACGGCCAGCAGGAGCAGCGCGAAGCCGCACGCTCTCACCATCGGATTCCTGTCCAAGGCGGCATCCTCCTCGTCGTCTGCCGGGGGCTCACTGGAAGAGGGACTTGATCTTCGACTCGATGACCGAGAGCGGGGCGAAGAAGGGCTTCTCGGAGATCTCCACCTCGATCACGTTCCCGAGGATCTCGTAGGAGCCGACGACGCCCAGAGCGCTGAACTTCCCCCGCTTGGAGTTGCCTTCGAAGGTGGCCCCCTCTTTCTGCGCGGCGGCCCGGGCTTTCTCCACAGCCTGTTCCGGGGTCAGGGTGATCGAGAAGGTGAAAGAATCGGACATGCTCGTCCCCCTATCTGATGGGTTCAGTATGGCACGCCCGGCGCTCTCGGAATCGAGCCCCGACGGGCCGCGGAGCCTGGGCTACTCGCGCACCTCAGCGGTGAGGTGGAACGTCTTTGCGGGAGGCGTGTCCTTCTCCCAGTTCTTGTGGTAGACCAGCTTCAGTTCGGCGGTCCCCGCCGCGGCGGCCCTGAAGTGGAAGGTGACGGTTCCGGGAGCCCCCACGAGGTTCTTGTCCGACGAGCTGGGGCGGTAGTCGGGCTTGCCCACCTGCTCGATGACGCCGCCGAGGCCTCCGAGGACCTCCCAGCTGAAGCCGGTGGTAAGGTTCCCCGCGAGCGTCACGTCGAAACGCTCGCCCACCCTCAGGGTGATCGTCTTGCCGTCGGCGTCCGCGGCGAACTGGGCAGGCTGTTCCACGGCCATCAGCGTGAGGGAAATGACCGAGGCGAGGAGGGCGAGCTTCCATCTCACGTGAGCTCCTCCATCTCGGGGCTCGGCCCCGGTGACCAGGACGCGCTTGTCCGGCACTCCTAAGCTCCTCTCCGGTTCGTCAGTGCTGGGCCTGGAAGGTGAAGGTGCCCCCGTCGTCGAGCTGGATAGTGAGGGTGTTCTCGTCGAGCTTGAGGATCGTGCCGGTCATGTCCCCGACCTGCTGGTCGGAGGTCTGGCCCGTGGTGCACACCCGGTTGACGACGGTGAGCGTCATGCCCGAGAGCGACCACCTCCCCGTGCACATGCTCGTGGCCCCGCGCGGCATGAGGGAGTTCCGCTTGACGATGCTCAGGACCTCGATCTTGCCCGAGGGGTGGAAGGTGATCATGGCGGTGCCGCCGTCGTTTTGGAGGATCCACGTGTGCTTGGCGGGCGATACGAGGAGGTCCGCCATCCTCTGGGCGTCGGCCTTCGCCTTCTGCTCCGCCGTCATGGCCGCCTCTGAGGCGGTCTGCGGGGCGGCGCCCTGGGCGAAGACGAAGGTCGAGGCGGCGAGGAGGAGGGCGGCGAGGGTCACACGGTGCCAGAGGCGCATGGGAACTCCTTAAGGTGGGGGCCTAGGTCCCTGAGGTTCTCTCGACTCCAGCCTATGCCACGAGCGTCATGAGGTCAACCGAGGCGGGGCGCCCCTACCGCCCTTTCCAGTAGAGCGACCAGACCTCGTCGAACCAGAGCCGGGCCGTCTCCGTGCGGAGTTTCTTCTTGTCGCAGTCGGAGGGGCTGAGGCGGTGGCGTTCGAGGCCGTCGGCGTCCTTGAAGATCTTGTCCAGGGAGGTCAGGCTGCTCTCGTCGCGCTCGCCGTGGATCCGGATGAGGCGGACGATCGTGGCCGCGGCCTCTGCCTCCACGGCGGCTCCCTTCAGATAGCCTTCGGCGATCGCGGCGCCACGTTCGGCGTGCCCCCAGTCGATACCGTCCTCGTGGCGTCCCAGATCGTGGAGACATCCCGCGGCCCACAGGCACCACAGGTCCCGCAGGTGGTCGGGCCGCGCGGGATCCCAGCCCTCGGCCCGGGCCAGCTTCACGCCCAATGCCGCCACCATGCGCAGATGGACGATGCCGTGGATGCCGCGGCGGGGCGGCGGGAGCCCTTCGGCTCCGAGGAGGCCCGCGAGGGTCAAGAGCTCCTCGAGGCGCTGGCCGCCTTCGGGCAGCAGGCCGCACGGCGAGCCGGCCCTGAGAATCGCGAGGGGAGTCGCCTCCACGAGGGGGAGGATTCGGGCGAAGCCGTCGTGCACTACTCGATCTCGTCCGAGTCGGAGGGCCGGGCCATCTCCAGCTGCGCGAGTTGGTCGTAGTGCTTGCGGTACTTGGCGAGGCGGTTGAGGGACTTCTCGGAGCGGTCTTTGAGGCGAGACTCGTCCATGTTGTCGGTGAGGTCGGCGAGCTTCACACGGCGGGCCAGGGGGTTGTGCTGCAGGCGGGCGACGTAGGTGTCGTAGTCCATCTCCTTGCCGTCCGCGTCGACGGGCTTGGTGAGGAGGCCGACGGCCTCGACGACCGGTTCGGGGAACCCCTCGCGGCGAAGCCGGTCCTCGTCCCAGCGGTCCGCGGGGGCCGGCTTGTCGCGGCTGTCCTCGATGACGTCGTGCAGGACCCCGACGAGACGCCCCGCATCGTCCTTCATCCGCAGCATGACCCTCAGCGGGTGGAGGATGTAGGCCGCACCGGCCTTGTCGTGCTGGCCCCTGTGCACCTCGAGCGCGATTTCGAGTGCCCGCTCCAACTGTTTCTGCGCGGTGTCCATGGGTGGTCCCCCCATTTACATAGTGTACATCCGAGGCGGCCGCAGGGGGGTGACCTGGGTGCGTAAGCCCCTCAATTTGCTCGTGAACCGTCCGCTTCGGCTCTAAGTGTTTGATTCTCCTTGACTTTTCAGGATGTGCGTGATACTCTTTCCCTGCACACCCCAGCAAATGAGTTGTTGAGGTAGCTGTAGCAGACCAAGGAGTCTCAAGTGGTAAACGGTATTGTGAAGTGGTTCGACGAGAAGAAGGGTTATGGTTTCATCACGGTCGACGGCGGCAAGGACGCCTTCGTCCATCACACCAACATCGAGGGTTCCGGCTTCAAGACCCTCGCCGAGGGGCAGGCTGTGACCCTCGAAGTGACTCAGGGCACCAAGGGCCCCCAGGCGGAGAAGGTCCGCGTCGTCAACAGCTGACCTGACGCCAA
>JGI20214J51650_10001144_pt1 | contig 16787 bp, 10 predicted proteins | sample WetSurMetagenome_FD_51650 | JGI IMG/M metagenome (IMG submission 51650) | reverse complement strand
GGCGGGATGGGAAATTCAAACCTGAAAAACGTCAAACCAACAGAAAATATCGTGGCTCTCTGCGATGTTGACTGGGGATATTCAAAGAAAGTATTTGCAGCAAATCCTGATGCTAAAGCTTATTGGGACTGGCGTAAGATGTATGACGAAATGGGAAAATCAATTGATGCTGTTATTGTTGCTACAGCCGACCATTCACATGCAGTCGTTGCCGCAAACGCTATTCAGCTTGGCAAACACGTTTATTGCCAGAAACCTCTGACCCACACTGTATATGAGTCACGTCTTCTTACCAAATTAGCTGCAAAGTATAAAGTTGCAACCCAGATGGGAAACCAGGGTTCTTCTGCAGAAGGTGTGAACCAGACAATTGAGTGGATACAGAATGGTGAAATCGGTGATATTAAAAGAGTTGAAGCATTTACCGACAGACCAATATGGCCGCAGGGATTAAATGTTCCAAAAGGAGAGTGGGTTCCTGATACACTTAACTGGGATCTGTTCATAGGGCCTACAAAAATGCGTCCTTACAATGCTATTTATACTCCATGGAACTGGAGAGGCTGGTGGGATTTTGGAACCGGCGCTCTTGGCGATATGGCTTGTCATATTTTGCATCCGGTATTTAAAAGCCTTCACCTGCAATATCCTATCAGGGTTCAGGCAAGTTCAACTCTTCTGTTAACCGATTGTGCACCTAATGCACAGATGGTTAAACTTGTTTATCCTGAAAGAGTTGCTCCGAAAGGTTCAAAAATCAAATACCCACAGGTTGAAGTAACCTGGTTTGACGGCGGACTGGAGCCTGCAAAACCACTTGGCTGGCCGGCAGGTAAAAATATGAACGACAGTGGTGGTGGCGTTATCTTCTATGGTTCAAAAGACACTCTTGTATGCGGTTGCTACGGTGTTAACCCATGGTTGCTGTCAGGCCGCAAACCTGAAGTTCCTAAAACTGAGAGAAGAGTTGAAAATGCAATGCAGGGCGGTCATGAAATGGACTGGGTTCGTGCTTGTAAAGAAAGTCCTGAATCAAGAGTTAAAACAAAATCTGACTTCTCAGAAGCGGGTCCATTTAACGAAATGGTTGTTATGGGCGTTCTCGCAGTCAGACTCCAGGGTCTTAACAAAGAACTTGAGTGGAGCGGTGAGAAGATGGAATTTACCAATATTGGTCCTGATGACGCTGTCAGACTTACAGTTTCTGACAACTTCACTATCGTTGACGGAGACCCGAAATTCGATAGGCCAAATATCAAGCTTAACGCAAAAGAATTTGCTAATGAGATGATTAAGCATACCTACCGTAAAGGTTATACTTTACCAGAAATGCCGGCATAATTATTACAGGTCACAGGTAAACTTTTTACCTGTGACTTTTCACTTTAATAACTTATTCATTATGAAGCTATTTAATGTAATTTTATCAGGTGTTCTTGTTATGGGCCTTGTGACTTCATGCGGATCAGGTAATTCAAAGAAAGCCAAGGATGATGGTTTTGTTTCCATTTTTGATGGGAAAACCACTACCGGCTGGCGCGGTTATAATAAACCTGCTTTCCCGACCGAAGGCTGGGAGGTCAAAGACGGAACACTCCATTGTATAGAATCAGGTACAGGTGAAGCCGGAAATGGCGGAGATATTATTTATGATAAGAAACTCTCCAACTTTGAACTTGATCTTGAATGGAAAATCGGCAAAGGTGGTAACAGTGGTATTTTTATCCTTGCACAGGAAATACCTGGCGATCCGATCTGGAAGTCTTCCCCTGAAATGCAGGTCCTTGATAATGAAAACCACCCTGATGCAAAACTCGGTAAAGACGGTAACCGCATGGCAGGTTCCCTTTATGACCTGGTTCCGGCTAAACCACAGAATGCTAAGCCTTTCGGAGAGTGGAACCATGTTCATATCCTTTGCTACCAGGGAACAGTTGTTTATTCAATGAATGGTGCCAACGTTGTTGAATACCATTTATGGACAGAAGACTGGAAGAAAATGATCTCTGAATCGAAGTTTAAAGATTTCCCGAACTTTCTTAACCCAGCGAAAGAAGGTTACATAGGCCTTCAGGACCATGGCAATGATGTTTGGTACAGAAACATTAAACTCAAAATTCTGCAGTAATTTTCAGAATGAAATATAAAACCGGGTCAGTCGATCCGGTTTTTTTATCCTGCCAACCCGATCTCTGTTGCAACTTCCCTCATCCCCATTATGCAATCGGTTATCAGTTCATCAAGTGGCAAACCCAGCATTTCTGCCCCCTTTTCAATCACAGATCTGTTTACCCCTGCTGCAAATTTTTTATCATTCCACTTCTTTTTCACCGACTTTGCCTCCATATCAAGCACACTCTTCGATGGCCTTACCAGAGCACTCGTAGCAACAAGTCCTGTCAGCTCATCAACTGCATATATTGTCTTTTCCATAAGGGATTTTGGTTCCACGTCAGTGGCCAGTCCCCATCCATGACTCATCACTGCCCTGATATATTCATCGGGCCAGTTATTTTCTTTCAGTATTTTCTCTGTCATTATACAGTGCTGCTCAGGATACATTTCATAATCAAGATCATGTATTAACCCTATTATGCCCCATTTTTCCACATCTTCTCCGTTTTTCTCCGCCATATACCTCATGACTCCCTCCACTGACAGAGCATGTTTTAGTAGACTTTCAGTCTTATTGTACCTTTTAAATAATTCAAGTGCTTTGTCCCTGGTGGGTGCAGTATTTTCCATATTAATAAACTTTATTGGGATCGTATTATCAGAACTTATTATTTGACTTTGATTACCGGAATGGTTTTATTAAAGGCAGTACCGTGAATATTAAGATAATAGAGTGATGGGATAAGCCGGAAGTCGCTGATAGTAAAAGAATTACTTCCACTGGTTATGGTTTTCTCTACTCTGTAAAATGTTACACCTGAAACATTGGAAATTGAGATCTGAATCTTATCAGGTACCGGAGAATTAATGAAAATTGTCAGTTTGTCATTAAATGGATTTGGATAGGCTCCAACCGTTTCATCTATCAGTGTATTTTCAATATTTACTGAAAGGGTATCATTGAACAGATAATCATCATCATTATTGACACCATAAGTGGTGATCTTATATACGCCGTACTTTGAGAGGTCGGCTTTTGAATTAAATGATACCATGACTGAATCTCCAAATGGCAAAACCTGATTATCAAAATGTTGTGTTACTACTGGGAGGTGATTATTTACCGAATATGCAAGATTAAAGCCATTAATGACACTGCTTCCGAGATTCAGGACTTTTACAGATATTGTTTCATTATCAAATTGTTTGTCAGCTGCTACTGGCATAATCCTGGCAACCTGAAGGTCTTTTTGAATATAGCTGATCGCACTCGACTGTGTAAAATCGATCATATCGATCCATGCACAATCTGAGCCCTGAGAAAATGAATTATCTTTTCTGTAGGTCCATTCCATACTGTTCAGACCAGCAGAAACGGCAACAGCTTTCTTTGACCATGGTATCTCTCCTGATTTCTTGAATATTTCGGTTCCATTGAGTTTGAATGAAAGGAAATCATAGTTTGGTTCAGAGGAGACTTTGTACCAGAACTTCAAAGAATCATCTTTCTCGTAGTAGGTTCTCATGGACAGAGTGGTGATGCCTCCATTGTTTATTAATCCTGACCTGGCTGAGAGATTACCGTCATAAGATGTTTCTGAGGTAATAACCCAGGGAATTGAACTGACGTTAATCCAGGGAAAAACACTGAATGATGATGTTTCAAAATTCTCCCTGACTTTTCCTACCCTGAATGAGAAATCTTTATTCACAATATACGGAGTGCAGTCAAGGAGGGCATCAAGGGAAACAAGGCTTCCTGACGGTGAATTTTCAGATAATTTAACCAATACCGGAATAGTGGTTATCTCGCCGAATTTGAGAACCCCGGATTTTACATTCGGGTTAACCACAGTAAACTCAGGTGCCTGACTCTCAACGCTGAATTGCCCTGAGATATCACTGGTGCCCTGGTTACGGATCTTAAAAACAAGGTTGAATGTTTCCCCTGCATCAGGAATGAAATCGCCATTTCCGGTAATCTTGTCATCAACTAAACAGCTGACAATCTGTAATTCAGGGGAGTGAACATTGATATCTATTACATAGTGTTTTTCAGATACCTGATCCTTAAGTACGAGATTTACAGTAATGACACCCATGTCGGGTACATTATCCGAGACTTTCAGACCAAGTTTATCAGGAAGGACAATGCCCGACCCTGCTGCCAGTGTTCCGATATATGCCGAGTCTGCGAATATTGTTACCAGGCTCGATGCAGAGGATATTTTCGCATATAGATTATGAGAATCCTTCAGCCCAAGGTTATTGATACTCAGCTTCAGATAGAAAGACTCCCCATAATCAGCAAGCTGGTTATTGTTGCCCTGTGAGTCATTTATGATTCTGGCAGTAAGATTGATATATTCATTGTTGATTTTCCCGATGCGAATTGTCTTGATAACCGGAATTTTATTCTGACCTGTAATTACTATAAGGCACGAATCATTCGACAGACCGGGGAGATGAAGCACGACGCTGCCTGATTTACTTGCATAAGATGCATCCCATAAAGTATCAAAATGTGAAATTGCAACGTATGAGAATGGATCAGCGTTCAATGAAAGTGAAGTAATGCCGTTAGGTAGTGTATCAGGAAGTGAAATATTGAACTTGCCAGGTTTTCCGATTATAGGAATCACACTAGGATCACCAATCAGATTATATGTTTCCCAGTAATATTTTTTCCTGGCCGAATTGCTTGCGCTGACAGCCATATTTCCGGCATAGTTAATCTGGCCCATTGAAAAGTACCATTCAGAAGGTGATTCTCCATGAGTATGAAATAGTCTGTCGTACGCTCCAAGTCCTTTTCCTGAATATGAAGGATCAGCCAATATTGTTCCGGGACCAACAGCCCAGTAATAGTCNTCATCCCAGTATGAGTCATTGGAACAACCGATGAAGCCGATTGCACCCTTGTTTTCAGTCAGGACCATTCTTGTTCCGAAACTGGTTGCCTGACTGAACTGAGCGGTACCACATGCATTGCTGATGACAAACGGATACATATTCTTATTCTGGAATGAAGGAATATCAGGCGATTTTATATTTAAATGCAGCCACCCGAGAAAATCGCCATGCCCCGTATAATTAATGAATGATAAGCCTTTATCAATCAGCTTAATTATTGAGTCTTTGGCTGTATAAGACTGGGGATAATTGAAGTGGAATTCCTGAATATTATTAGCGGGTGTGAGGTAGTTGGCAGTAGCATACTTGATCTGGCTATTCATATAAGTTGCATATCCGGCATCATAACCTGCACTGATAAGCGCCCTGGAATAAAACTTATTTGTGTCGGCGTACTGGAACTTCTCGTACTGGATTATTTTGTTCAGTGCAGTTTTAACTTCTGTTGTATCAGTTGCAGGCAATCTTCCGATATACATTTCGGGGATATAATCGCCTCCTCCATCAAATTCACCATAGTACATATCGGTAACATTTCCCGATCCTCCTGCACCGTAGTAGGGAATCCGTTTGGTGTCACCAATGATAAGAAGGTATTCCGGGGCAGGATTATTAACAGTCGCAGACTTGTAGATCCTGTTCAGCGTATCCTTCAGCTGGGTATAATCGTTTCCGGCAAGGCCTGTCCCTTTATAAAGTACTTTAATTTTGTAGCCTTTCTGCGTTTTCCATTTTATAAACGGTGCTATCTGCTTTTTAAAAGCGGTGTCAGTGATAATTACCATTTTTACAGGTTGAACGGAGTATCCGGGGATCACATCACCGGGATTAAAATTCAGAATTCCCTTGTAAAGTGATTCGCTGAAAAGTCCAGATGGCGCGGAAAGAGATTTCGCTGATATGCCTGTTGAAGCCGGGAATGTTATTGATATTTTCATCGAGGTAATTACCTCAATTGTATTTGAATGCGGATTATAACATACTGGAGAAATATACAGGTTTGCAAGCCTGTTGTTTCTCGATGTCCCCATCATCTCTATTCGCACAGTATCTGAAGGTATCAGGCCTTTGACAGCATATGCTGACCTGTCGATTTTAAATCTGGTTTTTTCCTGTTGCTGGTCCTTTGTCTCACTCTCCTGCGCAGGATATAGGAGCCCTGCGATTTTTTTCGAAGAAGGATTTATCTTAACTGAGCGGATCTCCGAAATTCTAATCCTGTATGATGAGCCATCCGGGATTGAAATAAGTCTGCTGAAAACCGGAACTTCAGGTTTCCCTGTTTCCGTTGAAGGAATATGACCAGGAATGGTAACACGGTAAAATGATCCATTGACATTGGAGATGTTTTCAATGTTAATGTCTGATATTGAGTAATTTAGAGTTAGAGTTTGATTTTCGGACAGGACATCAGTTTTTTCTACATTACCATCAACATGGAATTTGTAGTTTTTTCCTGTCTGTCCACTGGCTGATGATGCAATAACCAGAAAAACAGCTAAAATACTAGCGTGTTTATCTACCCCTAATAGCATCAATTTTAATAAATTAACACAATGACCTAAATTCTGGAGGCAAGTTATTAAAAAATCACAATAATATTAACAGAGGGTTGATAAATTTGATTAAAATGTGAATTCTTATTCTTTTAGCAAATGATGTTTTTGTGACAACGAAAAAGTGATAGAAAGTGAAGATTTCAATGATTTTTTAAGATCTTTGTACATTAGTTTTATTAAAAATTACCGATATGAATTACAGATCTTTGGCTATTATACGAAGAACTTTCCTGTCAATAAATTTTATTGCAATGATGGCATTCGGATATTCCCAGGACACTCCCGAGTACGACAAAGTTATTACCTCGGCCGGTACAGTTGAATTGCATTTCATCGGACATAGTTCATTAATGTTCAAGGTGAACGGTTATGTAATCTATATCGATCCGGTACGCAGCTCAGGCAATTATGAATTTCTTCCAAAGGCTGATCTTATTCTGGTAACACATGAACATGGTGATCATCTGGATCCCAAATTGATAGGTGATCTCAAGAAGCAGGGAACATTACTGTTCTGTAATCAGAACTCTCTTTCAAAAGTTCCATGGGCTATGGCAATGAAAGATGGCGACAGGCAGGAAATAAATAATATCATTATCCAGGCTGTCCCTGCTTATAATCTAGTAAATGAAAGTGCTCCGGGTCATCCGTTTCATCCTAAGGGATCAGGGAACGGATATATCCTTACTATCGGAGGAAAAAAGATCTATGTTGCCGGTGATACTGAGAATACTCCTGAGATGAAAGCTCTTACAAAAATAGATGTTGCTTTTCTTCCGATGAATCTGCCCTATACAATGACTCCTGCAATGGTTGCCGATGCGGCACTCGCATTTAAACCCAAAATTCTTTACCCTTATCACACCGGTGAAACTGATACCAATGAAATAGTCAAACTTTTACAGGGTTCCGGCATTGAAGTAAGGATCAGAAACCTGAAATAAGGATTTGGTTATATAAGTGTATATACAAACATCCTTTATGTACCTGAGTGCTCCCTGTACTTCTCCAAAATTAATATAACATAATTATTACTTTCTTTTATAGATATTACCCCCTTTCATTTTCCCCCAGGGGGGAAATGAAAATCCACTCCTTCCCACGTGGGGGAAGGCAGGGAAGGGGGTAATTAATGCAAAAAAATGATTGTAATTCGTGAGACTATTTGTAACCCACTCTAAAAGTTTTTTACCGTAATTGTGAAGTATAATATAGTTATTGGGACTTTTGTTTCCTTTGTGGTTAAAGTATTATTTCAATACACTATTTATGAATAAATGGATTATTAATAGCTTGCTGATGACAGTGTTAGTCGTATCAGCTTCTGCACAGGAGCCGGCAATGCCTGAATTGCAGGGATATAAGAAAGTTCTGAATTATCCTGTATTCGGTCCTGACAAACTCTGGGATTTTATTGATGGTGCAGCCGATACCTATCTGGCTTACGGATTTGTAGATCTTCATGTTGCCGAGTACAAAAGGGGAAAGAATGTAATTAAGCTTGAGATTTACAGGCATTCTGATCATACGATGGCATTCGGTATATACTCTTCGGAACGTTCGGCTTCATTTCATTTTATTAATCTGGGCTCCCAGGGTTATAATGAAGATGGTATAATAAATTTTTTCAAAGGCAATTATTATGTTAAGGTCCGTACTTATTCAAAGGATGCAAAGACGTTGAAAGCAGAAGAAACACTTGCTCAGAATGTAGCAGGGATGTTATCCGGAGGAACAGATATGCCTTCTGCCCTGTCGTCTTTTCCTGTCGAGCTGAGAAAGATAAATGAGGAGACTTATATTAATGAAAGTGTACTCGGACATAAATTTCTGAATAAAGCTTTCAAAGCAGACTATCAGACAGGGGAGGATGTATTTTCAGTTTTTATTTTTGATAAAAGCTCTCCTGATGAAGTTAAAAAATCTGTAAATGAATATTTATCCTCCGGCGGAATTGAAGCCGTTGATTCAGAAACTGGTAAGTATATGTTCAAAGATGGCTATAACGGGACTATTTTTTTAGCCTGGAAAGATAACAGGATTGTTATTATTTCAGGACTATCAAAGGATCAGTCAGATATAGCCGATAAATATACCACCGGAATTCTTAAATAAGTCTCAGGAAAACCATTTTCTTTCTCTCACTCCAAGGCTGCCGAGTGTATCAATGGCTGTATTCACGTTATCCACAACCTGGAAATCGAACATGCCAACGCAGATGAAATCCGCTCCATTCTCAAACGCATGACGAAAACCATCTTTGGGTTCAATTGCACCTGCTGCCAGGACCTTGAAAGCGAACCATGGCTTATTTACGCTCTTCATATACTCCGCAGTTTTGAGTGGAAAGAGGTCCCACATATTCTCATGGAATCTGTTATGGTCAGGTGAAGACTGGCCAATTACACTGTATTCCTCACGGTTTTCAAGGGGATGGGCTGACCAGTAGTTGTCATGGTGGAAAGTCTTTACATAAAAATCGGCATTGATACCTTCTCTTTCGCATGATTTAATTGTTTCAAGTGAATGTGCCCCGATACCTGCCTGGAAACCATGAGATTTGATATATTCGATTGCTTTTTTCAGCATGTCGAATTTGCCTGCGCTTGCATACCTGTCACCTTCTCCGCCCTGAATATATATTGCGGTTGGTTTGCTGCTAATGGCAGTGTTCAGATCAGAGAAAAAATCCTTGTCGGGCAGCATTGCCTGACATATTGATTGCATATTGCTGTTATAGATATCTTTATACTTATTGAAAGTAGGATAATACTGGGTTACCATGAATGTGGTATTAATACCTGAAAGTTCCGCAAGACGGAAAGTCTCGATTATTTTTCTCTCATTATTATAAGCCTTGAAAAGCGTATTGGCATATATAAGGTCACGTGCATGCGACCAACCTCCGATAAGATTGCATCCCATTACCATCCGGCTGATTGTCAGGTTGCCCAGCTTTCCCGTGGGCAGTGTGCCTTTTACATCCTTAGCCTGCTTATAGTCAACTTTTATTGTAGCTCCTGACACTGCATCNGGGCCTGCTTCAGAAAGGTTTTTAAAAAATGCACCTGCAAAGAGAGCAAAGACCGGTAACCCGGTAAGAGCTTTAATTAGTTCACGTCTGGAGTTAACCGGCTCATTATCCGTTTGAACAGGTGATTTAGTGTCTTTCTTTGCTATAAGTGATTTATTTTTTCTCAGCATATCGAGTCCGAAATATCTTCCGGGATCCATGAACGAAAGGAGGACCATCGCAACGAGCTCAACCATGTTTTTATTTACGATCAGATAGCTTCCTTCAGAAGGAGCTCCGTAACTGAAACCACCGAAAGGCGGATAGGCAAGATAGTACATAAGCAGGAGGGAGACTCCTCCCCATAAAGCAAGACGGGTGAAAAGTCCGGCAATAAGCGCTATCCCAATCAGAGTTAATCCATAGGCATTGATTGTATCTATAATCCACATCCCGGTATTACCAGAGATCATCCAGCGGAAAAGATCACCAAAAATCCATCTTGAACCTTCAAGAAAGGGCCGGGCAGTCCATGCAGGATTCAACAGCTTAACCAGGCCTTCATAGAGAAAATGCCAGCCAATAACAATTCGCAGAACAGTGAGAAATACTGTCACAATCCGATTTTTAAGGGTATCAGAGAGCATATTGGTTATATATCATGTTTGTATGAAAATAATTTCATCTGTTTATTCATAAAGGAACCTGTGACATTCTGAACAGTTAGCTTCCTTCCATGCAGTTCCTATATTTATCGGGTGCTTGAATTCAAGATTATCCTTAATATTTGTATACTCCATATTACCGGGTTTTCCTTGTCCAACAATGTTATGGCAGAGGTTGCAATCGCGGCTGATTTTGCTTCCGTCAGCAGCTACGAATGCATCATTATGGCATCTGAAGCATCCGTCAGATTCAAGATGACCGATATGTTCAGGATATTTGTCGTATGTCACTTTCATCTTCGGAAAGGTATTCTGGCTGAAAGATTTCTGAACTGCAGCTATTGAATTGTCTATGAGATCTTTGTTTTTTGAATAATACTCACTATAGCCAGTCTTGTAAAAGCTGGTAATGCTTTCATTTATCTTCATCATAGCAGTATCGCTGTCGGTGAAGGCTTCCTTGAGAATGCCCATTGCCGCTTTCTTGAAAAACGGTATCTCCTTGGAAACAGCTCCCGTAAGCATTGCTCTGTCAAAATAGACTGTGGGAGATTTATAGTTATGCGATGGACGGTTATGGCAATCGATACAATCCATGGTCCTGTGTGATGAAGCTGTTATCAGACTGTCTGATATCGGATTGCTGTCATTCCTGAAAATTTTTACAGCTCCGGTTTTTTTATCGGTGTACTTAACATAGGTAATGTTTTCACGCTTATCATTATCTGAGATATATTCTATGCTGACGTCGGGATTGATATGCCAGTGAATTCCTTCTTTCAGACCAAGGCCGCTGTACTCAGGACCGGTTTTCATCTGGAGCATAATATCCCATTCGGAATTTAGTGAATCAGCCAGGAAATACTTGTTTGTCCATAGAGTTCGTGCATAAAACTTTTGTGGCCAGTGGCATTTTTCACAGGTTTCTCTTGCCGGTCGCAGATCATGAAGAGGGGTTTCAATCGGTCGGGGGTAAGTATTGGTCAGAACGGCATAAACCTGGTGCATTCCAGAAAGCTTTGATTTTACATACCATGAAGCACCTGAACCTACATGGCATTCCACACAGGCTACATTGGCATGAGGAGAATTCTGGTATGCAGTATGTTCGGGCTCCATAACCTGATGGCACAGAGTGCCGCAGAATTCCACCGATTCTGTCAGGTGAAATGCCTGAAAACTTCCAAGTGTGGAGAGGAACAATACTATTATAGTTGTAATGGTGAAAATGATAAATGCATTCCTGTGCCTTGGATCATTAAGATCTATACGTGGAAATTTTGCTTCCTCCTTTATTCTGAGCTTGCGTATACGTTTCCTCTCGCGTATCATTCCGATTGGAATCAGCAATAGACCCAGAATCAGGAACCCGGGAAGTATGATATAAATGAATAATCCAAGATTAGTGTTGGCCTTGTTAAAAATGGTTGAGACAACAAAAAGAAGAATAATCAGAGCCAGGTTTATGCTGGCAATAATTGAACCGATTATTGTTAACCAGTTTTTAGAGGAAGGTGGAAGTTTCATGGGCCGGTTAATTAGTTAGTTAGAGTAAGGTAAAAATAGGAAATTATTGGATTATACATCCGCAAAGGTGATAATTTAGTGCCGGAACCCATTTCCGGGAATATTTATGATCTGAAAAACTCCTGAGGATACATGGCGGAGCTCCGACTTTATTCTTCTTCGCCGTTAATGATCTCGGAGATGATCCGTTTGAGACTTGGATAAGTTCTGACAACTTTTAAATCAGGATGTTCTTCCTCAACGTTTTGTGGCGGACTATAGAGTATTCCATGGTCAGCCTTTCTGAGCATGGAGATGTCATTATAAGAGTCTCCGATAGCTATAACCTTATAATTTAAGCTGTGAAGGGCATCTACAACATGACGTTTAGCGTCTTCCTGACGCAGGTTGTAATCTATGATGATTCCTTCTTTATTGGTTGTGAGATGATGGCAGAGCAAAGTCGGTTTTCCAAGCTGGTTAACAAGTGGCTCTGCAAACTCAGTAAATGAATCTGTGACAATGATCAGCTGAGTTTTTGTGCGAAGCCACTCAACGAATTCGAGAGCGCCGGGAAGCGGCCTGAGCAGTGATATTACATTCTGAACATCGCGAAGGGTGAGACCATATTTCTGAAGAAGCTCCAGTCTTCTTCTCATCAGCAGATTATAATCACTTATTTCACGGGTTGTGAGTTTTAGTTCATCAATACCGGTATGCCTGGAAACGTTAACCCATACTTCCGGTACAAAAACTCCTTCAAGATCAGAACAAACAATATACATGGCCTGAATTTAATTCTTAATTATTATTCTTTTGTATGAATTCCTTAAGCATTTCATAATTATTTGCAAGCTGATAGTATTTCTCCGGTAGCTTTTCCAGTCCCGCCAGGGAGTCTGGCAAAGTTGGTTCAAAATTCAGAATTTTCTGTATCTCAGCCGGGAATTTTGCAGGATGGGCTGTCTCTAGAGATATGCAAAGTGGTTTACCGGTAACCGGATTTTTGTCAAATCCCGGAAACCCTTTTATCGCTCTCCATGCAATTGCTCCATGAGGCTCAAGCAACAAGTTATATCTTTTGTAAGCTTCTTCAATTGTCATCCTGGTTTCGTCATCGGTTACGCTTATCCCAAATAGGTCCTCACGCATTCTTTTGAGGTCAGGTTGTGTTATTATCTTTCCGGATTCATCCATCATACCTCCATACAAAGCCACCACTCTTGCAAGATTACTTGGGTGTCCTACATTCATGGCACTTGAGATACAATTTTTCGAAGGAACAACAGATTTATATATTCCAGTTCTTAAAAACTCCGGCACCTCATCGTTCTCATTTGTCGCGATGATAAACTGGTTGACCGGAAGTCCCATATTCTTTGCTATAAGGCCACCCATTAAATTACCAAAATTACCTGAGGGAACACTGAAAACAGCCTTTTCGTCTGTGACAGATGTCAGTTTTGAATAAGCATAAAAATAATAAACTGACTGCGGGAGAAGCCTTCCTATATTAATTGAATTTGCAGATGTAAGAGATATATGTGCCAGGGTCTGGTCAAGAAATGCCTGTTTTACAAGCCTCTGGCAATCATCAAATTTACCATCAATAGCTATTACGCTTATGTTCTTATGAAGAGTTGTCATCTGTTTTCTCTGCATTGATGTAACTTCATCTGCAGGAAATAGGATGATGGCATTTATATTATCAAGGTCATAGAATGCGTTGGCGACGGCGCTGCCGGTGTCTCCTGACGTGGCAGTAAGGATAGTGATGTGCTTGTTTTTTTCGGAAAGATAAAATTGCATCAGCCTGCTCATCATCCTTGCGGCGAAATCTTTGAATGAAGCTGTTGGTCCCTGATCCAGCNGCATGATATATTTTCGGTCAAGGACTTTTTCAAGCGGAACTTCAAAGTTATAAGTCTCCCTACAGATCTTACGCAATATTTCACTGTCAATTTCACTTCCGATTAATTTATCAAGAACGCTGAAAGCGATCTGGTGATATTCCTGGCATTGAAACGATTCAAGCTCTCCTGAAGTGAGGAGCGGGAGGGATGCAGGCATGTACAATCCGCCGTCAGGGGCAAGACCCTTTAGCAGTGCTTCACTGAAGGAAACCTCTGGTGACTGCAGATTGGTAGAATAGTATTTTATCGGCTTCTTCTTCAATACAAGAAATTTGTTTATCGTTTATTGTTTATCGTTTCTTCCTCACTCCTAATTCCTAATTCATAATTCCTAATTTCAAAAGGCGAAGCGACGAAGCAATCTGTTTATACATTAACGACCCTCATCAGGTCAGCGAAGATACCGGCTGCTGTAACATCAGCTCCGGCCCCATATCCCTTGATCACCATTGGGAGCTCATTATACCTGTTGGTAGTGAGCAGAATTATGTTGTTGCTCCCTTCAAGATTGAAAGAAGGATGTTCCGGACCGATAGTCAGAAGCTCAACCTTGGCCCTGCCAAGATCCATAGTAGCAAAGAAACGCCATTTTTTATTCTGACCAGTAATTTCTTTTCTCTTTTGTTCAAATCCGGAGTCGTATTTTTTTACTTTTTCAAAGAAATCATTCATGTCTCCTGAGAAACATTCTTCGGGAAGAAATTTATTGACAACAACATCCTCTTTTTCTATTGAGTAGCCAGCCTCACGAGCCAGTATCATGATTTTTCTAACTACGTCAGTGCCGCTCAGGTCAACACGCGGATCGGGTTCCGAATAACCTTTTTCCCTAGCCTTTTTTATCGCATTGCTCAGCGGCATTTCAGGGCCCAGTTCATTGAATATGAAATTCATGGTTCCGGAAAGAACTGCTTCAATCCTAAGTATTTTATCACCACTTAAAACAAGGTCATTTATGGTTTTTATAATTGGCAGACCGGCTCCTACGGTTGTCTCGTACATAAATCTTACACCTCGTTCATTTGCAATGTTTTTGAGTTGCTGATAATAACTCTGCTCCGATGAACATGCAATTTTATTTGCTGTAACAATCGATACATATTTCGAGAGAATCTCTGAATATCTTGAGGCTACATCTTCATTAGCTGTACAGTCAATAAATACTGAGTTGCGAAGATTCAGCCTGGTCATCTGATGGATAAAAGAAGTGATGTCTCCTTTCTCACCCGAGTTTTTCAGTTCTTCCTTGTAACACTCAAGCGGAATACCTTTTTTCTCAATCAGCATTTTCCTTGAGTTGGTAACACCGATCAGATTTATTTTAAGATTATGTTCAGATAAAAGTGTTGAATATTGCTTTTGAAGTTGTTTCATCAGGCTTGTCCCGACAAGTCCTGTCCCCGCCACAAAGAGATGCATTTCTTTGAATCTGGAAAGGAAAAAGCCATCATGAATAACGTTCAATGCCTTCTTGAGACTGTCATTCCTGATGACAACTGAGATATTAAGTTCTGAAGAACCCTGTGCAGTCGCGATGACGTTTATACCATTCCTGCCCAGCGCCCTGAAAAGGATAGCAGATATACCAGGAGTGTTTTTCATCCTNTCACCGACAATGGCAATGATCGACAGGTTTTTCTCAACCAGTATTTTAAGCTCCTTGTTGGTATTAATATCAACCTTAAATTCTTCATTTATCGCCTCCGAGGCCATAACTGAATCAGAAGGGCTCACTGCAAAAGTTATTGAATATTCTGATGAAGCCTGGGTTATTAAAACGATATTGATGTTTTTCCTGGCAAGAGCGCCAAAAAGCCTCATAGATGTGCCTGATACTCCTACCATACCAGTTCCCTGAAGTGTTATAAGATCGATATGATCAATCGATGATATTCCTTTTATCGGACTTATCTGGCCGCCATTCGATTTATTGCTTATTATGGTTCCTTTTGCTTCCGGACTGAAAGTATTGAGGACTATTATCGGAATATTTTTTTTATAGACAGGACGAAGGGTAGGGGTATATATTACTTTTGCCCCGAAGTGAGATAATTCTATTGCTTCGGAATATGTAAGTGTTTCAATAGCGTAGGCTTTGTCAACTTTCTTTGGATCGGCTGTCATAAAACCATCAACATCAGTCCAGATCTCAAGCACTTCAGCATCGAGGGCTGCGGCAAATATTGAAGCAGTATAATCTGATCCTCCTCTTCCAAGAGTTGTAATTTCACCCCTTTCATTGCTGGCAATAAAGCCTGGGACAATCACATGCTTTGTTAATACTGAAAGATTTTTCGTAATCAGGCTGTCAGTTTTAGCGAAATCAACATTCGCAAATCCGAAGTTGCTGTCTGTCCTGATATATTTTCTGGAATCTGCCAGCTGGCAGTTGTTTATTATATTGCTGATTATAAGTGAAGATAGTATTTCACCGGCACTGAGAGTCTGATCAAGTGAGTGCTTGCTGAGTTCACGAAGAAGGTAAATGCCACTCAGGGTTTCTCTGAGATCATCACAGATCTCTTTAATATCTTTGATGACTGTATCAATTTTTGACCTGTCAATCAATTGATTGGCGAAGTCCAAATGTTTTTGGATTACTTTATCAAGCAGAACCTCATACCCGTCGTCCCTGTTTGAGGCGAGTTCGCTCATATTCTTGAGATCATCGGTAATTCCCTGGAAAGCGGAAACAACAATAAGGCAGGGGCCACCCTGTGATTCGATAATTTTTTTTACTCCTTTTATGCGTTCAGGCGATCCGACAGATGTGCCTCCAAATTTCAAAACTTTCATTATGTAGCCTGATTAAAATGAAAATGCATCCTTCAAGATGCATTAAAATCAGTCACAAAAATAACAAAAATACTGAAATGCTGCATAACTTATTAAAATTATTAACTATAGGAGGTTTGATAATACCAAAGGTATAGAGAAATGACGTATGTGATTAATATTTGAAATGAGAAGGTGATGTTATGAATATTTCGATGTACATCTGGCAGAAAAGTCTGATCGAAGCGCTGCTGCTTATTATAGTTGTTAACTAAAGGATTGAGAATGTGAGAAAAACCGAGAGAGAAAATTTTCCCCTCCTTCAAAA
>JGI20214J51650_10001143_pt1 | contig 16791 bp, 18 predicted proteins | sample WetSurMetagenome_FD_51650 | JGI IMG/M metagenome (IMG submission 51650) | reverse complement strand
GCGGCAGCAAACGAGATGACGAACATTAAACTGTTCGAAACTCCCAAACTTGCCCAAGTAATTAACGATTACACATCCTACATGAGTGAACGAACATGATGAACGACAAAATAAAAGAAACCATAGCAAATTATGATCAAAAAAAAATCCACATAGGCGTATTAGGCTCACACTCAGCGTTGGAAATTGCTTCGGGCGCAAAACAGGAAGGCTTCAAAACCGTGGTTGTTTGCCAGAATGGCCGAGAAAAAACATACGCACGCTACTACCGAAACATCTTTGACAAATTCATCTTCCTAGACAAATTCTCAGACATAACAACCCCTGAAGTGGTGAAGCAGTTAACTGAATTAAACACTGTTTTTGTTCCCAACCGCTCCTTTAGCGTCTATGCAGGCTACGAAGCTATTGAACAAAAATTCACAGTGCCGCTTATGGGTAACAGGTATCTGCTTAAAACCGAGGAACGCACCGCCCCCAAAAATCAATTGTGGCTTCTCAAAGAAGCAGGCATTAAACTTCCTCGTGCTTTCAAATCTCCCCAAGACATTGACTGTCCAGCGATTGTGAAGGTAGCTGAGAAAGGCCGCTCAATCGAACGCGCCTTCTTTTACGCTTCAACACCCCAAGAATACGACCAAGAAGCTCAAAAACGCATAAAAGCAGGCATTATAACCCGTGAAGCACTCAATCAATCTGTCATTGAAGAATACGTTATTGGCGCAAAATTCAATGCAAACTACTTTTGGTCACCCCTAACTGATGATATCGATCTGCTCGGATTTGACCGCCGTATCCAAACCGACCTTGACGGCGTACTTGACCTGCCTGCAAAAGAGCAGCTGGAACTAAACATTCCCACTCAGAACATTGAAATCGGACACATGGGTGCAACAATGCGAGAGAGCCAACTTGAAAAAATCTTCGAAGCCGCAGAACGATTTGTAGCTATCTGCAAAAAAGAGTTTCCGCCTGGCATGATTGGACTCTTTGCACTTCAAGGAGCAATAACCAAAGAATTGGAGTTTTGCGTTTTCGACGTCAGCCCCCGTGTTCCAGGATGCCCCTGCGTGGAACCGACTTCGCCTTACATGAAATACAAGTATGGTGTTGAAGTTGGTCCGGGCAAACGCGTTGCTATGGAAATTAAACGTGCAGCCCGAAAACATAGGCTAGCTGAAGTGGTAACATGATAACCAGCAAAGACGTCGGAAAAATCATCGAGAAATATGATCAAACCAAAATCGCAATTGGCACACTGGGTTCCCACAGTTCTCTCAACATTTTCAAAGGCGCCAAAGAGGAAGGGTTCCGAACNGTTTGTATTTGCAAAGAAAAAGACGCCATAATGTACCAGAAGTACCCGTTAGTTGATGAACTAATCATCGTTAAAGACTTCACTGAACTATTAGACGAAAAAATGCAGCAAAGACTGCGAAAACTCAACGTCGTTTTGATACCGCATGGCTCATTTACAGCGTACCTGAGCACTGAACAATTAACCGACAGCCTCATGGTACCCCTGTTTGGCAACCGCCAACTATTGCATTGGGAAGCTAATCGCAAATCCCAAGAAGAATGGCTCCGCCAAGCCGGACTCAGACTGCCCGCAACCTTCAAAACTCCAGAAGACATCGATCGCTTAGTTATCGCTAAACTTCAAGGCGCTAAAGGAGGCAGAGGATACTTTCTCGCTAATTCGCCAGAGAACTTCTATAAACAATTCAAAGAAATGATAAAACGTGGCATGCTAACACAAGAAGATTTGCCAAGTATCCACTTACAAGAATACGCGTTGGGCGTAAACGTTTACCCGAGCTATTTCAGCAGTATCCTAAACGATGACGTGGAACTTTTGGCAATGGATAGGCGCTATGAGTCCGCTGTGGATTCAATCGGAAAAATCCCTGCGAGGCAACAGCTAGAAATCGACATAAACCCCACATACACTGTAATTGGCAACTTCCCCATCGTCCTCCGCGAATCACTATTGCCCGAAATCATGCGAATGGGCGAAAACGTCCACAAAAAAGCCCGAGAACTCGCCCCGCCTGGAATCATCGGACCTTTCTGTCTCGAAACCGTAATCACAGACGAAGCAAAAATCTACACATTCGAAATCTCAGCACGCATAGTCGCAGGCACCAACGTCGGGATCGGCACCTCGCCCTATGCTTACCTGAAGTACGGCGAAAACATGTACATGGGCAGACGTATCGCTATGGAATTCAAAGAAGCTATCAAACAAAAACGACTACAAGACATCGTAGCCTAAACCTTTGGAAGGCACATCTCAAGCAAGCCCTCAAAATTCTTCCTATTTTCATTCTTTTTAAAATTTTTCAAAGCAGCAATCAACTCTAATTTACTTTTCTTGCCAAACACTTCATCCAACTTCTTTGCTGCTCTGCTGTTTCCCATGAAAAGAAACTGGCAAACTGAAGTAACATTAATTACTCTTCGCATAATGCTGGCGGTTTCAAAATCCACGATAAAAGGTTTATCCGACTTATCTACAAGCAAGTGTTTTGGTGCCTTGCTTATCTCACCATGATCTAAGCCTGTTTCATCTAGTCGCCAACACTGCTCTAATATGTCAACCAAAACCTTGCGAATAAGCTCTTTATCNCGTTGGGTTTCAAGCCAATCCNCAAGCAAATCGCCGTCAATAAGCTGAGATAGCAGAAAATTTTTGCTTGCAGCAATGAACTTGGGTCCGACACCTATGGCGTTGGCTTTTTGGAGCATTTGGGCTTCATGTATGAAGTCTGGGCGGTCGGCATCTATTCGTCGCATTTTTAAAGCCACCCGTTGCCCTTTCGCAAGTGCAATCACTACAACGCCAACGTAACCTTTGCCCAAAACAGGAATGTTAGAAGCCGAGGTTTTTCCAGCAAACTCAACCTCTGAAACGCCGAGGCGCCGAAGTTCTTCTAAGCGCTCTTGTATTTCAGCTGGGTTTGTTCTTGGATAACACACTATTGATGCGTAAGGTTCCTCGATTAATGTTTCAACGGGCAAGGTTATTGGTGGTTTCAATTTTTTTAGTCCTTTTTCAAGTGCAAAGCTACATTAACTTTTAAATTTAATAGGAACCTTAGTTCCAACTTAAACTTATCCACAGGGTTTAGTATGCCGCGGTTTAAACAAATCCTCGAAATGCAACAGTTGATGGGCAGAAAAGAGCTTATCAGAAACATAGGTATCATTGCGCACATTGACCACGGCAAAACCACGCTTGCTGACTCTTTGTTGGCTGGGGCAGGTTTACTGTCGACTAAGATGGCTGGCATGGCACGGGTGCTTGATTATCTTGAGGAGGAACAGAAACGCAAGATTACCATTAAAACAGCCAACATAAGCCTGCTATACAAAGCTGAAGGCACCCGTTATGTCATAAATTTGGTGGATACTCCGGGGCATGTTGATTTCACTGGCAAAGTCACCCGAGCGTTGCGTGTAATCGATGGCGCTGTGGTTGTTGTGGATGCTGTTGAGGAAATCATGGCACAAACCGAGATCGTTACCAAACAAGCTCTTGAAGAACGTGTCCGCCCCGTTCTCTTCATAAATAAAGTCGACCGCTTAATCACCGAGCTCCAATTAAGCGAAGAGCAGATCCAAAAGAAGCTCGACCAAATAATCAGCCGATTCAATGACCTCATCGAACTTTATGCCGAGCCCTCATTCAAGGACCAATGGAAAATCAGTGGTTCACTGGGAAACGTCGCTTTCGGTTCAGCTTTGCATGGTTGGGGGTTCACTATGAACATGGCTAAACAACGGGGCGTAAAGTTTTCTGAAATAACCAAAGCATATGCTAATAATGAGCAGATGAAACTGCAAAAAACATTACCTGTTTACGAAGCCATTTTTGAAATGGCAATCAATGTCGTTCCGAACCCAAGGGAAGCGCAAAGTTACCGAACTGAGACGATTTGGGATGGACAAATCACCTCCAAAATAGGACAAGCTCTGGTTGAATGCAGCGATGAAGCACCAATTGTCCTATTCGTTACAAACGTTCATGCCGATTCAAGCGGCGACTCCGTCGCGACTGGACGCGTTTTCTCTGGAAAAGTCAAGAAAGGTGATATTTTGCATCTTGTCGATGCCTTAACTGAAACCGAAGTTAAAGAAGTCTCGATCGACATGGGCGCGTTACGCGAAGAAGTCAGCGAGGTTTCCGCTGGCAGTTTAGCTTCTTTTACGTTGACTGGGAAAGTTAAGTCTGGAGCAACCCTTGTGGATTTGGCGCATAAAGACGGTATGGTGCCATTTGAGGGGATATGTTATCTTTCTGAGCCTGTGGTTACTTTGGCGGTTGAACCAAAAACCCCTCAGGAAATTCCTTTGTTGCTTGATGCGCTTGAGAAGCTTGCGGCTGAAGACCCAAACCTCAAAGTAACCGCGGACAAACAAACCGGCGAATATCTGCTAAGTGGCATGGGTGAACTGCATCTGGAAATAGCCGTACACCAACTAAAAAGCGACGGACTCAAAGTAACAGTTTCTTCACCCCGAGTCGTTTACTCGGAAACCGTACAGAAAAAAGGCACGGTTGCTTTAGCAAAGAGCCCCAACAAGCTAAACAGTTTTTGGGTGCAGGTTATGCCTGAAACTGAAGAGAATGAGCATCCTGCGGATGAGGATTCGGGCAGTGTTCTTTCGGTGGATGAGCATCGGAATGTACTTTTAGATTGTAGCGGAAAAACCGAAGGAGTTACCGAGGAAACGTTGGAAGCTATCATTGCTGGGTTTGAGTACGCTTGCAAGTATGGCCCACTCTGCGGTGAACCCATTCGACATTTGAAAGTTAACATAATTGATTTGCAAACAAATCAAAATAATGAGGACGGTTCAGAACTTATGCGCGGCATTGGCAAAGCAATCTTCGGCAGCTTTCTAACCGCCGACCCAGCACTACTCGAACCCATCTACAAAATAATCATCTCCGTCGCCTCCGAATTATCTGGCGAATGCTCAAGAATGCTCGCAATGAGACGCGGCAAAGTTACCTTATTCGAGCAAAAAGGACTCCTCAACATAATCAGCGCCTACATCCCAGTTTCTGAAACTTTCGACTTCTCTAAAGAACTTCGTTCAGCAACCTCTGGCAGAGCGTTTTGGCAAACATTCTTTGATCACTGGGAAAGGATGCCGCAAAAACTCACCTTGCAAGTGATTAGTGATTTGCGACAGCGGAAAGGGCTATCACCCGAGATTCCTAAGGCAGAAAAGTTTATGGAGTAAACCCGATGCGGCTAAATGTTGCTTTTGATTTGGATTTTTCCCTTTGCTGTGGACAAGTGTTTAGATGGCGCAAGGTTAACGGCTGGTGGTATGGTATAGTCGGCGAAAGCGTGGTTAAGGTTAGCCAGTGCGGTGCGGAACTGCAGTTTGAGAACGTCACCAAAGAATTTATTCAAACGTATTTTGGTTTAAATGACGATTTAGCCCAAATCAGTCAGTGTATCGGTAAAGACGGCTATGTTAAGAAAGCTTTGCAGAGGTTTGAAGGACTTCGGATTGTTAGGCAATTGCCCTGGGAATGCCTTATCAGCTTCATCTGCGCTACCTACAAAAGCATTTCTGCCATCGAATTAATGCTCAAAAAACTATCTGTTAAATTTGGTGAGAAACAAGTTTTTGATGGCATGGACTTTTATACTTTTCCAAAAATGGAAAGATTGGCAGATGCGAGCGAAAACGGTCTACAGGAATGCGGTTTAGGTTACAGGGCTAAATATGTGCGTTCAACAGCCAAAAAAATCCGGGACCAAGATATAAACCTTGAAGAGCTGAAGAATTTGCCCTATCTGGAAGCCCAAAAAATGCTTTTAGAGTTTTCTGGGGTCGGTTTGAAGGTGGCTGATTGCGTTTTGCTTTTTTCTTTGAGGAAACTGGAGGCTTTTCCCGTGGACGTTTGGGTTAAACGCGTAATCCTAAACCACTATGCCGACCAATTGCCTGAACTTTTTGTTAAGAAACTGCAGAGCCACACGTCCCTAACCAACAGTGAATACCAGAAAATCGGGGATTTCGCTCGAGCGTACTTCGGTGCCTACGCAGGCTATGCCCAAGAATACCTCTACCACTACGAGCGAACACAACGTTAAAATGGAAACAGCAAGCATTTGCCTACTGGTGCAATTATGAGTTTCGGCAAAATTGAAGAGTTAATCAAACATAAACGAGTTTTCCTAAGACAAACGACTAAAGATTATGCTGCAGGCGGCAACGACATGCTAGACGACGTTGACGCTGCACTAAAAGAAGCAAAAGCAGAAATTGCCCACAACCTCGAACTCGTCAACTGTCTCCGTAAAGACGAAGGCGAACAAGCATGGCAAAAAGACTGCCTATCCATGTTCAACGCTTGGTACGACAAATGGTTTGGCACACCCTAAACTTTTTGTTTTGTTTAGTTGCTTAATGGTCAGCGAAAATGTTTAAATCTGTTTTGAAATAGCAGTATTAAGAGTACAGCGGTTTGGGCCCGTAGCTCAGTTAGGTAGAGCGCCAGACTCATAATCTGTTGGTCACCAGTTCAAATCCGGTCGGGCCCACCAACTATCTTTTAAACAGATAAGGTTGTTATTTTCAGAAAGTCATTGAGGACATTAAAGAGTGAACTAAAGATTGAGGCTTCAGATTCGGCTAAGCTTCTGTAACAACTTAAATTTTTGTTGCCAGTTCTTGTGCCCATTTTTGTATTGCATCTATGTCTCTTGTGTCGTATACGCCTGGTTCTGTTTCTTTGTAGGATGCGGCAAGTTTTGGGCGTTCGTTTTCCATGCCTTTTTTCATAATCCATGACATCGTGTTAAAATTGTATATTGCTNCAAAAAAGCCTAATTTCGCTTCGTTAAGGTTGTATTTGGCGGCTTTTTCTTCTAAATATTTTATTTTGCCATTTGTTGCTATTTCGGGTTTATTTGGGTTCATTTTTTCAGCTGCAGAACCGCAGTTGACAAACAATGCCACTTTCTTTTTGGCTAATTCTTTTTGGAATTTTTTAAGAAAATCCTCCGGCTCGCCAGTCCAGCGATTTATCTGAATACCGCTACCTACAACAATTAAGTCATATTCGGCTATAGATTGAATTTTTTCTTTCTTAGCGTTCAAAACCCTGGTTTCTATCCCTTGTTTTTGAAGTGTCTGTGCAATCTCGTTTGCAGTAATTGCAGCTGTTCCTGTTCTTGTGCCATATACAACCAAAGCTTTTGACATGATATTACCGCTCAATTATAGATACGGATGATTAATATCAGTTTTATTGAAATTACATAAAAAAACGCGCTCTACGAGAATTTTGTAGAAGGCAAAAGAACCTGCGCTAACGCAAAGTAGAGCAAAGTGTTATGTAAAAAAAGAGTGGAAGTAATTCGATTATGCTTCCGCTAAATTTTTTGTTTGTTAAGAGTAGCTCTGAAGGTTTTGCCGCAGCATTCGCATAAGCCAATGGTTAGTTCTGTTCTTTTTCCTTGTTTGTCAGGTCTACCTGCCATTTTCCAAGATTTCTTAGGCTGTACTTCTTTTCCACAAGTTGGACATTTAGGCATATGTTTATTCTCCATACAATTTTATCCAATATGAAGTAGCTTGCATAAAAGCCATTCGCATATCTACAGTAACCAATCTTGATTTACCGTGTTACGGCTTAGTTAATTGTTCTTTCTTTTTTCCCAGTTTACTTTTTTGGGTATACTTTTTGGGAGGAGAATTCTTTATGTATTTGAATTTGAAACGGGCAAGTGCTGACAACTATATCACAATACTCTACCTTNTGTTACCTTNCAAATGGAACTTGCTACAATGANACTCGGCTTTTTTCTATTTAGCACTGCTAAGTTCCGGCGAGAAGAGACTGACAAAATAAAAATAACTCAGCCAAGTGTTTTTTCCCAACTTTTAAGAAACCTCTGTGCTTCCTTTCTCAGCGATGTTCTTGAGCTGTCTATGTGCTTTTTGGCGAAGGCTATTACTGGCTCTTTAGTGTCGACGTTCCCAAAGAATGAATCAAACGTTTTGAGGGCTTGTTCTGCTATGACGAGTTTGCATTCCTCATTTAAGTGAGGCGTTAATTTGAGGTTTTGAACTTTCAGGAGTTCGTGAGTTATCTTTTCAGTCAAATAGGGTTTGTTTAAAGCGATTTTCCCCGAATTGACAACTGCGTTAGAGACAGTTACCATAAACTCGCTTCCTAAGAAACTGTAGTATTTATCAAATATTGCATCAAATTTGCGGTCCACGTCGACTTTGGTTAGGTTTGCAATTATTGCCATTGCATTCCAAGTTAAAATTCGGTGTTTGCTGTCAAGCATCTTCATAAAACTGTCCGTGTAAGGATACAATTTGTCGGGGTGTTTTTCACTTAAATCCACAAGCACGCTTCCACAACCATACCTCACAGTTGCCCTTGCAGATGAACTGCCTTTCAGCAAAACTGGAACTAAACCAAAATCTGCTTCAATTTTCTCCAAAAGTTGGGCTTTAGTGATTTCTTTATTGCCAAGTTTCTGCAATAAGTCATTTTCCACAGTATCACCTTAGAATAAGCTGGTCGCCAGAGTGGTAAAAATCTTATCAATACGTCTACTTTAAACCTTAGACTTCTAAGAGCTTCTTCCCTCCTTATTTAAAGCCCAAGTTATCAAGCTATCTTTATTGTTATTCTTGGGTTATACTGTGACTTTTAGCTTGAATTTTACGGTAAAGCAGCAAACTCTCAACGAAAATAGTTCCTAGAGAGCACCCAACCGCTGACTTACAATACGTTTAAACGCTTGGATAACAGCTTTGTTAATGGAGTTTTTATGAGTAATCGTTGGATAGCCATTCTTGTTGCTGTTGTGTTCTTTGTTTTAGCTTTCCTGATTCAATTACAGCAAAAGCTAACTTTTGGGCTTTGGTTCCAGATAGGAGACATTCACCATGAAACCTTCGCCCTTGCCTCTGTAGCTTTAGGGTTAGGAATGCTCATTGGCGCAGCGATTACTTCAAACAACCAAAAACAAGCCTAAGGGCTTAATCTCCATACTCTTTGGCAATGAGTTTGACTTATATTCAGAGCCTCGTTAATTGGATTTATGAAAAAACTTTGGGTGCTCTTAGCATTAATTATTATTGTGTCAACCCAAGTTGCCGTTCTATCTTCCTTCCATTCTCTTAATGCTAACACTTGGGCAGCCGATTCAACTACCGTGATAATTTCAAAGGCAACTTATGCCCATCTTAGAGTTGAAATTGACATAATCCCCCAAGTCACCAACGGACAATCTAATACGACTCTGATATTTCCAAACGGCACTTCGACAAAGATACCTGCTGTAATGCATTACAAATTCTCAGTTATCCTGCCAAGCAATGGGTCAATTACAGGAAGCTTTGGGCTTCAAACTGAAGGAATAAACCTCTCGAATAATCATCCAATAGATGTAGAATTCGTATCAAACAGCAACAGCACATTACAACGAATCCTCTCGCAATATCAGACTTACCCGGGATCTTCAGCAGGAATTTCGATCTACTGGTTTCTTGTTCAAGGAAACGCACATGTAAGCATTCAAGGGTACGGTGTGGCACTTTGACAGAAGAGAACCTTACACGCAAAATGACTGAGTTCATGATTGTGTTAGATCAGGTTAAAGCATACCGAGAACTCGCCAAGTCAATGGCTGATTTTGTAATAATAGTTATAGCTTCAGTAGTTGCTTTGGAGGCAGTAAACATTAGCATTAACTTATTGAATGTTTTTTATGGGTATAGCATCGTTTATCCAGCAACTTCCTTTATGCTTCCTTCCTACAGTGCCGTAATTCTTTTTTTCGGAATAATCGCAGGCGTTTTATGGGTTCGACGGCAATTAAGTTCTGTAAAAATTATGCAGTGGAAAAGCACACTGGACGAAGGAACTCCGGGTGCTCTAAAGTTATTGCAAGAAATAAATTGGGAAAAAACCTTCAGTGATATAAGGTTCGCAAAACTTGGATTTGCAGTTTATGGAGCCGTGAAGATACTGGCTTGGTGGATATTTGCCTTCCTTTTCTTCGGCATTTTGTTAGGGGTCATTCAAAATACTGTTCATTTAAGTTTTGACCCAATTTCGTTTGTTGTGATTCCTTTATTTCTTGTTTTGGTCCTAAGCATGAAGGATCTTCGTTATCGTTATGATCAGGTTGGGCGTCTTGATTCGCTTCTTTGGGAGCTTCGGTGGTTTGACAATGAATTCAGGAGAGCCGATTTCCAAGCCTGACTTATACGTTTTGGCAAGAGTCATTAAGACTCTTAAGGAAAAAAATCGACTCAACAAAACTGCTCTTGCCACCTCCACAGGTTTATCCTACGACCGATTAATCAAATATTTAGACTGGATGGCAAACAAAGGGTTTGTCGAGTTTGACTCAAGCGGNGACGTGGAACTTACTAAATTGGGCGCCGAAACCTACGACCAACTGGTAAAATGGATTCTTCAATACATTGGAAAAGTACGTTTTCAAAAAATTTAACCCAGAAAGATAATTGCTAACATTGATTCAGCCTCAAAACTAAAGTTGCAACTCTTCTGCCCAACTCCTCGCATTCGGCAAGGTCTTCTTTACTTGGTGTACCCATAACCGCAACCCCGTAATGGGCATCGTCAGCTCTGCCCTGCACAATCATCCCGTGAATAAGCATTGTATGCACAATAGAGAGTAGCGTTGTTTCAGCTCCGGAAGCGGTTCCGCCGCTGCTTGTGAATGCGCCGCCGACTTTGCCGCCTAATTGTTTGTGGACCTGCTCAGATTGATCAATGACTGCTTTAAGTTTAGCTGACATTTGCCCGAAATATGTGGGTGACCCCATGATTATCCCGTTAGCAGCAAGCAAATCACTCGGTTTTGTTTCTGAAGCTTTTTTCATCGTAACTTCCAAATCACCTTCTGCCTTTGCTCCTTTTGCCACGGCTAACGCCATTTTCTCAGTGTTTCCAGAATTAGAATCATAAATGACAAGTATTTTCGCCATAATCTCCCTTCACAATTTCCTGTATTATCTCATTAGTCTCCATACTCTTTGCGTTGTAAACGTACTCTAAATACTTTAGTCCTTGCTCATGGTCTTCAACGGTAAATGCTTCTACACCGTCCTTTGCGATTACGATTTGGTAGCCTCTGAAGAACGCGTCTGCTGAGGTGTGGCGAATGCATATGTTGGTGTGTAAGCCTCCAAGAATTACCGTTTTAACTCCTTCACCCTTGTATAGGCTGCGAAGGAGCGGGTCTAAACCCGTTTCGTAGAAACCGCTGTAGGTCCGTTTCTCAACGACGTAGTCTTTTGACTCGTCTGGTTTGAGTTCGGGTATAACTTGTGCACCTTGTGTTCCTTTTATTGCGTGGTTGCCCCATTTCCGAACAACTTCCACGTCTTGAGGGTAGTGAGCATCAATGCTGTAAAAGATGGGTACATCGTTTTTTCTTGCTGCCATTACAAGCCGCTGTAAAGGCTTAACTATGTTGATTTCTCTTTTGATTTTTAGGGGACCAGTGAAAAAATCGTTCTGCACATCCACAAGTATAACTGCTGGATTGTTAATCACCAAAACACTCTCAATTAGAAAAATGCGTTGAGCCTATTTAGTTTTATCTTAAGGCATGCAAGGGCCAACTGTTAGTATCTCGGCTCCATTTTTGGTAACGAGGAAAGTGTCTTCGATTCGTACCCCGCCTAAGCCAGGCACGTAAATTCCAGGTTCAACTGTTACTATGTTGCCCAAAACTAAGGTGTCTTTGCTGTCGGGACTCAAGATGGGTGCCTCGTGAACTTCTAAACCGACTCCATGACCAAGGTTATGAACAAAGAACTCACCAAAGCCCGCTTCCTCAATCACGCACCTAGCCGCTCTATCAACTTCGCTTGCGGCAACTTGGGGTTTAATGGTTTCAAGAGCTTTATCATGGGCAAGCTTCACGGTATCGTAGATTATTGCTTGATGGTAGGTTGCTTTGCTGGCGATGAATGTTCGGGTGATGTCTGAGCGGTAGAATTTGTGGGTTGCACCGATGTCAACTATGATAAAGTCGCCGTCTTGGATGGTTCTCTCTAGGTTGCTGCCGTGAGGATATGCTGAGGTTGGGCCTGAAGCCACGATAGTTTCAAACGCTACTCCGTCTGAACCAGCTTTCCGCATGGAATACTCAATTTCAGCCGCTGCGTCCTTTTCTTTTGTTCCAAGCCACATAATTTCCTTAGCAGTCTGCATGCCAATAGTCGCCAACCTGCACGCTTCTCGAATGAGCTTGATTTCCTCTGGGTCTTTGATGCTGCGAATCTCCCGAATTAAACTGTTGATTGATTCAAGTTTTTCTTCTCCGCCGACAGCTTTGGAAAGGGTACGCCAACTTTCAATGGGCAACGCATCTACTCCGAATCTTTTGGCTGGGGCTTGCTTGGCAATTTTTTCCATGAGATTTTCGTCCCTTTTTAGAAGCTCGACTCTTAAACCTTTAACTTCTGCTTTCGCTTGCTCAAAATTTACTTCCGAAACGTAGAGTGTACATTCTCCTTGTTCAGGAATTAAGAGCGCAGTTGCTCCTGAAAAATTCGTGAAGTATGTTAAGTTAGTTTGATTGAAGATTATGAGGTTGGATAGTTTGTCCTGTTTTTGGGCTGCTTGGTTTAAGGCGTCGGTTCGCTTCAAGGTTTTTCGCCTGCCTCAATGGAAAGAGTTAGGGTTGGTTTAAGTTTTCGCTTCCGGAAACGGTTTAGGATTGTGTTGAAGGAATATTTTGTTGCGTTATGTAACTAAAAACAGGTCGTTTTTAGCCTTGATTTTTTAAACGAAACTCCCATTAACTTAATATAGTTTTCACATGCCTTCTAACATACAAGACTTGAGGGAAAAAAAGCATGTTTGCTTATGCGGGAAAAATTTTACATGTTAACCTCACAACTGGAGAGACAAGAACTGAGCCATTGAGTGAATCTATGGCGAAAAGTTACATCGGTGGCATAGGTTTAGGCATTCGCTTGCTTATGGACAATTCAAAACCAGGTACAGACGCTTTCCACCCAGATAACCCACTTATTTACTGTACAGGTCCACTTAGCGGCACCATGGGTCCAACAGCAGGCAACGGTTATGCCGTGGTTTCCAAATCACCTGCCACTGGAGGCGTCGGTGAAGCAAAGGCTCACGGCTTTTTTGGTCCTGATTTAAAACGAGCAGGATACGATGCAGTTGTTATTACTGGTAAAGCACCAAAATTATCTTACCTTTGGATTGACGATGACAAGGTTGAAATTCGAAACGGTGAATACCTCAAAAACGCTACGGTTAATGATACAGATAACAAAATCCGAGATGAACTCGGAGACTTCTATATTCGTGTGTCAGCCATTGGTGAAGCTGGAGAAAAACTCTGCAGGTTCGCAGCCATCATAAATGACGAGTTCCGAGCCATAGGACGCACCGGCATGGGCGCAGTGATGGGCTCCAAAAACCTCAANGCAGTCGCCGTAAGAGGAACCAAAGATGTTAATGTAGCCAACATGGAAGGCTTCAAAGAATACATCAAAATGATCCATGAACGCATGAAGGGTCCAGCGACCAAGAAATACAAAACCTTGGGTACTCCTGAAAACGTTCTCGTCCTCAACTCGCTTTCAGCTTTGGCAACAAGGAACTGGACAAACGCGACTTTTGAAGGTGCAAACAAAGTCAGCGGTGAATACTTAAACGAACATTATGTTAAGAAAATTGTCGGGTGCGCAACATGCGGGATGCGTTGCGACCACATCGCAGTCGTTCCTGAAGGACCTTACAAAGGCTCAACTTCTAGATTAGAATTCGAGTGTCTATGGAGTATGGGTCCACTTTGCGGTGTTGACCGATTAGACGCAGTTATCGAAGCCATGCGAATAGTAAACGAGTACGGCATGGACGGCATCTCAATNGGTGTCGTCGTTGCATTCGCAATGGATCTTTACGAGCACGGCGTAATTACCAAAGAACAAACTGACGGAATCGACCTAAAGTTCGGTAACGCTGAAGCCCTCATCGCAATAATCCACAAGATCGGCAAACGTGAAGGCTGGCTTGGCAACATCCTCGCAGAAGGCGTAGCAAAAGCAGCTGAGTTAATCGGCGGAGACGCATACAAATACGCTTGCCACATCAAAGGCTTAGAGCTTCCTGGATACGACCTCAGAACATTAAAGACTGCAGCATTAGGATTTTCAGTATCATTCCGAGGTGCATGCCACTTACGAAACGGCGCTTACTCACCTGACGTTAAAGGCAAAGTAAACCGCTTCAAAATCGAGAAAGGCCGCGGCAAAATGATTACCGACGAGAGCCACATGTACAACATTATTGACTCACTCATTGTCTGCAAGTTCAGCAGAGGCACATACTACGACGGCTGGAAAGACCTAGCCAACTACTACACCTTAGCCACAGGTATACCACTGACTACTGAAGAAATGACCCAAGACGGCGACCGAATCGAAAATCTCGCTCGACTCTTCAACATACGCGAAGGCAAAGGCACACGCAAATTCGACGATGTTCCATACAAGATAAAGAATTTCCCAGTCCCAGACGAAGGACCAGCCAAAGGCGTATGCGTTAACGACGAAGAAATGGCAATCGGACTAGATGATTATTACGCTTCACGTGGATGGACAGCTGATGGTATTCCAACTGTTGAGAGACTTAACTCGTTAGGTTTAGGTGACTTAGCTTACATTGCCGAAGACGCAATGAAAGCCGCTAAAGAAGCCAAGCCTCAAGTAGCAGTTGCAACAACGGGAGGAAACTAAAATGGTACGACCTCAAGACAGAAAATTCGTAACAGCAGACCCTGACAAATGCATCGGCTGCTTAGTTTGCGAATACGCTTGTAGTATGGTTAACGAGAAAACCTTTAACCCAAACAAATCACGCATACGAGCCATGCGGCTCGGACCGCTGGTGAACCTTGCAGTTACTTGTAGGCACTGTGAAGATCCTGCATGCGTCGCAGCTTGCCCAAGAGACGCCCTAAAACAAGATTGCGATACGGGCATTATCCGGGTGGACGAGAACGCTTGCAATGGTTGTGGATGGTGTATCAGTGCATGCCAGTTTGGAGCCATGAACATGCACCCAGAAAAGAAAGTTGTATTCACATGCAACAGCTGCACCGATAACGAAACCAAAGAACCCCAATGCGTCAAATGGTGCCCCGAAGAAGCATTAACATATGTTACAGCTGAAACATTAGCACAGAAGTACCGTCAGAAAGCAGTCAAAAACCTATTCCAAACTGCAGAAGAAAGCAAAGCAAAATAGACTAAATTTGCGCTTTCAGCGCTCTCCTTTCTTTTCATTTTAACTACTTTTTTCATTACAACTTATGCTTGGTTTTTAAGTGGGGATAATTTCCTAGCGATTTTTTCTTTTCTTAATTTGGTCAATTTGGTGGTCTATTTCGGTTGGGTCGGCTGGGGTATACCATCTGTCGTAATAATGGTGACTGATCTGTTTTTGAGCAATCATTTGTTCTTTTTCCTGTTTACTTGAGTGCCTATAGCGGTACTTCCAGCATATTGGAATAGCAATGCCTGAGCCAAAAACAAAGACCATTAATGCGCTAACCCAAAGAACTCGAATGTTAAGAGCTAAAATTATAAAGAATATAAAAATTGTAAAGGTGAATCCGTAGTAAAGTAGCAGTTTTCTTTTTCTGGTCACTTTTTTGTCTGTCGAGAATTATACTGGGGTGTGTTTTTAAGGTATTCTGTCTTTCAACCGCCTGTCACAAGCGACATCAAAATGACGCTATCGCGGTTTTTGAGAGGTGTGTTTACTCCTTGGAGTTGACCCATTAAAACGCCATTAACCATGGCGACAAATGAGGCTTTCATCTCTTTCTTGACAGGGTCATAAACTTCCTGAGTGAAAGGTTTGCCATAGTCCTCAGCGATTTTGTCAAGTAATTCGGATAGCATGGTTTTGTCTGGTAATGTGAATTCGTCTTGGCTTGTGTTTGTGTAAGATTTTACCAGACTGATGTAGTGGACTTTGACTTCCATTTCTTTGACCTTCTGCTTTAGACTATTGTTTGTTGTTGGATTCTGATATTTCTTTTCTATCTTGATTNGGTTTTTTNCCTAAGAAAACATTGCTTATCGTTATGCCCAAATATACATGACGACATTTTGACCTCCATAGAAACCCGTGAATTTCTAAACTGCGAACCCATTAACTTAATATATTGTTCAAATGCACTAAATATTCTGAACTCTCGGAGGAACAAGGTTTGCTAGGTTACGCAGGAACAATCTTATATGTTGATTTAACCACAGGCAAAACTCGCACAGAAAAACTAAGCGATGAAGTCGCCAAAAAATACATCGGCGGCATCGGCCTTGGCATGGAACTTTTTCTATCCAATTCAAAAACAGGCGTGGCACCTTTAGGCGCAGGAAATCCGCTTGTACTTGCAGTCGGGCCCGTCTCGGGAACTATGTTTCCGACTGGTGGAAATGGACATGCTTTTATCTCTAAGTCACCTGAAACCAACGGTGTCGGAGAGGCGGTAAGCCATGGTACCTTTGGAGCAGAACTCAAACGTGCAGGATACGACGCAATTGTCTTTATAGGTAAAGCAGAAAAACCAGTTTACCTTTGGATCGATGACGACTCCGCCCAATTGCTTGACGCCTCACAGCTTTGGGGAAAGTCACCCGGAGAAACCGAAGACGCAATAAAAAATGAACTCGGAGACTATTACGTTCGTATAGCATCTATTGGTTTAGCAGGGG
>JGI20214J51650_10001141_pt1 | contig 16803 bp, 21 predicted proteins | sample WetSurMetagenome_FD_51650 | JGI IMG/M metagenome (IMG submission 51650) | reverse complement strand
TAAGATTGTATGTTTCGCATCGTCCCAATGTTTAACGTTTTCTCTGGCAAATCTTAATACATGTTCAGTTGACGGATTAATTGGAACTGTTGGAAGATCCTTATATCTACCCACAGATATGAACCAGTTTTCTGGAGCACTAGACATTTGCTCTTCTAAATATTTAAGAAATTTCATTTCCTTTACATGTTTACTTTAGATTTAGTTGCTGGTCCGGGTTCAGGTGCATTCTTATTTTTATTAACATTAGCAAATTTCATAAGATGCTGTTTAATAGCAGCAACAATATCTTTAGGATCAGCGTCTTTAGTATTTACTAAAGCATGGATCTTCATTAAATATTCATGTGATGCATTTGTAACCGCTTGATGTGTTGCTGTTGGCGCTGATACGGCAGTTTTTTGCACTGCATCTCCGGCTCTATCCATAGCGATGTTTGTTTCTTTCTTTTGATTAGGAGGAATTTCCGAAGAAATTGGTGGAACTTCCTCGCCTAAATATTTTTCTAAAATACTATCAACTTTACTCATGTTTCTTTCTCCTATAAGTTTAAATGATTCTCATTTATGATTTTAAATTCAAAATTATTTTGTGCGCACCAAGATTCGGCAGCCTTCCATTTAGCAACATTATTAAAATATGTTAATAATTGTCTCCGATACACAACCGGTTGTAATCCTGGAGTCTTTTTAGGTTGCTGTGTTTCTTTTAATGGTTTTATTTCAACTAAATACGCACTAACTGTTCCATTGGCGTTTTGAACGGCCAATGTAAAATCTGGATAATAACGTCTTCTTTTTCTTTTAACTGGATCATAATAGGACACAACAACTGATTCATAAGCCCATTTAATAATTGCTGGTGTCTTATCGAGCCATTCCGCAAATTTCTTTTCATATCCAGATCGTAATGGCGCATATTCTCCAACAAATTTATCTTTGTTTTTAGGAACAAAGGGTCTTTTTCCTGGACAGAACGCATGTAATAACGACATTTTAAACTATTGTCCAATTACCAGATGTTTCTACAGTTATTGTGTATCCAGTATCAATTGTAATAGGACCAACTGACATGGCGTTTCTATTAACTGTTAAATCATACGAAATAACATTATCTTGGAACATCATGTGAGGAGTTAAAAATACATTTCTTTCAACTATTGCTGCATCAACACTATCTTGAGGATCCGCTGAGGTTCCCTCAGCAGGATCAATACAATCAGGAAGCCTAAACCAAATAGCAGCCCCAACTGCATTATCTCTGCAAATATATCTTACTTGACCACCAGTTGTTTGTTTCACAAAAAATTGTCCTAATAAAAATCCTTTATTAGCATCATCAGTAGGGGTAGGTGATCTATCTGAATAATGTGTACGTGGAAACACATAAGTTTTTTCTGCCATTTACTGCTCCTAATATTTATTATATGTTTTTATTATTTATAATTTCTATATTTATATTTATATAAATATATTTAATTAAAGGAAGAAACTATGACTATTCAATATAATGATTATGTTAAAAGACCNGATTTATCCATAGAATATTCACTAGAGATGTTAGAAGAATTAGATAAGTGTTCTAAAGACTTCTATGCATTTTTAAAACATGTTAAAATTGTTCATCCAGATAAAGGCCGTGTAATATTTGAGCCGCGGCCTTATCAGCGTGAAATCTTAGACGCAATGTTAAATGAAAAATATATACTGGCTTGCTGTTCTCGCCAGTCTGGTAAGACTACTTCTGTTGCAGCTTTTGTTATGTGGTATGCATGCTTCAATAAAGATAAATACATTGCAATAGGTTCTAACTCAGCTAAATCNGCTCAAGATTTTTTATATCGTATTCAGATTATGTACGAAGAATTGCCGCCTTGGTTAAAACCTGGTGTTACAACCTATAATAAATTAAGTTTAATATTAGAAAATGGAACATCAATAAATTCATCAGCTACATCTAAAAATTCCTTTAGAGGTCGCTCAGTTTCGTTACTTATATTAGATGAGTTTGCTCATTTATTATCTGATAAGTTGGCAGATGAGTTCTTTGAAGCTACTTTTCCGGCTATCGCCGAGGCTAAAGAGTCTAAACTAGCCATTCTTTCTACTCCTAAAGGCATGACAAATTTATTTGCAAGATTGTATAAAGATGCTGAAAATGGATATAATAATTTTAAACATTTTAAAGTATCTTGGGAACTGGTTCCAGGAAGAGATGAAAAATGGAAGGAAGAACAATTAAAAGCTATGGGTGGAGATATAACTAAATTTAATCAGGAATTTGGAGCTGATTTTATTTCTTCATCTCAAACAGTTATTGATCCAGAATGTTTAAGACGAATTATTAATAATTATACTATGCCAGTGACAACAGANTTAAATAATAAACTTCTCATATGGGAACAACCAAGAGCAGACGGAAGATATATACTTGGAATAGATCCTTCTAAAGGAACCGGTGGTCATGATGCTGCAATGCAAATTTTAAAAATTGAATCATTAAAACCTCTAAAACTTATTCAAGTTGCTGTGTTTAGTGATAATAAAACAGATCTTTATGAATTAGCTGAAATTGCCGGAAGAGCTGGATTGCATTATAATACTGCTTTAATTATGGTTGAAAATAATGCTGAGGGTTATTCNTGTGCACAACAGTTGCATTATACACATGAATATCCAAACCTTTTTTGTACAAAGGCGGATGGAAGATCAATAAGCGCTAAAATTAAAGATTTAGGTGTTAGAGCTAATAGAGTAACTAAAGCTAAAGCTGTTCTCTTTATGAAACGTGTAATTGAAGATGGAAGTTTAATATTAAAAGATAGAACAACGCTTGAACAATTAACTGATTTTCAAGAATTAAGACCTAATATCTTTAAATGCGAAAATGTTAATGATGATTTAATATCAGCTCTTTATTGGGCGACATATGCAGCCACATTAAACATTCTAGAATCAGACATTCAACTAAATAAAAGAAGTATTGAAGATGAGGTATGGGGAATTTTGAGTGATGTTGTAGAATCTGATGATTGGGAATGGATAAACGCTGGGTATGGCATAGGTGTAGGATAAATTAATTATAAAAGGAAAATAAAATGTCAGAGATTAAAACAGATAAGATCACGGGGTTCTCAAATCCCAATATTATAGAAATAGCTGTTGGTATTGAAGATGTCTATTTGGATGACTTATATAATAAAAGTTATCATCCAAGTAACATTATAACACCAACTGATATTATTAATAAGGGACCAACAATAGATCCAAGAGCGTTTGACGCTGCTATGGGATCAAGCACATTAGCTTTAGCTATTGCTTATATTGCAGGAGCACAGAGAACAATTGTTATTCCTCCTGGTGTATGGGAAATAACAGGAAACCTAACATTTCCAAGTAATATTTGTGTTCAATTTTTAAATGGCGCTATATTTAATGTTACTGGATCTGTAACATTTCAAGGACCAATATTAGCAGGTAATTATAGAATATTCACAGGAAGTGGATCTATAAGTATTGCGACAACAACACCATTAACATATGATGTCTGGGACGGTTCTATTGGGAATGGAATTACATTCTTAACATGGCCTTCTTTACCGGCTGGAGATCCTACTAATACATTACATGCTGCTCCTAAAGGATATGTTGATAATTTAGTTGTACCAGTAGGCGGTATTATTCCTTTTGGTGGTGGAACAGCTCCGACGCATTTTAAATTATGTGATGGCGCAGCTATTTCTAGGGGAACATATACTACTTTATATAGTGTTATTGGAACTACATATGGCACTGGAGATGGATCAACGACCTTTAACGTACCAAATTTAAAGGGTAGAATTCCTGTAGGATTGAATTCAACAGATTCAGATTTTCAAGTATTAGGTCAAACCGGTGGGGAAAAAGAGCATATATTAGCTACAGATGAAATACCATTAATAAGTCTTAATACTGGTTATTTGGCCGGTGGTTCGCCATCTAATTCTTTTTGTGCGCGCCAAACATCTAATGGTCATAATAATCTACAACCATATGTTGTATTAAATTATATAATAAGATATTAATTTAAAAATAAACATCTTTAGTTAAATTAAACGCTCTTAAAGCTGTTGAATTACGAAAAAGGGCTCCGCTTGCTATTGGACATATGAGTTTCTCAGATATCCAATATGGATTATAATCTAGGGAATATATTGTTTCAAGAAGATCCGACGGCCATCTACCTGAAAAGGTTGGCAATTCTACTTCATCAGCACATGGAAATAAAACTCTTTCAATTTTTCCAAAGATCCAAGGCCATGGTTTATATGGCCAGGTTTCAGGTTTTAGGCAATATTTACTATACCAAGAATAAGCATCCATAAGCTCAAAAAAAAGATAAGGCCCATATTCTTTAGTTAAAAGAAGTGCACAGCGGGTTAATGGAACTAAACTAAAATAAGAATACCACATTCCTGAATTTGTTCGCCAAACTTCTTTTCTCATCTTACCATTACTACTTATTTGAGAGTGCATAAATTTTTCAAATTTATTAACATCTACTTGTGTTATTTTATCACCTATTACTTTTTTAGCTAAAAGATATCCACACCATCCCCAGGCATTAGTATTATTTCGATAAAAGAATTTATACCAAGGTCCAGCTTTAAGATCAATAGCTAACGGAAGATAAACATCTTTAACCCAATTTATAAAAAGAGAGGGCCATTCTTCCTCTTTTATAAAAAGGGAACTCATTATAAAAGCATCTAATAATCCAGTGCCTTTATTAACTAAATCTAATTTAGCTTGCCAACCAACAGTTCCTTTATTTAATGTCCATGAAAGAAGAATTTCTTCTATTAATCTTATTGATTCAAGTCTATTGCCATCAGCTATGGGAAGAAAGAGATTTAATGCCAAATCTAATACTTTATTAGAATCATTTTCTAAGCTATTGACAATTGCTGGCATTTCATCGCCGGAATAATATGAAGGTAACTTTAAAATTTCCGGCGGATTAATTCTTTTGGTCATCCAACTAATCGCATTATTTAGTTGGATGGTAGCATTATTCAATGCCCATGGTTTATAATCATCATTAAAATTATTCATTTTTAATACTCCGTACAGCAAGTAAAGCCGCTCTGCAAAGCGCTAAACCCATTTCATCTCTTATGTCAGCCCTCGGGTCTCCAGGTAATTCAAATCCTATAAATGAAATTAAAGGTTCGTCCCACCATAAAGCCCAGTCCATAATAAAACTCCAATTCAACTCCCGCATTTTTAAAAGAACAACCCTCCAATGATTAACATTATCAATTGGATTAAAACTCGAAAGTAAATTTTTACCAAAGAGAAGTTTACCCTCGAATTTTACTGGATTTCCATTCTCATCACACCAATATATCGATTTATTCCAAACCTCTGTTGATATTGTATGATCAGTAATTTCATCGACATATGATTTAATATCATGGAAATAAGTATAATGGCCTTCTGGCACTAAAGATGGATCAGGCGGATACCAGCCCATAACTTCTGTCGCCAATTCTTCAATTATTTTTTCTTTTTCATCGTCTGTCATAATTCTTCACTTTAGGAATAAAATCTCCTTAAAATATTGACACGGCATCTTCATGGTTATCGGCATCTTCTTGAACTTTATTGCCAATTTCTTTTTTCTTTTCTTCTTCAATAGCTGCTAATTGTTTTGCTCTCGCGCTAACAGCCTTAAGAAAATAAGGCTTCTTAATCTTACATTCTTCTTCAACCTTTTCAGCTGTATCAATTTTAATGCTGTCAGCTAATTGACAAATATCAACCTGTAATGCTAAAGAACGATCAAGCAATTTATCAAGAAATTTTTTAGTTGTATTAAATAAATTAATATCTTCATCTGGAAAAGCTGTTTCCCATTTTTGAAGTATATCTTCAGGGAAATCAAGGTGTTCATCTTGAATTTTATTCTTAAGATTGATAGTAATACCAGCATTATTTAAATAATTTTCAATTTCATCAACATGATCAAGAAATTCAAAATATTTATAGAGAGCAATAAAACGGTCAAGAAAGTCATTTAGGCGTGACGGTGAATCATCTTTTGGATAACCGCCTTTATAATAAAGCATGTCATGAATGAGTTTATAATGTGGTTTAGGAAGCCCAAGAATTTCTTCACTCAATTTTTTTATAGGACCTATACCTTGGTCATAAAGCTGTGAATTAATTTCATAACGGACAGTACTGCACGCATCAACATATTCAACATATTTTTCACGATTCTCCATTATCTTCTCCTTTTATTTTTGAAAGTAGAGTTTTAAATGTATCAAAACAAATTGTTTGTTCAGCATCAGATATAGCTTTATCTGGATTAGAATGTATTTCAATTTCTAATCCATCTACACCAGCGGCGATAGCTGTTAAAGCCATTTTAGGAACATAACAGCGATATCCACATGCATGACTAGGATCAAAAATAATCTTAAATTTATCAGGCAAATATGTAAATTTCTCTTTGAGGACTAATATACTATGAATATCTGGTGTATTTCTCATTGAATTGTCAAATGTTCTTATACCACGTAAACAAAGCCAAACACAGTTTTTATCAGGATTTAAATAATAAGCTCCNGCAATAAATTCATCTATTGTTTGCCACATACCTCTTTTATAATTAATTGTTAGGCCGGAAAATTTACCAAGATATTTAAGTAATTCATAATTTTGAGAGTTTCTAGTTCCTATTTGATAAATAAAGTCAAGATTAGATTTTTCAAGAATGTTAACGTGCTCCACACTCATTACTTCTGTTACAAAAATAATATTTTCATATTTTTTATGAATTTCATATAATATATCCAATCCCTCCTTACCGCATCCTTGATATGATTTATTAGAAGTCCTCGGTTTCCATAACATTGCTCTTTGATATTTTATATTCAATTCATTTAATAATTGAGCTTGTTTTAATGATTCTTTTCTATTTTCAAGTGAGCAACTCCCGGCAATAATAATCATTTATTAATCCTTTCATACCATTGGCTGCAGTAAACACACGTTTCTCCACATATTTCTTCAGCACAATCAAAATTTGGCATATCAAACCAATGATCAACAAATCCGTTTAATTTTTTATTATCAATAATACCGGGATGCTTAAAATCTAATTCATTTTGACCAGAATAAATTGTCTCTAAAGGTTTCCAAAGTTCTAAAAGATTATATGGCCACGATTGCTTTAAATATCCTTCTGCGAGTTTAATTAGATAATCAGTTGAACCCGTCCTACCAGTCAATTTAAAATTATTAATTCCAATCTTTACATATCTTAAAATATCTTCCGGTCGAATAAATCTACAACGTAACCAATTATATAAATCTGATTTTCTTCCAAATATACAATAGCCCATTGGATAATTAAATCTTTCTGCATCAAGTTTTGTTTTATCTGTTGAGTGGAATATATAACAAGAATCTCTTAAAGGACAATGTGTAAAATAATCTTTTCCTCCAGCCCCACAAAATTCATTAGCCATTAATTCATAAATAATACCATTTTCATTACACCATTTAGCCGCCTTTTTAAGAAAACCAATACAACGATTCTTTAATATACTTCCACAAACCTTACTAATTCCAAATGTTTCTTTAAGATATTTTATTTGTGTTATTGTATCTATGTGAGCTATAGTGCTTACTTCAATTTCAATATTAGAAACCTCACAGACTAGAGCCATGATAAGTGGATTAGCTATTGTAATTCTTTTAACTCCAATATCTTGAAGATATTTTACAAAATCCTGGAGTTCATCTCTTTTTGTATTAAATAGATCACTCTTTGTTCCAGGATTTATTGTATTCATTGTATAATTAAATTCAATATTGTATTTATTACAAATACTAATATAATTTTCAAATTCCTTTTTTGTAATATCTGGAAGTCGAAAATCCGGTCTAGCCGTTAACCATGCCATTCGTCTTTCAGAACCATAAAATTCATTTATTTTAGACCCGGAAGATGAGTATTGTTCGTTTAGTATTTTAACATCTTCTATTAATTTAAAATCAAAATTACATCCTAATTTATAATTAATCATTTTCTCCACCTTTCTGCTTACTTAAAAAATTACAAATTTCATTTATTTCTCGTTTTAAAATTTCATCTTCTGTATTTAGATGTAAAATGGGAAGGCTTGATTCATTTAAAATTTCATGATAACTATCCTTAATTTTATCTATCATGTTAATATTGACATGATCATCATCAAAATTAACATAATTATTTTTGTAACAATAAATAACTACACTGTTAAAATCTGTTAATTTTTTATCTAATTCTTTGAGCAATGTTTTATTTGTTTTTCTCCTATATGCATTTGCATAAGCCCATTCTGTTAAATGAAATCTATCTAAGATTAAATTTTTATTTTTTAGAGGTACCTGTTCTAAGAAATTTAACAAATAAAACATTTCACTTATTACTGAAATATAATGATCTCCGGTACCGTAAAAATTTTTTACATCATAATGATTTTTAAAATATGAACAATTTATAATTTTGGTCAGCTCTAGACCAATTTCGGTTTTCCCTGATCTGTCAGGGCCCTCTAATATTATAATCATTTTTTAGTCGCCTTATATATATCTTTTATAATTCTAGGTGCTGCGCATTCAAAAGATTCATTTTTATATCCNACTTTCTTAGCAATTTTTGCATAAAATTTCCGTCTTTCATCTGGTAATGTTAATGCCGAAATAATCTTATCTGCCAAATCATTTCTATTAATTTTCATTGTTTTTTTATTATATTTACACAAAAACGGGTAATCTAAAGACCCAAATTTAGTTAAATAATTATTGATTGCTGGCATAATAACTATATTATTTGCCAAAAGCGCCTCAGCGTGAGTAACTCCACCGTGAACTTCAGTTGTAAAAAGATTACAGCTGATATGTGCTTTATTGATAAACTCTAAATATTCCTCCCTAGGAAATTGGTGATCATTTTCTATAAACTCTATTTTATTATTTGAGAGTTTCAATATTTCCTTCCTTTGTTCGTCTGATAACTTTTTTGTTGGATTTAAGATTACTGCTCTAAAATTTAAGGGACTGTAATATTTGGAAACAATTCCGATTGCCCCNGCGAAATCATCCCAGTTTGTATATCTATTTGCTGTATCTGTAATACGATTTCCAAAATATATTGTTGGAATATCAAATCTTTTATCTGTATTATAATCTAAAATCTCTTTGGCGTAAACTCCAACACCCCATACAGAGGATTTTTTTATTACTTTATTGACTATATCATTTTTATAACATAGTTTCATTGCCTCTATTGCCTCATTCATTGAAGCTTTACATTGAAAGGCATTAATATCTGAATTAATAAATGATTCTATTTGTCTTTCATAATATCTAATTTTCTCTGGTACTTTTTTTGCTATTGGACTATCTAGAAAATAATTAGTAGAAATAATAGGTATATCTAATTTTAAATAATCAAAAAGTACTCTCCAGTTTTTAGTAAGTGTATTTTCATCGTTAATCATACAATCAATTTCTTGTAAAATATTATACCAATTATCAACAAACCAATCAAAATTAAACGAAAATCTACTTATTATCGGACTGACCGGAATAATATGAGTACAAAATTTAATATTACTATGATATTTTAAATTAAATAATGAAAAATAGTTTTGAGTATCATAAACATCTGATAAAGTAGGAAGTTTAATTATAAATCTTAAATTTGGATCTTTGTCTAAAATTGTACTAACAATACCTTTCATAATGTTAACACAGGCGTCATTTTTTATAAGCCACTTATATTTTCCATCTACAACAGTTGTATTTGAAACTTGAACAGCATAAAATATATTCATAAATTCTCCTAAAATAAGATACTTTGGAAATAATTATCAAGTACCTTATCTACAGCTTCATTAATAGCTTCTAATCCTTGTCTATTCAAATATCCTGGATGAGGAACATTGACAAATTGAATATCTTTTGGTATATTATCTCTGGCAGTTTTTCCGAGAGCAATAATTAATTTAGCATGTATATATTTTAATTCAGATTCCAATAAAGGTAAACATTTTTTTATCATTTCTTCCGGTGCTGAATTATCTTTTGTTACACATTTGAAAATATTAGTAATATAAAATTTTAGTTCTCTATTATATTTTTCTTTGAATTTTTCTTTTAATATTGTAAAAAATTTTGAATAATTTCCATTTTTATCGATACCGAACGGAATAATTTGATCCGGTTTAAATCCTTTATTATAATTTGATTTGCCGGGGTTTTGAGCTACAAAAATAATATCTAAAGAGTCTTCAGAGCATGATGTCCACGAACCTCCTTTAGTTTCACAGTTTTTACATTTATTACAATTAACTAATCTTTCGTTTATTTTATTTACTATTTTTTTCAAGTTCATATTCAATCATCTCAGATAATATATCAATTATGTTATACTTATGTGTCCAATTTGGATAATCACTTTTAAATTTTTCCATATTTGAAATATACCAAATATGATCACCAATTCTATTTTTCTCATTATATTCGATATTTGCTTTTTTGTTTACCGAGTTCTCAACAAATGTTATTGCCTCTAACATACTAATATTTGAATATCTTGTACCGCCCAAATTATAAAATGCGGCGGGACGTGGATTTTTAAAATATTCCCAAAATGCTGTACAAACATCATAACTATGAATATTATCTCTTACCTGTTTACCTTTGTATCCAAAAATAGTATATGAATGATCATTAACTATACATTTTACTAAATAATTAAGAAATCCGTGAAGTTCGGCGGAGGCGTGAGCAGGTCCAGTAAGACATCCACCCCTAAATACTGCTGTATTCATCCCAAAATATCTTCCATATTCTTGTACCATAATATCTGCGGCAAGTTTTGATACACCAAATATTGAATGAGTGGAATTATCTACAGACATAGATTCATCAATACCATTAAACCATTTATGATCTTGCAATAATTCCCACCGCGTTTCAAGTTCTATTAATGGAAGATTATTCGGTGTGTCACCATACACCTTATTTGTAGAACAAAAAATAAACGGGGCTTCAGGGCTGTATTTTCTNATCATTTCTAGTAGAAGTAATGTTGCTCTAGCATTGATGTCAAAATCTGTAATAGGCTCCTTTGCAGCCCAATCATGACTTGGCTGAGCGGCACAATGAATAATACCGTCAATATTATATGATTGGAATTCTTTAAATAAGTCATTTAATTCATTTTTAGATCTTAGATCAATGTTAAAATGTAAATAATGATTCAATTCTAATTTCAATTTTTCTATATTATTATTTACACTTCCTTCAGGACCAAAAAAATAAGATCTCATATTATTATCAATTCCGGCGATATCATATCCCCTTTTGTGAAAAAATCTTGAAATTTCAGATCCTATTAAACCACCACTACCAGTTACTATAATCAATATTATTCCTCCTCAAAAAATAACTATTTTAATCATTATTTTTTCTCTTTCTCTTTTTCTTAGGTTTTTTTTCCTCTAATTCTAATTTTATATCATCTAAAAGATGTTGTTTTTCCAATGGTATTAATAAATCTTCAACCTTTAGTATATAATTTTTTTCTATTTGTTTATCATAATTTGCAAATATTCCAATATCTTCAACCTCTTTAGGCCATATTCTAAATGACAATGTTTCTATTTTATATTGATTTTCCTTTAAGTAAACAACTTTTACTTTTTCCCCTTCGCCTAATGTTTCATATTTATCTTTTAGTCCTAATTCATCTATTAATTTATGATAATTATATACACCTTTTATATGCCATCCGGCCCCTTTGCCGGGGCCGTCCTTTCCAATATATTTTTCTAAATTATTAACTGAAATATTTGATGCAATATCTTCTACTGATAGATTATAAAGTTCATTTATTGCATTTTCAATATAATCTTTTAATTCTTTATCTGTTTTATCATAAAGNATTAATTTCATAGTTTCTTTTAAATTGTTTCTTATTGCAGCTGGGCAATCGGATTTAATAATATCTAGACCTTTTGTATGAAGTTCATCAACACTTATTCCATTATCATTAATTTTCCATAAACTATATTTCTTTTTTTGGGCAAAAAAGGCAGATTTGGATATAATCTCTTGTTTAAAATTAATTTTAAATTCTTCTTCTACGCTTCCAAAATCAATCCTTTGTGTTTTTTCAAAACTATTCTCATTTACATATTTTTCAACGCATTTACATATTTTTGAAACATATTCCTCCCTTTCTTTATCTGTAAGCCTCATCCAATCGGTTTTAAGATAATTACAAACAAATTCTTCTATAGAAAAGAACAAAGAATCAGTATCCATATAAAGAACATAATCTTTCATTTATTATGAATTTCCTTAAGAATTCTCATCAAATCTGGTGAGAGTTTTGGGTTATTAAATAATTCATTTACAAATTCTTCTCCAGATCGTATTATATGTCTACCGCAGGAGGTAACACTACCCTGAAAATCTTCACTGAAATATCGGCTCCAAGGAGCTCCAGCGGCACCATATACAGCATTAATCATTACTTTAATAGAGTTTTCTAATGATTTTAATTTATTAATTTCTCTTTTATCTACTTTCTTTTTTTGAAGTTCAAATATTCTATTCTTTAATTCTAATCTTTTTCTAAAAAAATCTTTTACCATATTAGCCATATGACCTTTTCTTAAATTAGTAAATACAACGCCAATGGGCGATACACAAAATTCTCCACCCTTTAAAGACTCATTAAATTCTTTTAGTTCTTTACCACTCATATCTATTTTTATATTATTTTTCCTAAATGTAAATTCAGAAAATTCTCTTTTTCTCATAAATTCTATAATTTCTTGTTCTGAAAGATCCTCTATTTTACCAACAATNGTATCAATCGACATATTTAAAATTGAAATAGCGGTTGGATACTCTGAAGTAACATCTAAATCAACTACCCAGTTATGCTTTCCCATTCTAGGTTCTTTTACTATTGCCCCCTCAACAGATTCTTTATCACCATATTTTTTAAATCTAGGGGCACACATATTATTTCTTCTAAAATATGTTAACATAGAGCCTTCAATCAAAGCTGTTTGGCTTTCATAAAATTTAACTGGACATCTAGTAAATAGGCTCATTTGATAAACCTGACTGATAAACCCGAGTTTGTCTTCTAATTCTGAAATTCGTTTTGTATCAATAACATTATAATCAACAAATAGATCCCAGTGATTTTTATATAATTCCCTTATATCTTGTGTTATATGAGATAAATCTCGTTTTCCCTTTCCTAATTCCTCATTAGCAATAAAATCAAGTCTATATGATTCTTTTGGTTTAGAAAATCTCTTATATAAAGAGAGGTAATCTAATATAGATATTCCTGGAATATCTATAGCTATTCTTGATTTCCCGGCCCATTTAGAAACCTCTTTTAATGGGCTCATTAAATGATGAGGACCTTTACTCCCAAATAATTTTATTGATCGATTAATTAAAAATAATAAATCATAATTGTAAACATTCCAACCGGTTATAACGTCTGGTGGGTTCTTTTGTATAAACTCAAAAAAAGCTTTTAATAAATCCTTTTCATTAGGATAATGAAAAAATTTATGTTCTTGTCTTATTGGATTATGCGGTTTTATACCAAAGGTTATTTTATTTCTGGTAGAATGGTTGATGATTGTTATTAAAACAACTTCTCCGTCGGCCTTTTCTGAAGATGGAAAGCCTTCCTCAATATATGTTTCAATATCTAAACAATAAATTTTTAGATTTTGTATCTCTAGATCTTCGTCTGGCACTGAATAGTAACGATCAACGAGAAATTGGATTTCCGGTTTGACATCNTTTTCGTAAAGATAAATATTTTCTTTATTTTCTTTACAGTAATTATTATATTTCCAGAAATCTTCGAACTTTAAAGGAGAAATTGGAAGTCCTTCTGGTGAAGAATATTTAGTTGTAGTTGATCTTAATTTATCATTATGTAAAAAGACATAAGGAGTCCAGTCTATTATATTGTAAAAATTTTCTCCGGATATCTGTTCCCATAAATGAATTTTATTCTTTTTTTTATCATAAAAAATATTTTTTACTGACATATTTCACATCTTTTTACCATTTTTTATTTAATTCAATCTTTTCTTTAAAAAGCATTTTTTGCCTTGCCGTCATTCTAGAAATCAATTGATTAAAGGCTTCGAGGAGGCCGGCCGTAGTAGCTCCGCCTCTTTTTGCTGTATTTGCTATCTCTTTTGTGATATCGGNCCACTCATTCAGAAAATCTATCTCCTTTTGAATAATTTGCATTTCATATTTAATATTAAGTTTACGAATAACATCTGGAGTAAAAGACTTAATTTTACTGAAATCTGTCATTTAAACTCCTTTTAGATTAATTATATCATTAAAGCGAAAAACTGTAAACTAAAATGGCTCATTTACGGTTCATTTTTGAGGATATTCTAATTCAATGAGCATTTGAACATANTGAATAATTTTCTCTAAATCTTCTNTACCNTTTTTATCNCTAAATCTAGTAATATATTTAACAATATTGCCTTGAAACCAATCAAGAGAATTAGNATGTATATATTCAGCTGGCTGTATTTTATATTTTTTATAGTGATTTCCACCTATTTGAAGATCTAAAGGATTGGACTGTAAAGAAACCGCGGATTTTTGTTTTGCTGCCTTTCCAGCCACTAAATTAGCTCTATCAAAAAGACATTCGGCGCCACAATCTGGACATAATAATATTTCACCGTCGCCTATTCCTTCAGGTAACGCTATCCAGGCTCGACAAGCCCAACATATTTGATAGTATTGTAATACTTCAGTCATTATAAACAAATCTCCTTTGAATCCCTTAATGGATCTCAAAAAATGATGATACTTACAGCNGCGATAAATGCCACCACAAAAAAACCTCCAGTGATAACAAAGAGTATCCGAGTGTTTTTTGAATATTTAATGTTGGTTGATTTATTGAGGTGGTCAATGGCGGCCAAGAAAAACAAAATTGCACCTACATAATAAAGCATTGTTACCTCCGTATTAATATTTTAGGGTTACTGGGTGAGCGGGCACTCAGATTTGAACTGAGATTATAAGACTGGCAGCCCTAGATCCTACCATTGGAAGATGCCAGCATAATTTTAATATGGAATATCGCTGTTAGTAAGTCTTTCTATTTCTTTGTCAATAAAATTTAAAACACCGTTTTTATTTCCAACAATTAACCGTTTACCAATATATCCAGGATAACCTAATTCTATTAAAACCCATGTTTTAATATCTTTTTTATTTTTTATGATATTTTCCCATCGTTCCTGTAAAGATTTTATTGTTTTATTAATGTCGCTGCTTGAGGTATATGTTTTGACTTCACAAAGTTGATTAAATTCATCTATTAAATCATGAAAGGTCATGTCCTTATTATCTGGAAATTTTTGTTTTGCCCAGACCCAGCCTTTTCGTTCATGGACAAAAACTTCCCCTATAAAACCCTGTCTACAGTTACTATATTTTTGTTCGTGGCATGCATATTCATCAAAATATTGATTGTTTTCATTCTTTTTTGCTTCACTTGCTACTATTCCATCAAGTTGATTATTAAACATTTTCATAAGTTTTGGATCTTCTTTAATTCTATTCCAAATTGCCCAGCCATCAAAATTTACAACAATAATTTTATAGTGTCCATTAGGTAGTTGCATAATTAATCCTCCTTATGATAAAACATTATTCTATCTTCTCATAAGTCTTTTCAAAGATACTAGGCTTACATGGATATCGTTCTCCATCTACTCCAGTAATAATATAATCACCAGGGCATACAATATGCCCGCCTTCTAATGTATCAATCCATCCATGATCATGATGAGGCAAATCACAGTGTTTACATGATGTTGTTCCGGGCACATCAGGCCTTCTATAATAGCGAACAACTTTTCCTTCTGATAAAAAGAAAAATTGATCATTTTCACTACTAGCAATTAAATAACTATCATCTTCTGGGTGATCACCATTTTTAAACCATTGTGTTGCTTCAATTACTACAGGAATTTTACGATATTTAACCATTTTTAATCCTCCTATGTTAAACCGGTTGATCCAAATCCACCTGATCCTCTTTCAGATTCTGATAATTCATTTACTTGTATTGGCGCACCGGCCCAACAAAGATAAATTAAGGCTTGAGCAATTTTTTCGCCTTTTTTAATAAACACCATATTAATGCGACTATTATTAAACAAATGCACATGAACTATTCCGCGATATCCGCTGTCCACAACACATCCACCCATATCTAGCTTATCTTTAGTCGCTCTTCCACTTTTTTCTTTAACTACCATTACAAAACCTTCTGGAAACTCACAACTCCAACCTAAAGGAATTAATACATCTGATTGCGGTTGAATAAGATAATCTTTTGGTGAATATAGATCTAATCCAGCATCTGAAGAATGCGCTCTTGTTGGCATCTTAGCATCTGGATCCTCTAATTTTATTTTTAAATAAAAATTTTCAAACAATATTATTACCTCCTTAATACAGGACATGGTCTTACATAATTTAATAAACATATATTTTTAAATTTACAGAAATGACATTCTTTAAAACCCTCAATCAAAAATGGGCATGTTAAACAATTGGGTAAGGCTCTTTTTAAAGGAAATGTCATTTTTCTAATTCTTCGATCTTTTGTTTGAGATTGTAAATTTCCATAGAATAACAAGAATTTGTTCTTTCTATTTTCCAT
>JGI20214J51650_10001140_pt1 | contig 16810 bp, 16 predicted proteins | sample WetSurMetagenome_FD_51650 | JGI IMG/M metagenome (IMG submission 51650) | reverse complement strand
AACGTTCACTGTTTTCACTACCAGCTTTCCATAAAGAAAACATGCGCATTCTTATACCTTTTCGCCTTCCAAATGGTTTTGGGGGTCTCATTTGTTTCAGTCTCTACTAGTTGTGGAAATTTGGTTTAGCAAGCCCACAACAACTAAAGGTTCAAACTTTGGACTCCGAATTTGGGTTGGCTCCCAAGGTGTTTGCTTGCTGGTAGTGGCTGATGCTACTGCTGCGTTTCCCGTTTTGTGAGCTTTTAGCTCCGATTGTTTCCGTTGCCAAGAGAAAGTCAGCTGGTGTTGCAGCATGTTGGTGTTTTGGGTTTTGGACCTAGGGTTTTTAAAACAGGCGACCCGTTGTATTGAATCATCAAGGTCAGAGAAGCCGATGCAAAGCGTTTTGGGAGCTTTCAGGGACAAGAGTCTTTTTCTGAAGCTGCTACCTCTGGTGTCGTTCGCCATCCCCCTCGCGTGGCTCTATGTGCTTGAGCCTGCGTCGTTTGAGGCTATGTGGAAGGGGCGCACTTTTCAGCTGTTCTTCGTCTGGCTTGTCGGTCTCGAACTCATCATGGGCTGGGGCGAGTTACGCGCTAAGCTTGGCAAGCTGTTTTCCGCTCGGGCAGTCGCGCTCGCCGTCACCATGATGCTGCCAACACTTTACGTTGTCGCTTCCTACTATTGGGGCTTAAACCAAGCAATTCTTGACTGGTCCACCCAGCAAAACATCACGTGGGCAAACACCATGCCTCTCTCCACCGAGTACCTCGTTTTGGGCGTTCTCTTCTTCGCTGTGATATACCTGGGCTTCGGCTTCAAAGGCGTCAAAGCCTTCTCGGTCCCCGCCTTCTTCCTCATCCTTGTCGGAGCAATCTACACCATAGACAACGTTTTCCCCTACGGACAGTTCACGCCCTTCCAAATTTTCGTGCCCACAACCGCGACCCTTGCTGGCGCCTTCCTCAACTTGATGGGCTACACGACGAACCTCAGTTTCCAGCAGTCCGCCACTCATGGAACGATGACGCTGCTGACATCGACAAACCCCACAACCCAGGCAACGGCCACCTTCGAAATTGCTTGGCCATGCGCCGGCATCGAAAGCTTCCTCATCTTCACCGTCGTTATCCTTTTGTTCCTAAAGCGTATGCCAATCAGTTGGAAAAGCAAAATCGGGTACTTCGCGTTTGGCGCGGCGGTTACGTACGTCATCAATTCTTTTCGGATCGTGAACATCTTTTTGGCTGGGATGGCCTATGGCGAAAAATCTCCTGAAGTCGAGGCGGTTCATCTGACATATGGTCCACTCTACGCAATTGCATGGATAGTTTCCTACCCGCTTATAATCATCTTTGCCCAAACGCTGTGGCAACGACGCAAAAAACGCAAGCAAGCAGCTACGGAACTTCAACCTGCTTCGCCAAGCCCTGCTTGACCAGTATCCGCGCGTTCTCCTGGGGAACCGAAGCCACATCATCTGCTTGGAAAGGACCGTAGCTTTTCATGTCCGAGCCAATGATGCTGGGCACGGGTTTGAGGAACCTCAGCGTAACCCGCACGTGAACCACGGGCGGCTCAGAGGGCTGCGGGGCGTCCACGTTGATTTTCACGGTTTGCCCCTCCACGATACCAGAGGCGAATTTGCTGAACATCTCCGCAAATGGAGAAACGCCGCCGACCAATCGCTGCTCTTCCGCCGCCAAGCAATCCATGGACACGGAGAGTCCGACGACAATCATCTTTGCGATTTTTCGGTACCTCGTGGCGATGAGTTCCTGTGTCATGCGGGACGCGTTGGCGCGCTCGTGCTCAAGCAGGGTGAATTTGAGGTTTTTGGCTTCTGCCGTTTTGGTTTCTTCTTTGGCGCGTCGTAGGTAGTCTGCTAGTCGCGTGTAGAAGTCGGGGGGTAGCCTACCCAGTTCGCCGTTTTCGGTTTCCAGCCGCCACGCCGCATACAGTTCATCATACATTACTGGTCACCAGTTCCGCCCTGTTCTTGAGGATAAGCAGGATCGCCGCTGCCGTGGGCAACTCAACCTGCTGGTTCTTGAATGGACCAAACGTTTCCCCACTCAGCATAAACTCGGGCGCATCCGAGACCGAAACTTTGGCTTCGCCCTCTTTAAAAGCTACTGCCTCCACGAACGGGTCAAACGTGTCCAGCTCCTTCATGGGAAACTCCACCTTAAGCAAACCAGTTTTGCCGTGCAGGGTACCGTTGGCTCGGATGAGGCGGTGGATGTCGCTGGTGACGACTGTGTCTATTTGGGCGATTTCCCCGTTTTTGACGTGTTCGGCTATGCGCATCCACGTTTCGTAGCCCACGCCCTTGACGGTGTCCCAGCGGTTTTCCTCGACGCAACGTTGCAGAATGCCCTGCTTGTTTTTGACTATCGTAGTCGCGGCTTTTTTAGAGACGCCCAGTTCGTTGAGGTTCTCCGTGGTGGCTTCCGAGAGGTATTGGCGCATGCCGTTCTTGAGGCGTCTTTTCCAGCCGTAGTTGTTCAGCGTGAATTCTATGTTGGAGGTTTTTCCTTTGGACTTGACGGATTTTCCACTTTTCTTGTCGAACATGTCCAGACCGATGCCGCAGACGTAGTTCACGATTTCCCTGCGTGCCATCGTGTCAAAACCGCGGACGGCTTCGTTTTCGACGTGAATGTGAAAACCGCGATGCCCCGAAAAGAACGTGCGGATTTCGGTTTCTGCGAAGCCAAAGTCATCGGTGAGCATGTCGACGAGTTTGCGGGTTTCGTCTCGGGTGGTGTCGATGCATTCTTTGCACGCCCACGTTTTCGCGTCGAACTTGACTCCGCCGCAGCCTGGACACTCCTCGGGCGTAACGCCCCTACCAACCATTCCATCGGGAACCAGGCAGGCGGGGTTGCCGCAGTGCCATTCGTCGTGGATTTTGCCGCATGTTGTAGGGATGTGGTCGGCATCTATGTCAAAGACCAAGTCAGCGCCTGACCAGCCTTTCTTGTCCATTTCGGCTTCGGGGTTCTCATAGTAGGCGCAGCTGTGGTAGACGTCGCTGGGCGCCCTGTCCCGAAGACTGCTGAGAAGGGCCGTTGGGCTGGCGAAGGCTTTGTGACGCACCATGGCACGCTCCTTGAACAGGAGAAAAGCGTATTCGCGTTGGCTAAACAGGGGCGGCGATGGAAACTTGTAGCGGGGGCTACGGTAGAACTGGCAAAACTTCTCGTAAACCCAGTTCCTACTTGACGCCGCTAACCCTCCAATTTGCCATATCGCAGTCTCCAGTTAGTTTGCTGCTGCCCAATTAAGCTCTTTGGCAGTTGCCGCACATTCCAAAAAACGCTCAGAGATGGAGAACACAGCTGAAATTGTCGACTAGAGGAACAGGGTTAAACTATAAACTACCAAAAGCTCGGAAAACTTTTACCTGTGGAGAACTGTTTTAATAATGTAGGAGACGTAGTTTTCTATTTCCCGCATGTTCAGTTTAGATTTGCCTTCCTTGCGGTTCACGAAGAGCACGGGGACCTCCGCCATCCTGAAGCGCTGCGAGTGCGCCTGCTTGACCGTTTCAATCTGGATGTCGTAGGTTTGGCTGTGCAAGTAACCAATGGATTTGGTGAGGAACCGCGTCGAGTAGCACCGGAAACCCGCAGTGCAGTCGTGTAAGCGCAAGCCCAAGATTCCGCGGGCTATTGTGTTGGCAGTTCGACTAATAATTTTCCTCGAAAGCGGCCACCCAGACGTCGAGCCGCCTCTGCAGTACCTGCTACCCACAACCAAATCGAACCCACCATTAGCCGCCGCCACGAGTCGGGGCACATCCTGAGGGTTATGCGAATAATCCGCGTCCATCGTCACCACGTATTGGGGGACACGCGGCAAGGAGAGAAATATGCGGAAGCCGTCAGTTATGGCGGAGCCTAAGCCGCTTTTTTGGGAACGTACAAGCAACATGATGTTGGGGTATCGATGTTGGAGCTCGGCTGCAATGGCGGCTGTCCCGTCGGGGCTGGAATCGTCGATAACAAGGATGGAGACTTTCAACGGTAGTGCTTCGATTTCGGCGATTAACCGCGTGATGTTTTGAGCTTCGCAATATGTAGGAAGGATGACGCCGACTTCTGAGCTTACTCCCAAGTCGCCCTCAACATGTCCAAGCATCAATTTGCCTTCACCCAACCACTGCGTGGTCTTTAGTAATAAAGCTTATACAAAAACAGCCCACCATTAACTCGTCTGCGCAGGAAATTTACGTTTTCTGGGTTGGCGGTATCGGCAGTGAAGTTTGTGTGGTACGGTTTTTTCGGAGGTAGTAGTTGAGTGGGTGGTGTGCTCGTGCGCAGAGCGCGTCCGTGTTTGTGCATACGCCGTGGGTTTGCAGCGTCGAACAGCTCGGCGGTGTGTACTTGGTGCCCGAGCCATGTGAACCCGCAATATGCTCCACTTGGTACCGCGTCAGCCGCGAGTTGAAATCGGAGCTGGTTTTGAAAACCTCTGCAACTTTTTCAGTTTCCATACCGATCGCAATGAGGAAACTGGTCAACGTGAACCTTTCAACATGACCTAAGTGACGTCCATGTGACGCGACATCGTAGAGAAAAACAATACAAGGTGGAAAAGAAGACTGAGAGACTTCTTTGGGGAACCCTTCCATTTCGGATTCACCAATTTTTTGTTTCGCCAATTCAACGAGTTTGTCAGCGATTTCAACTATTGGTTTTGGAAACTGGGNGACGTCTTTTGCGTCCAAGCGAGTTTCTATGCGCCGTTTAACTTCTTCCTCCAACAGTCTTGCCACGTCATTAAGCCCGATGAACACTTTGCCATGAGCCACCAAACGGTTCACTATTTTCCAGTTGCTATCCCTCAAATGGGTGATGTTTCTGAGGTAGTCAGCGACACTGATTGAGAAGTAGTCAATGGGAAGACCTAGTTCTTTGTTTCGTTCAATGCTCCAACCAAAATCTCGTGCAATCGCCATCAGTCTTTCGGGTGATTCAGATTGAAAATCTAAGCAAGCCTGCTTCGCCTCGGCCAAAGCGAAGCGCTTTTTTATAAAATTATTCTTTGTTGCAATTGCCAACAAAATAGCCACAGGGAAGGAAGGAATTTCCAGATCACTGTTTATTTTTGTCCCCACTGAAATGAATTCAAGGGCATATTCAAGTCTCTCTCTTGCCCGAATTAAAATTTGACCCATTTCTGGACTTAGTAATTCTTCTATGTCCAAGCCGATACTTTTTGTAAACCCTAAATTTGGATTTTTCATATAAACTGTTGTTTCTTTCAGGAAAGGGTATCTCGACAAATCAGTCGAGGTAAATCTCACCGTTTCCTGTTGCATGCCGTTTTCCAGACTACTCGGTTTCGATGCGGGGCGCCAAGAAGAAGGTCAGTTTTCCCTCTTTCGTCTGCTGGAAATCAATCCGCACCGGCATGTCCGTGCTGAATTCCAGCGTCGCGATGTCGCTTGTCGCCGCTGCTGCCTTGATAATCTCTGAGAGGTAACTCAAGCTGAAAGTTGCCTTCGACGGCTCCTTTGCCTCCAATTCCAGCAGCGCGTCGTTGTTCTTCTGCAGCGTGATGGTTGCACCCATCAAGTCGCCCGATGCGTTCAACGTCAATTTCTCGGAGTCAGCCTCGATCTTAACGTGGTCGCTGACTAGCTGCGCGTCTTCGATGGCTTGGCTCAAACCTGCCGTTGTGGTTTTAGCTTTCACGTTGAAAGTGATTTTTGGCGTGGGAACCTCTTCCTCCGAGGCTTCCAAGGTAGGCATGGTGAAGGTGCGGGAGTATTTGCCCAAGACAATAATTTGGAGCCGCCCCGTTTTGTCGTCTAAGGTCAGTTCTACGGATTCGTCTTTCTGGGCACGTTTGAGAAGTTTAAGCAGTTCGCTAATGTTTATGCACATACGTGAGGGCTCGGTGGCTTCGTACTGTTCGAACAGGGTTTTGGGCCATTCAAAGTCAATCATGGCTACGCGGGAAGGATCCATCGCCCGCAGTTTGAGTCCGTCGGGTTCGATTTTGAACGTAGCTTCATCTACAAGTATCGAGATAGCTGTCGCCATATCTCTTAGAAGTTTTGAGTCAGCCACTTTGAGCTTAAACATCACGTCATCCTCTTAGTATTTCTTACGCGGTTCTACTTTAAAGACTTACGCACCTATTGCATGAGGCTACAGATAAAAGTTTTCTTGAAAGAAAAATGTGGAGTTCGCCCCGTTTACGTGGGCGGTGGGGGAGGTGGAGGCGGGTGGGAAGGTTGACCAGCTATCGGCGGAACAGAGGCAAGCATCGGCTCTTGGACGGATTCAAGGAAGTTGAAGAAGCTAAAGTGTCCGCCAAGGAAGTCTCTGAGGATGACGCCAAATGGAACAAACACAATTAGTACGTCGAGCACCATAACTATTATTACGTTTAGGGGTATTACAAGCGCCAATGCATTCCAGCACATGTGGTTGACCCACCCGAATAACATTATGAACACAGCTATCCAGCCTGGCGTGCCAGAAACTTTTCGCTGAGCCAAGAGAACGAAGATTCCGATACCGACGAAGGCGGACCAGACCACGTGCATGAAGGGTAGACCTATCCAGCGTGCGAGTATTGCAGCTCCAACTTGGTCTCCCGGGGCTCCCGAGCCAGCGCTCTGTATGTTGAAGATTATGTTTTCTACGATGGCAAAACCGAATCCCGCCGAAGCGCCTAAGAGAGCACCGTACCTGCGGCTAGGAATGGTTTTCCACATAAACCAAGCCACGAGGAAGATGCTTAAACCCTTGAAGAATTCCTCAAACAACGGAAAAATCGTCGCGAACCCGGCGACGCCCACAAAGCTAAAAACGAGCTCCAAACCAAGGGATGCACCAATCGACAAAGAAGCGCCAAGAACCAAGGCTACGAGCAAACCGTTTCGTGGACTCTGGGCAAGCGAGGCTTGAAGGCTCTGTTCAAGGAAAGCTAGTTTGGTCCTGATTCCCATGAAGATGTGGGTTTCGGGTCCGTGGAAGCCCTTTTTAGGGGCTAGCTGAGGTTCGAATGGGATTTGCGATGGCGGTGGAGGAGGATAAACTGGCTCGGTCATCAAAAGCACCTTTACATAGATGGTGGGGGTGGAGGTGGCGGTGGAGGCGCCGTTGAGCCAAACGAAGGCGTAGACGAAACCACGATTGTTCCCGCGAAGCGGTCAAAGTACCTTTGCCGCGGGTCAGTCCCATGTGTTGCAACGCCTATAATTATGTCAATAATAAAAATTATCCAGAATATCTTGCTAATATTTCGCTTCAGTATCCTGCCAGAATCTGGTTTGCCCCCGTCCACTGTTTGAACCCGCAAATGCATTACCTTTTTGCCAAAAGTGGCTTGCCCAGATCCGCCCTCCATCACAACTGAGTAAATCAAGAGCNGAACGCCATAAATTAGTGGCAGTATGAAAAAGTCAACAAGCCACCAGTAGACCACTGCAAACGGCGCAGCCTGGAAGAATGGATTGTATGTGGCCCAGGGATTGAGAAGGACCAAAGTTATCACGGTGGACAGTATCCACCAGGGTATGCTGTCTATGATTGCGGCAACAAGCCTTGCTCCCCAGTTGTTTTGCACCGCGACCGGCGGTGGAGTTGGATAAGGTGCTGACATGATATTTTCTCCTTCTTGCATATATCAGCAAGTTCTCTTTTTATGGTTTGCCGTATCCTCAGGTTGCCCCCACGCCAAACTCCAAAATAGTGCCCCATAAAATTTAGATGCAGTGACCGTCTGCAAACATTGGGAATCCTTAAAACTTATAAGAAGTGTCGTACCAATCAGAGCTAAGAAGGAAGTGTCGAAAACGTCAGATAAGAAAGCTATGACTAAAGACCGTTTAATCGGCATGCAAGTATACGACAGCGAAGGAAACGTAGCGGGAACCGTGCAGGACATCGCTTTCATGGTGGGCAAAGTGGGCATGACGCTCATTGTCGAAACCAAGAAAGGCGACTCCAAAGAGATAGCTTGGGAGGACATCCAAGCTGCAGGCGACATCGTGGTCCTAAAGCCTAAAGGTGGTCAGGTTTCTGCCATGCAGACAGCAGACCCCGCTCAAACTCAGTCTCAAGCAGCAACATGCCCCACTTGTGGTGGACCCTTAACGTACATTCCACAGTACAAGCGTTGGTACTGCTACAGAGACAAGAAATACGTGTAGGCGGCTGCCTACTTCCTCCATTTTTTTGTGATTGCCAGAAACATAATAGAAAAGGAGATTTTAACAAATTGTATTTTATAACGTAGTCGAGTGCCAACGGGTGTATTTTTCTGCATAACTTGACGACATGTAAAAGGACGCGCTTTAGTTATTTTTTGTGGTTTCCAGCGCGATTATTAATACCATGCAAACCTTATATACTTAGACCAATGTTACTAAAAAGAGAGGTAAAATCATGTCCATGCCGACTTTCTCGCAAGACGGTTTAGATACTCTATTTTGGGGTTTCGTTGTGTTGCTAGTTGGTTCATTTATGAGCCTACTGGTCATTGCAAACGGAGCCTTTGGCATAGTAGGGATAGTTATGGCAATACTGGGGTGGTTCATATGCATAATGGGCATTTCCAGTCTTAGAAGGGACTACCGTGTTAGAGTTCAAACGAGGGATAATACGTCCCCTCCGCCACCACCACAATCTGGAACAGCGCCAACTTGTCCTACTTGTGGAGGGGCATTAACCTACGTTGCACAGTATCAAAGATGGTACTGCCCAGTTGACCAGAAATACATCTAAGTCAACAAAACTGCAACTCCTTTTTTTCCCACCCAATTTTGTTAACTATTCGTAACTATGCTATGGCATTTAATAGATGACGTAGAGAAAATCTTTTGGAAAGTTAAAGCCTGCGAAGAAGGCTGCTATATAATGATTCAGAAGCGTCCGTAGGCAAATGTCCGATGGAAATTACAGTTTAGGAGGAGCTGGAAGTTGCTTTTCCGCACGTTCCAGCAGATCGTCGCGGCGTCTAAGAAGTTTCTCGAATTGTTCATCCGTGATTTTATCGTCGACCATCATTTTGAAGATAGTCTTGGACGTGTTTTCCATCTCCATGTTAAACCTGTTGTAGTCTCGGCTGTAGAGGTCGTAGAGGGTGACCATGCTATGGTAGAGCCTATGGTACATGCGGCTTCTGCCATAGATTCTTCTACCCCGCAAAGCTGTGAAGCAGAGGACCACAAGTGAAGCTATCGCGGCCCAACCTGCGGGTGTCGTGAACCACGAAGTCACTGCCTCGAGAACAGCGTTCTTTTGTGGTGGACTGCTAATGACAACGAAGGCTTGCGGATAGTAATCGCCATGCTCGAGAACGAAGCTTCCGACGTTGTTTTCTAACGAAACGGCAAGATTCGCGGGCGAAAACTCTTTGGTGACGGTTTCAGCGGGCATGTTTATATCTATAACTTGGTTTACCTTGTAGGCATTTCCCACAAACGAATTGTCCACGCCCAAAGTGCAGGTGTAGTTGCTCCCATGTTGGGCGAGCACGTTAGCTGGCGCCTCAAACTGCAGGTGGTAAGCTGTCCCGCTTGAACTCCAGTCCTCGTAGAGCTCCCACAGCTGCATGTTGCCCACGGAAATCGGCGTCAAGTCAAACCCAGTGAGCCAGTTGGTGAGCTTGTCACCTGATAAGTACTCGGGTACCCGAGTAATATGGAACCAGATGGAGAGGTACACCTCGTCGGTCGTCTGGTTGAAGGAGACTACAACCTTAGTGGTGTTTTTGGATATACCGTACCACTGGGTGTCCATCTGCCAGGCAAGGGTAAGCCAGGGGTTCGCGTCGGCTTGGACCGCGGTTGCGAAAGCGCTTATGGAGTTGACCTGTATGCCATAGTAATCTTCGACGCTTGACCGCACCATCGACCAGTGGAAACTTTCGTAAACCGAAACAAAAATATCGCTTTGACTTACCAAACTTTGCCGCATAGAAGCCACTTCCCAAGTGCCGTCAGCAATCCACGACGCAGGCGTCGACAGCACTCCTTCCTCGGACCACTTGACCTGGTCCAACGTCGGCTCGACGACGTCGTAAACCTGCCAAACATTGTTTGCCGCAGCATGTACAAGAACTATAGGTGCAACCGTAACAAGCAAAAGAATTGCTAAACCCAAAGTTGACAATCCACTAAGCAAGACTTTTGTTTTCAAGCCCGTCTCTCCCTCAAATTGCTATTTGTCGGACTTGGAATAAAAACACTTCTAATTAATCACCGTAACTCTCCATTTTACGCCATAGGCTTGTCTTTCCAAGCTATTTTAGCGGTTGTTTTTTTGGCGATGCGGCTTTATTTTAAGATTTTGAAGAGGTTGCGTGAGCGTGATTTGGTTGGGAAGGTGTCGGTGAGGGAGGTTTTGTTTGCTCTTTCTAAGATGCGGTTGATTGTTGAGACGAGTGGAAGAGAATACTTGTGTGCTCTTCCAAAAAAGACGGAGCAAATTCTTGAGGTTTTTTCAGATTGTATACCTATGGCGTAACAAAGAAGAGTTCAGGTAATCAATAAAAAGCTAGCGAACTCTCAAATTTAGGATGGGAGAAAAGAGGAGAAGAAAGATTGTTGGGTTTAGCTGTATTCTCTGAATGTGTAGCTACATTTTGTGCATCGCAGAAACTGCGTCGAAGACTCGTCAGCACCCCGAGTCTGCACTTGCCAAACATAAGCCGTGTTGTTCCCGCATTTGGGACATTCAATCCTCACTGTGGGAAGCGTCCGCAGCTTTTGCTCCTCTTTGCCGATTACGGCGACAAGCTGCTGTGGATTGTGCTGGATAACCTTGCCCACCTTGGGCGACTCAACAACCTTGCCCGGTTCTTTTTTGTATCCGTCCTTGGGGCAGACGAGAACTAGAGAGGGTTCTTTGGCGTTCTTGCTTTTCTTTGGTTCAAGACGTGACCCACATTTAGGACAGAATTCCATGGTTCAATACTCCGGTTCGGCTCTTCTTTAGCACGGGTGCCTTTTTAACTTTTGCATAAGTTACACCGTTAGGTCATATATAGGCTTATTCCAGATGCGACTAAATGGGCCACACGGAGCGGTTCTGGAAGGCGACTGTGCGTTGCGGTCAGTTTGAGCACCTCTTCAACCTTTTCTCTGCTGACCCCTATGGCTTCGACCTGGACTGGAAGTTTGCCCTTCCGTGTTGTCACCGGGAAGATCTCTCCTGCGTTGAGGATGGCTTTCCAGCGTTCCTCGCTGTCTTGCAGGTTCTTTAGTGCCGACTGGATTTTGGTGAGGTCGGGTTTCCGCATGGTCACAGCTAGAACAGGCAGCCCCGTTTCCGCGTAAAGAGCTTTTATGTCAACCACATTAAAGCCCGCGAAGGTGACACCGCTAAGAATGAGAACCCGTAACTGCCCGAAGTGAGGCGAGTTTTTTATCATACTAATGATTTGCGCCGTGGCATCCAAGCCGTCCACGGCTATGCGGGTGCTCATGACGCCTTCTAGCCAATAGCCGCCGCGGAAAACGACGCCGACGATGGGAACCGTGGTTTTGCTGTGGGGAACGAACGTGCCGTCGTCGACGCCCAGTACTCGGATTTCAGGCTTCACAGTTCGGATGCTTCGGCGGCTCATCTTTGGTTCCTTGTGGGCTATGGTGTGGATTTCGGTATTAAGGTTAATGAAAATCCTTGCGTTGGCAAGTTTTATGGAACGCGTTTCCCAAAGCGTTAAAAGGCAAAAGCCGTGAATAGAAACCGAGGCAAGTTTATGCCCACCAACCTTGGTTCAGCTTACAAAAAAATTTTAGAACGGTACAAGAACATCGCCGTCCTCGGCTCAACCGAAGCTATCGTTCAATGGGACATGGAAACCAAAATGCCCCCTAAAGCGGTTCAGCTCCGCAGCGAACAACTCGCGCTGCTAAGCGAAATCCACCACAAAATGGCTACCTCCCCAACCATGGGAAAATTGCTTGACGAAATCTTCAAGCACCCGCAATACGAGACCCTGAACGAGGTAGAGAAACGCAACGTCCAACTCATCAAGAAAAACTACGACGAACAAACCAAGCTACCCTCGAAACTCGTCTCCGCAATAACTAGGCAGCAAACCATAAGCGTAAACACTTGGAAAAAAGCCAAAGCCCAAAAGGACTACGCGCTTTTCAAGCCAGAATTGGAAAAACTCGTGAACCTCAACAAGCAAGCCGCCCAGATACTTATGAAAGTTAAGGAGACCAAGGTCCCCTACGACGCTCTGGTCGACTTCTACGAGCCCAAGATGACCGCGCAAGCCATAAGCGTGGTTTTCGGCGACCTCCAAGCAGGGCTTGAAAAGCTGCTGGAAAAAATCACGCATGCGACGTCGCAGCCAATCGTTGGCATTCTTGCACGCGAAGTTTCCCCTGACAAGCAGGAGAAAATCGCCAACCGCCTCATGCAGACACTCGGATACGAGGTCCCGCCTTCGCCGACCGCTGGAGGCAGACTTGACGAGACGGAACACCCATTCACGACGGGCTTCTACGACGACGTTCGGATAACCACGCACTACTACCCCGACATGTTTGCCAGCTCAATTTTCAGCGTTCTCCACGAAACGGGGCACGCCCTTTACGAGCAAGGACTACCGCAAGAATGGAAATACCAGCCTATCGGCGCAGGGTGCAGCATGGGAATTCACGAGTCGCAGAGCCGCTTCTACGAAAACGTCATCGGACGCAGCCAAGAATTCTGGACCCCGCTGCTGCCCAAAGTCAAGGCGGCAGCTGCCCCAAGCCTAAATCAACTTGAACTGGGCAAGTTCATTCGCGCAATCAACGCCGTGAAGCCTTCAAAGATTCGCATCGAGGCAGACGAGGTTACGTACTGCCTGCACATTATAATCAGGTTCCAGATTGAGAGAGAAGTCTTCGCTGACAAACTGGGTGTTGATGAGTTGCCGCACGTGTGGAACGAGAAGTACAAGCAGGCCTTAGGCGTAAAAATAGAGAACGACTCGGAAGGCGTCATGCAGGACACTCACTGGGCAAGCGGCTATTACGGGTATTTTCCTACCTACGCGTTGGGCAACATCTACTCGGGACAGATAATCGCCGCTCTCCAGAAAGCTAACCCTGCGTGGCGCAGCGAACTCGCCCAAGGCAACCTTGCTAATTCGAAGAAGTGGCTAAACAGCGCCATTTACAGCCGCGGAAACCTCTACGATCCCGCGGTCCTCGTCAAGAAGGCAACTGGAACCCCATTGACCGTGAAACCTTACCTGAGCTATTTGGAAGAGAAGTTCAAGGGGCTTTACGGCTTCTAAGCAGAACTCGGCTCGCTCTGCTCTTTCTTGGAGGCTTCTTCGCCATGGCGCCTCATCATGTTATGTACGAAGAGAAGAATCAAGCCCGCGATGCCTGCGACAAAGAGCAGAACACCCGCCCAGCCTACTATGCCGTTGTAGATGTTTGAGCCCGCCAAGAACAGGATAACACCTAAGATTATCATGAAAACGCATAACCAGTCCCCAGTTGACATAGCGTAAATGCTCCTTGAGCTAAACCTGAAAACCATTGTCCAGCCAAGATATAGAGTTGCCGACTAGAAAACCTGGATGATGTGCTGCGAAAATCGGTTTCGCCGCAGAGAACTACACTGCGAAGCCTGGCTAGCCGACAGTTTCTGTAGCGCATCAATAATACATGAGGCGCCATCCGACATTCTTATATACAACTTGTTGACACTTTCAACGCGGAGAAAACATGAATGTCGGGAATTGACGCTAAAAAACCTGAAACACGCGAAGAATTGATAAAAATTCTGACTGAAGCAGCAAAGAAAGAAGCATTTTCTAAAAGTAAACCGACAAAACCGACAATTATCGGTACAGCAAAAGTATTGAACATTCACAGAGACACCGTTTACAGCTGGATGAAGGAGTTCAAAGTTGATTTCAAGGAAGTCTTAGACCAGATGCCGAAAGCCGCCTTAGACGATGCAGACGAAAACGACGGACCGGTGTACCTGATTGGCGAATCGCTGGTCGGTGAAGGAAACGAGGTCGCCCACATCGACCTCCTCATAGGCGACAAAGCTGGACCAATTGGACATGCGTTCGCCCAAGGCTTGACCATGCTCAGCGCGGGACATACACCGTTGCTGGCGGTAATACGTCCGAACCTTCCACCCAAACCCCATACACTCATCGTTCCAAAAGTCACAACCAAAAACATGGAAGACACAACCAAGATTTTCGGTCCCGCCCAAGCCGCAGTAGCCAAAGCGGTCGCAGACTCAGTTGAAGAAGGCATATTCCCAGTGGACAAAATTGACGACTGGCTAATCATATGCAGCGTTTTCATCCACCCACAGGCAGCGGACTTCCGCAAGATTTACCAGTACAACTACGGCGCCACCAAAATGGCCATCCAACGCGCCCTCAAGAAGTACCCGTCGCTGGAGAAAATCAACTACGACAAAGACCGCGCCAAGCACCCAATCATGGGCTTTAAAGTTCCACGCCTCTGGAGACCGCCTTACGTGCAGATTGCGCTGGATAATCCCTCGCTGGAGAACGCCAAGAAAATTCTCAGCCAACTTCCAGGCAGCGACCGCATCATAGTCGAGATAGGCACGCCCCTGATTAAGCGGTACGGAACCCGAATTATCAACGAGCTCCGCGCAGTCGCCAAAGACTTCTTCATGATTGCCGACCTAAAGACGCTGGATGTTGGCAAAGTTGAAGCAGACATAGCCTACGAAGACACAGCCGACTCCGTCGTCGCCTCTGGACTCGCCCCGCCCGAAACCCTGGACGCGTTCATACACGAAGCCAAACGTATGGGCATCTACGCCTTCGTCGATATGATGAACGTAGAAGACATCATGGCTAAACTCAAGGCACTCAAGGAGTTCCCAGACGTCATAATACTGCACCGAGGCATCGACCAAGAAACAGGCAGAAGCAGCGGACTCGAACGTATAAAACTCATTCGAGATGCGTTCCCAGACAAAAAGTTCCTCATAGCAGTCGCAGGCGGCATCGTCCCAGAAACAGCCAAAGAAGCCCTAGAAAAAGGCGCGGACATCCTCATCGTAGGCAGGTACATCACGCAGAGCAAAGATATCGAACGCAGCGTCCGAGACTTCCTCGAACTGACACCAGCCATGCGCGAAGACGTTGACCTCTACCGAGTCCACGTAGAATAATTCAAAACCTTGAGCGAAAAGCTCACCCTTTTTTTCTCTTCTTCACTCTTTTCTAAGAGAGCTTTATCGCCACGAAAGCAATGATGAAAATCACGGCTGCGATTATGAACATCGGAACGTAGTTGATCATTTCAGCCAAAAAAGGCCCCAGAAACGCACCTACAGCGGCGCCCAACCCAACGAGCCCGTCGAACAAGCCTGCTTTGCCTTCAGGTATGAGCTCCATAGACAGCGAAAGCATCAAGATGTAGTACATGGCGTAAGCGAACCCTAATCCCATTAGGAACAGCCCCGTTAAGATGTTGGGGAAAATGGCGAGTTGAATGGCGCCGACCAACAGGAAGACGAGTCCGCCGCGGAGCAGGATAAAGCGAGGCATTTGCTTGCGGATATCCATGGAACGGGCGCGTCTGCTGGCAATTGTGTACCCAACAGTGGCGCCTACGCTGTTTAAGATGTACGCAACGTAAACCCAGCTCTTGGCTAGACCTAAGCCCTGATTGAGAAATAGGGGAAGCGGCGTGAAGAAGAGGCTCGTGGCTAAGGAGAACATGACGATAGCGATAGCGAACCCGACGAAGCTATCCTGTTTGAGGGAGCCATCGTAGCCGAGACCATCCATCATTCGGGATGAGGAGTCTAAGCCGCGCGCGGTGAAGTCTATTCGCTTCTCTATGCCTACGAGGCGTCGCTCGAAAATCATCAATGGGTCCGCTATGAGCGCAACTGCTAGAATGAGAGCCACAACACTTAGACCGCTGCATAAGTAGAAAACATAATTGGCTCCGATGTTGTCCAAGAAGGCAATCATGCCAATGACTAGGCCTGCGATGAAGCCGACTTCGGTGAGTGCCTCGTAGAAGCCGTAGGATTTCTCCCATTCTTCGCGGCTGTAATGTTCGGCTATGAGGACGTTTTTGGGGGCTTCATGGGCTACATGGAGAACCTGCATGACGACGTACAAGACGACGAAGAGAACGATGCTTTGAGCGAACGGCAACGTCATCAAGAACAAAATTGCAGCTGACGAAGCGAAGGAGAGCAGGATGAAAACTTTGTAGCGTCTCGTTGCGTCGCAAAGGAAACCCCACAGGAAACTGCCGGGGATAGCGCAGAACAGGGCCACAGAGGTCATGATGCCCACGGCAAGTAGTTTGCCGCCTAGGAGACCGACATCTGGAAGCGCCACAATGTAGAGTGGGATGAAAACTGACAGTAACCCAAACGCGACCTCGTGGAAGAAGAACCCCATCCGCCACATAGCAACAAGCATTTTCGGAAGTTGCATTAAAACTTTTAGCTACAACAACCACAGAACTGAAGAGTTAGGTTTGAGAGAAAACCGAAACCCTTACCGTAAATGCTTAATAGATAGTGTTTCACCTTTTTACTGCGCTAGAGAGTGCAAGATACATGGCAAAATTCAAGGTAATCGTGTCGAACCCCCAAACGGGAACCAGCAAAGTCCTCGAGCTGGAGGAAGCCCGCGCTGCACCGTTCATCGGCAGAAAAATCGGCGAAATAATGGACGGATCAATCGTTGATATGCCCGCGACTAAAGTGCAGTTGATGGGCGGCTCTGACAAAGATGGCGTCCCCATGAGGCCAAACGTTCACGGCGGAGTCAGAAGGAAAATTGTCTTGAGCAAGGGTGTAGGGTTCAAGGGGAAGAG
>JGI20214J51650_10001137_pt1 | contig 16816 bp, 9 predicted proteins | sample WetSurMetagenome_FD_51650 | JGI IMG/M metagenome (IMG submission 51650) | reverse complement strand
CCATCTGATGAATGTGATCCGCTTACGATCGGATTGGCTGTTGTTGACCAGCAGACTCCTCTTGCTGATATTGCACCGCCACCGTCAGCTGTGACATTACCACCCGATGAAGCCGTTGCCACTGCAATCGAAGAAATTACTGTTGTGGTTACTGTTGGAAGGGCAGCTGCAGTTGTTGTGAAAGAAACCTCGCTTCCATAAGCAGTACCTGCACTGTTTGTAGCATAAGCACGGAGATAGTAGGTCGTTCCTGCTGTCAGTCCTGAAATATTGCTGACAAATGCACCTGTGCCTGTTCCGTCACTTGTTTTTGAGCCGGCAACTGTCGGGCCGGTAGTTGTAGCCCAGCAAACACCTTTTGCGGTAACTGTTCCACCACCATTATCAGTAACATTACCTCCTGATACTGCAGTTGTCAGTGTGATTGATGAGACTGCTGCTGTTGTAACAGTTGGAACTACAATGGCTGATGTGAATGAAACAACGTTACCATAAGCAGTACCTGCACTGTTTGTTGCATAAGCACGTACATAATATGTGGTTCCGGGGGTTAAGCCTGTAAGATTACTTACGTAGTTTCCGGTACCGGTTCCGTTCGATGTTGTGAAGTTACTTGTTGTAGGGGTTGATGTTGTTGCCCAGCATACACCTCTTGCAGTAACTGCTCCGCCACCATCAGCTGTAATATTACCTCCTGAGACAGCAGTTGTTGTTGTAATGGAAGTAATAGCTGTTGTAGTAAGTGTTGGAATAACAATACTGCTGGTGGTAAATGATACTTCGTTACCATAAGCTGTACCTGCACTGTTTGTTGCATAAGCACGTACATAATATATAGTAGCAGCAGTTAATCCTGTAAGATTACTTGAAAAACTCCCTGTGAGTGTTCCGTCGGTTGTTTTAGAGCTGGCTGTAGTCGGACCGGTTGTTGTTGACCAGCAAATACCGCTCACTGTTACTGCTCCGCCGCCGTTTGATGTAATATTACCGCCTGAAACAGCTGATGTTAAGGTAATTCCTGTAACAGCATTAGTTGTAAGGGTTGGAACTACAACAGGACTTGTTGTAAATGTAAGATCACTTCCGTAAGCTGTACCTGCACTGTTTGTAGCATAAGCGCGGATATGATAGACAGTTCCCGGGGTTAAACCTGAAAGATTACTTATGAAGCTTCCGGTTCCTGTTCCGTCACTTGTCTTAGAACCTGCTATAGTTGGATTTGCTGTTGTTGCCCAGCATGTACCTCTTGCGGTTACTGCTCCGCCGCCGTCAGCAGTGATATTACCACCTGTTACAGCGCTGTTTAGTGTAATCAGTGATGCTGCGGTAGTTGTTAAAGTTGGAATAACTACAGGACTTGTTACAAAAGTAAGCTCATTTCCATATGCGGTACCTGCACTGTTTGTAGCATAAGCACGAACATAATAGGTTACACCTGGTGTTAAGCCGGTAATATTGCTTGTGAAGCTTCCTGCACCGGTTCCGTCGGTTGATTTGGAACTTGCTGTTGTAGGAGCGGTTGTGGTTGCCCAGCAAACACCTTTAGCTGTAATTGCACCGCCGCCATCAGTTGTAATATTTCCACCAGATACAGCAGATGTTAACGTAATAGAAGTCACTGCTGCTGTGGTAATAGTCGGAACAACGATTGCTGTGGTTGTGAAGGTTAATTCATTACCATAAGAAGTTCCTGCACTGTTTGTAGCATAAGCACGAATATAATAGGTAGTAGCCGGCAATAATCCGGTAAGGTTACTGGTGAATGAACCGGTTCCTGTTCCGTCAGAAGTAAATGAATNGGTTAATGAAGGACCTGTTGTGGTTGCCCAACATACACCTTTTGCGGTAATTGCACCTCCTCCATCACTTGTTATACTTCCTCCTGATACCGCTGTTGTCAGTGCTATTGCTGAAACAGCAGTTGTTGTAAGAGAAGGAACAACTATCGGGGTAGAGGTAAATGTAATCTCATTTCCATAAGCTGTACCAACACTATTGGTTGCATATGCTCTTACATAATAAAGTGTATTAGGAGTCAGACCGGTAATATTACTGGTAAAAGTGGCTGCTCCTTTGCCATCTGTTGTGTGTGAATCTGAAGTAGTAGGATTNCTGGAAGTACTCCAGCAAACGCCNTAGGCAGTAATTGCTTTGCCACCGTCTTTGGTAATCACACCACCTGAAGTGGCAGAATTAATCGTAATGTTTGTAGCATCGGTTGTTGTCAAGGTTGGAATCACCGGGTCTTTCTTGCAACTGTCGAACAGGACAGTTCCAGAGATAAAGCAAGCGATTAGGATAAAACCCATTAGTCTTTTCATACTTTTCTATTTAAAATTTAACGTTAGGTACATGAAAATATAATAATTATAGAAGTTCCAATAGTTAGCCCTTAAGACATCTTACATGTTTTCCCCCCTGCTTCAATACTCCGCTTCTGTATACGCCTGTCTGGTTATAATCAAGTCTGCGATATAATGCTGTAGTAGCATCAACTTCTGTGGATGTCCAGAAATATATCAGGTTTCCAAGATCATTAAATGTCCCGGTGAGTCCGTAACGATATCCTCCCGGAAGTACGGAAAAACCGCTGGTATTTGTTCCATTCCCTGCACTATTCCAGCCTGTGGTATTTTTCATCTGGTCACCCTGGTTGGTGCCACGCCATGTCCAGTCATAAGCATGAGCAGGATCAAGCCCAAGGTATTCCTCTAGAACCACAAATTCGTCATCAGTTGGTACATGCCAGCCGGTAGGACACAGGTTTCCGGTATTTACAGCAAACCAGTTATACATTGCACCATATGGATTTTTGGTGGCAATATCATTATTATACCAGCAATATGCAGGAGTTGTAGCACCTATCCATCCTGGTGAATCCTGAATATTTGGTATGGCTGAACTATTTCTGAATGTGGTAGTTGTAAGGTTTTGTGCCATCCAAACCTGGGTGCCTATAATTACTGTATTATATATATTTCCCTCAATATCAGTTAGCTGAGTGCAGAAAGTAATATCACTTCCATAAGCTGTTCCTCCGGTATTGGTAGCATAAGCACGAACATGGTATACAGTCCCTGCTGCCAATGGTGTCAGGCTGCTTGAGAAACTTCCGGTTCCTGTACCATTTGATGTGTGAGAGCCACTTATAGTAGGATTGGCTGTAGTAGCCCAGCAAACGCCTCTGGCTAAAATTGATCCTCCTCCGTCAGCAGTTACATTTCCGCCTGATGATGCAGTTGTTACTGCAATTGAAGAAATTGCTGTTGTCGTAACAGTCGGAAGAGCTGGTGCAGTGGTTGTAAATGAGACTTCGCTTCCGTATGATGTACCGGCTCCGTTTGTTGCATAAGCTCTGAGGAAGTATGTTGTACCTGCTGCTAATCCTGTAATATTACTTACAAATGCACCGGTACCTGTTCCATCGCTGGTTTTTGAACCAGCAACTGTCGGGCCTGTTGTTGTTGCCCAGCATACGCCTCTGGCACTTACTGTCCCACCACCATTATCTGTAACATTGCCTCCTGATACTGCTGTAGTCAGAGTGATTGAGGAAACAGCTGTTGTAGTGACTGTAGGAAGAAGTATTGATGTGGTAAAAGAAACTGCATTTCCATATACAGTACCTGCACTGTTGGTTGCATATGCGCGTACGTAATATGTGGTTCCGGGTGTTAAGCCGGTAAGATTGCTTACAAAGTTTCCTGTGCCTGTACCATTAGATGTTGTAAAGTTACTGGTTGTAGGGGTTGATGTTAATGCCCAGCAAACGCCTCTTGCGCTTACTGTACCACCGCCGTCAGCAGTGACATTACCACCGGAAACTGCTGTTGTTGTTGTAATTGAGCTTATAGCTGTTGTTGTTATAGTGGGCAGAATTACCTGGCTTGTGGTAAATGAAACTTCATTGCCATAGGCTGTACCCGCACTGTTTGTAGCATATGCACGTACATAATATAATGTAGCAGCTGTTAACCCTGTAAGATTACTTGCGAAACTTCCCGTGAGAGTTCCATCAGTTGTTTTAGAGCTGGCTGTAGTCGGGCCTGCAGTTGTTGACCAGCAGATACCACTAACTGTGACTGCTCCGCCTCCATTTGATGTAATATTGCCACCTGATATTGCAGAGTTTAAAGTAATGCCTGTTGCTGCAGTTGTAGTAATTGTAGGAACTACTATAGGGCTAGTTGTAAAAGTAAGGTCACTTCCGTAAGCTGTACCGGCACTGTTTGTAGCATATGCCCTTATATGGTATATTGTTGCAGGGAGTAAACCTGAAAGGTTACTTATAAAGCTGCCGGTTCCGGTTCCGTCACTTGTCTTTGAGCCTGCAACAATCGGGTTGGCTGTCAGTGACCAGCAAACACCTCTTGCTGTTACGGCGCCTCCTCCATCAGCTGTAATATTACCTCCTGTGACAGCTGAATTCAATGTAATTAATGTTGCTGCAGTAGTCGTTACAGTAGGAACAGCAACCGGACTTGTAACAAATTGCATTTCATTACCATATGCTGTACCTGCACTGTTTATTGCATATGCGCGGACATAATATGTAACTCCTGGTGTTAATCCTGAAATATTGCTTACGAAGCTTCCGGAGCCTGTTCCATCAGTCGACTTTGAACTGCTTGTTGTTGGGCCTGTTGTAGTTGCCCAGCAAACGCCCTTGGCTGTAATGGCTCCACCACCGTCACTTGAAATATTTCCACCGGAANCGGCCGATGTTAAGGTAATTGAAGTTATTGCAGCTGTGGTCAGTGTAGGAACAACAATAGCTGTGGTAGTGAAAGTCAGTTCGTTGCCATATGAAGTTCCGGCGCTGTTGGTTGCATAAGCACGTATATAATAGGTTGTAGCCGGCAGTAAGCCTGTAAGATTACTTGCGAAAGAACCGGTACCTGTACCATCCGATGTGAAAGAATTCTCCAGAGTAGGAGTAGCTGAAGTTGCCCAGCATACACCTTTTGCAGTTATTGATCCACCGCCATCATTCGTTATGCTTCCGCCTGATACCGCAGTTGTCAATGCTATTGAAGAGACAGCAGTGGTAGTAAGAGCAGGAGCTACAACAGGGGTAGATGTAAATGAAATCTCATTTCCATAGCCTGTGCCTACACTATTGGTTGCATAAGCTCTTACATAATATAAGGTATTTGGAGTAAGTCCGGTTACAGTACTTGTAAAGGTAGCTGCACCTTTACCATCGGTAGTGTGTGAATCTGAAATTGTAGGATTGCTTGAAGTACTCCAGCAGACGCCATAAGCGGTAACTTCCTTGCCTCCGTCTTTAATGATTGCACCACCCGTAATAACTGAGTTAACTGTTATATCTGTTGCATCAGCGGTTGTTAATGTCGGGATTACGGGATCCTTTTTGCAACCATTAATCAGTAAAATTCCTGATAACAGAAATGTTAAAAGCAAATAGCCTACTGTTTTATTCATCATCTCTTTTTTAAAACTGTTGATATTTAGTTTAAATTGTATTCTGTAGAAATAATTTGATCTCACATCTATTAAAAACTACTTTCAACGTATTGCAGCTTTAGTAACAAATTAAGGATATTTTATTCTATTTACGTATTTTTTTTGATAAACTGCTTAAAAGTGATGATAAACCAACGGTTTGCTAAGAGAGTTAAAAAATCAGTGGTTATGAGTAAATGTATAAATGTTTATTTTTTTATTTTTTTTCCTGTTGCGCTAATTGTCAATTCCTGTTTCAGGTCATAAACCTGAGGAACCTTATATAATGCCAGGTGTCTGGAGCAGTGTTCGATTATGGCTTCTTTAGTCAGAGTGTCTGCCGCGTCTTTCCTTATAATGACTGTTGCTTTCAGCTTTTCACCTTCGATATCATCTTCAATACCCTCTATAGAACAGTCTATAACTTCAGTAAGTTCGAGAATTACGGCTTCGATCTCTTTAGGACTTATTCTTTTACCTCGAACTTTAATTATTTCTTTCTTCCTTGCAGTAAGATAAATATAGTCATCCTTATCTACAGTGCCCAGGTCACCAGTAAAGAGCCATCCGTTCCTTATTGCATTCCTTGTCCCTTCTTCATCAGCAAAGTAGCCGATCATAATGTTATCTCCATGGGCAATAACTTCACCTGTTTCCCCCGGTTTGACTTTTTCGCCTTTTTCATCAACTACTTTTAACTCGACTCCCGGAATGCCTTTACCCATCGAGCCTTTTTTCGATACATATAATTCAGGCGGCAGAAAAGAGAGTCTGGCGGTTGCCTCTGTCTGACCATACATGACTATAAACTTCACTTCAGGGAAGCTTGTACGGAACTCATCGATGAAGATAGGCGCCAGTTTGCCTCCAGCCTGCGTAACATATTTCAGATCAGGAAACTCAGTCTCTTTAAATGAGTCTGATTTTCTCAGAAGTATCTGAAAGTGACTTGGTACTCCTGCAAACCCGGTACACTTTTGTGCTTTAAGATCTCTTATTATGCCTCCAAGAAACATAAATGAATTATTCAGTACTACCGAACCACCGGCTTTCAGATGCGTGTGTAAAAGTGACAATCCGTAGCAGTAGTAGAAAGGCAATACAACAAGCATTCTGTCATCCTGAGTGAGATGAAGGTATTCAACAATTGACTCGGTATTCGCTATTAAATTCTTATGAGAAATCATAACGCCTTTAGGCTTACCTGTAGATCCGGAAGTGAATATGATCTCAGCACAATTTTCCCGGTCGAATTCCTTTTCAGCCGGTTTCCGGTTTTTCGTCTTCAGATCAGTAACAGTATCTGTATCAGGGAAGACACATTTAGATGGTGTAAGTCCCAGACGAGATTCATTATCTTTTGTAGTGAAAGTCAGAACCGGGTTTGTCAGATCATTTATATACTTAAAATTCTCTTTTTCAATACTTGGATCAAGTGGAATACAAATATTGCCTGATTTAATTATAGCCAGGTAGGAGGTGATGAAAAAGAGGTTATTTACAGAGAGGAGTACAATGTGATTCTTCCGGCCCACTGTTTCTTCAATCCAGTTTGCCGTACTCAGTGAAGTTTCATATAGCTTCCGGAAGGTGACTTCTTCTTTCCCAACCAGAAATAGTTTATCAAGACCGGCAGTCTTTTCAAAAAAACAGTCAAATGCATTCATTTTTCACACAGATTTATTCAACTTCCAAAATAGTCTCTAATCGGAGACATCCTGAGATAGTCGGTGGTTTTTTTCTTTCTTTCAAAGTTGTTGAACAGATCTTTAACACTTTCTCTTGTAGATCCCATTACTTCTGCAACTTCTTCAGGAGAATATCCATTCTCAAAACCGTACCAGTACCTGTCCATCTCTCCGAAAGGAAGCTGGAAGAAAAATTCCTCCTGGGTCTGTTCAGCTGAGTAAGTATCGGTAGTAGGTGTTCTGTCAAGAATGCCTTTTGGAACTCCAAGGTAATGTGCCAGCTGGTAAACCTGTGTTTTGTAAAGATTTCCAATTGGCATAACATCTGCTCCACCATCTCCGTATTTAACAAAGAAACCCTGTTCCTGCTCATGCTTGTTCGGTGTTCCTATAACAACATAATGAAGTGCTTCAGCGTGGAAATAGAGCATCGACATCCTTGATCTCTGCTTAAAATTGGATGCTGCTACTATGGTCAGGTATTCCTTAATCGGAAGTATCTTGTCATACTGTTTGCCATTAGCATCAATAATTGTGAGTGAAAAAACCGGAGGAAGGTTACTTGCAAGACCGCTTTGTTTAATCCCGATCTTCATCTTGTGAGTTTTTGGATCATACTCAGGGAAAACACGTTTTACTGCTTCATCTCTTCTCTCGTAACATCTGAAACCCGCCAGAGCTGCAGTAATATCTTCTTTTATTACTTTAACTCCGAATTTGCCGGTAAGTTCTCTTGCCAGTGCTTCACTTTCCGGACTTGAGTCTTTCTCCGGAAGCATGATGCCCAGGACTTTCTCAGGTCCGAAAGCTTTTGCAGTGAGAGCCAGGCAAACTGATGAATCAATTCCTCCGCTGGTTCCTACAACGCCACCCAGACGTTTAAGATCATGAAATACATCATTTTGAAGTTTCTTGATTATCTTATTAGTAACCGCTTCTACATCTTCTAAAAGAATAATATCTCTTGTGAAAGGTTTTTTTGTGCTCATAGTCTTTTAATTCTATAGTTATGAAACAATTTTATTGCGCTAGTGAAATTTTAGTCAGATAATTAGTATCCGGCTTTTTAGTTTGAATTTTTCGTAGATTATACGTTTTGTTCACAAAAATGTTGTTTTTTATATCAAAAGTTTCTAAACCTGAAAATATACAAGGTTTCAAAACTCACTGACTACTTTATGATTTGTCAGGCCTAAAGTCCGGAATTCTTCATTTCTGTCTTCAATGAATTGTGAATACAGTAAATGAGTGGAGATTACAGAGCTAAGTACCATGTTGTCAATCTCCGAAGAGATTCCTGATTTTTCCATTCTCGATATAAGTGAGCCAATCGAGTTATAATCAAATACGTTGGCCTTGCTGAAAGAACTCTCAGACAGCATCTCTTTTACATACCCTGCTGAATCCTTAGAAAGAAAAACACTCTTTATGGGAGCCCTGTATGCCTGCTTAGGTCTCTTTAAGATCTTTTCAGGTATCCTGTTCTTAAGGACTTTCTTCAGAAGGTATTTTTCATTTAGGCCATTCAGCTTAAAATCGGGGGGCAATGAAGCACAGAACTCAATAACACGATAGTCGAGAAACGGGTACCTGCCCTCAATTGAGTTTGCCATGCCCATTCTGTCTCCCTGTGAGGAAAGAAGATATCCCGACATAAAAACTGTAGTTTCGAGCCATTGAGATTTTGCCAGTTGGTCCCAAGAATCAAAGTTGGAAGGCAGTCTTTTTTCCAGTTCATCTAAAACTGAATAACCGTTAAGAATCTGTTTGGTGCTCTCCGAAAAATGTTTCTTAATATGATTTGAATTATTCCATCTGAGGAGATGTGAATAAAAAGGATTGTTTATATCCTCAAGTTTAAATCCGTAAAAAGCCTTTAGCATGTTTGGACTGAGATCCTTCATCTGGCTCAGATAAGGATATAACTTTTTCAGAAGCAGAGGCCTGATTTTGGAGTTTGGCTGGGAAGCCCAGAACCTTTTTATTTTCGCTTCCTTGAAAATATCATATCCAGCCAGAATTTCATCTGAACCTTCGCCTGTAACTACAACCTTAATATTGTTCTTTCTGACCAGTTCGGACAGGAGGAGCATTGGTGCAGGAGCTGTTCTGAGGATGGGCGTTTCAGAATGCCAGATGACTTTTGGAAACGAATCAGCGATATCCTTTGAAGTACATATCATCGACTTATGGGTAGTGTCAAAGTACTTCGCAGCTTCGTTCTGGTATTCACTTTCGTCGAAATCCTTCTCGGCAAATCCAATGGAAAATGTATTGAGGATCCCTGGTTCTATATCTTTGATATAAGCAACGGTAGCGCTGGAATCAATCCCCCCGCTGAGATAGGCTGCGACTTCGACATCGGCTCTGAGCCTTATTCGTACAGCATCGGAAAATAATTCATGAAATCTTTCGATTGAATCATTCAGGGAGAGTTTTGAGTGCTGATTGAAGCTCAGTTCCCAGAATCGTTCAATGGATAATCCATTCCGGTTGAAGATAGCACAATGTCCGGGAGGCAATTCGAAAATACCTTTGAATACTGTATTTGGACTGATTGAAGTCCAATATGTGTATACCTGCGACAGACTCTCAAAATCAAACTCCCTGGAAATTCTTTTCTGTTGAAATATAGCTTTGATTTCAGAAGCGAATGAAAAGACTCCATCCTGCATGCTATAGAAGAAAGGTCGTATTCCGACCCTGTCTCTGGCAACAAAAACCTCTTCTTTCTGTTTGTCCCATATAGCAAATGAAAACTGCCCGTTAAGCATGCTGAGACACTTCTTCCCATATACAGCGTAGAGCTGTACTAAAACTTCAGTATCTGATTTAGTCTGAAATTGTGTTCCTTTTTTCTCAAGGTCCTCACGGAGCTCCTTATAGTTAAAGATCTCGCCATTGAATACTATCCAATACCTGCCGGAGATATCAGACAACGGCTGTTGCCCTCCTCCGATATCTATTATGCTTAACCGCACATTGCCGAGAGCAGCTATCGGTGAGAGGTAGACTCCGCTCTCATCAGGACCACGATAGCTGATGGAACTAAGCATAGATTCTATATTGCTACGACTGTTTTCTCTACAGCTATAGTCAATGATTCCGCNGATTCCACACATAACCGATTACTGATTTTTTCTGGTTACAAACTCGCTTATTGCAGTTATCGATTCAAAGTTTTCTTCTAANAGGTCTGTATCGTTAGTTTTAATTCCGAATTCTTCTTCAAGAAATGAGATCAACACCATAAAACCCATCGAATCAAAATATCCCTCTTTAAATATAAGTGAATCATCTTTGATTTTCTCTTTATCGGCATAAACTGCCTGCAAAACATAATTTCTTACTTTTTCTTTTATCACTGACGGATCCTGTTTCATAAAAATTGTTTATTAGGATTATTCAAAAATTAAATTGTCTATTTATGCTTTATTGTAATAACCATTATAACGACCATATCTGCTTTCTTTTATATTGAGGTCATTGTAAACAACATCATAGTTCTCTACTTTATTTGTTTTAAACAGATCGATTACATCATTTAATACGTCTTTACGTGTATAATTGTTCCTGCAAACAAGTAAATTGATGTTGGCATATTTGAACATTAGAGCTGCATCTGCTATAAGTCCCGAAGGAGTCGTATCTATTATTATATACTCGTAGTTTTTCTTCAGGTAAATGATAAGTTCATCCAGCGCGCCTGATTCAATTAATTCTGAAGAATTTGGAAGAACTGGTCCGGCTGGAATGAATGACAGATTTTTTATAAATGTGGTTCTGATAATGTCCTCCCTCGAAACATGATCAATCATGTAGTTGGAGAGCCCGGAATTATTTTCTTCCTTGAATTTGTCATGAAGCGTTGGCCTTCTCAGATCACAGTCGAGTATAATAGTCTTATATCCAACCGATGCAATTGAACTGGCGAGGTTGAAGGAGACGAAGCTTTTTCCATCCTGTGGCTGGGAAGAAGTAATCAATACCACTTTTACGGGCTCCGATTTGAACCTCAGGAAAAGGCTGCTACGCAGGTTCCTGAACGACTCGGCAATCGCTGAACCGGGTGAATCATATACAACAGCTTCACTCTGGGAACCATTACTGTAAATTATGCTCAATACAGGCTTCCCTGTCAGATGCTCTATATCGCGTACAGCAGTTATCTTTTCATTGAAGAATTTCTTCAGAATAAGAAAAGCAGTCGGAATCATTAATCCCATGAAAAACGCTACAAAAAGATTAAGCTTCTTCTTCGGAGAGAGTACTTCAGTAGATGTTTCCCTTGCAGGTTCAAGAATTTCATAGTCAGGAATATTTGATGCCCTGGTTATATCAGCTTCAGAACGTTTCTGAAGAAGGAATGTGGATATCGCATCGTTGACATTGAATTTTCTCTGCATGCTGACCATATTAAGCTCAGTCCTTGGCAGTTTCGAGATTGCCCTTGAGAGCTTTTCGGCCCTGTAATTCAGCTCATTCTGCGTAAGGTTAAGTGTGTTGAGACTGTTTCTGACGTTTTCAATGATAGTCTGAACCTGTAACTTAATTTTGCTTTCAATCTGTCCGAGAAAAAGGTTTTTCTCAGCATTGTTGCTCAGAATACTTGAACGCTGGGCGTTAAGATTCAACAGATCGAGAACAAGTGTATTCATAATTGGATCTACAACGTTGGCTGATGAAGGAGGAGCAAGTCCTGCAACATCTTTATTCTTGTCAAGATAGTCCAGAATATAATTGTAATACCTCTCCTGTACCTGCAGGGTAGATCTGTCAGCTTCTATCTTTGTCATCTCCTGCAGAGCCTGCTGTCCCTGGTAACTGAGATCTGTAACCTGGTTTTCCGACCTGTAATCCTTTAATCTGGATTCTGATTTGGAAAGTGAATCAGAAATAGTTGAGATCTGTGAATCAATAAAAGCGACAGTATTTGACGCAATTTTGTTCTTCTTCAGAAGATCTGCCTCAAGATAATTCTGGAGATATTTATTCAGGAAATCAATGGTTAGTCCCACATTTTCACCATAAAATGTTACCCTGATGAGTGATGACTTAAGGCTTACTGCTTCAACTTTAAGTCTTTTTAGGTAATCATTGGCAAGAAGATCCTGATGATAGAATACAAAATACTGCTGGCTTTCATCCTTTATGTAAGGATCATAATTATCCTTGTTAAGTGAAACAGAAAATTTAAAATATGGATTTTTGATAGTTTCATTAAACTTGCAGATGGTGTCAATTTTTACATTATTATGAGAGCTGACAGCATTATTGTCAACATAATTATAGAGTGTAACATCATCGCCTGATGATCTGATTCTGAAAGATTTGGCATCCAGTATTTTTATGTTGATTCTGAGGTTTATCGGCTGAATATGGGATTTGTCAATATTCACGGTGTAGGCTGAGCCATTGTAGATCTGTGTCGATTTCTTGAAAATGATTTTTTTCTCATTAAAGTAACCAACTTCAAGGTTCAGCGCTTTAATAGTCTCAGATACAAGGTTAAATGAGTTAAGGCTGTTAATATCGTTTTCGAGGTTCCTGATCTGTGAAAAGTCACCCATGCCGCTGAACATGCTGTTTGATCCAAGCAATGAGGGACGTTTATCCTCGAGAGGACCGATTGTTGAGGTTACACTGTAAACAGTATGAGAAAACTTATTCATTCCAAAAGCAATGCTCACACAAATTATCAGGCATGCCAGATAATAGTACTTAAATGCTACCGCTTTCGTCAGGAATTCTTTAATAATAAAAGCTTCGGAGGATTCTTTTTGATTTGACATCTATACTAAATATTTTAAAATTTTACATTGGTGAAGAGCAGAACAGCTATCAGCGTGGTAATTGAACTCAGAATAGTAGTGTACGTTATATTCTGATAACTCGAGGAAACAGCTTTCAGCGGCTCTACAATAATTACATCATTAGGAAGAATATAGTAAAAGTCTTTTCCGGCAATTTTTGAATCAGAGAGATCGAGTTTATAATGCATTACTTTCTTGCCTTCATTTCTTATAAGAATGATCTTTTTCCTGTCGCCATACTGGGTAAGGCCGCCACCCAAGCCTAAAGCTTCATATATATTGAGCTTGTCCTGGATGAAATTGAAAACTCCCTGCTGCCTTACTTCACCCATCACTGTAACCTGGTTATCAATATATTTCACAGTTACGGAAGTGTTGGGGACATAGTCACTTAATGCTTTCTGGATCTTCTCCGCAGCCTGGGCAGTAGTGAGTGTGATCACGTTAACATTGCCTACGAACGGAAAATTAACATTACCCGATTCATCAACAAGGTAACCGAGAACTCCGTTAGAAGTACCACTCCTCATTTCTTCTGTAGTGTTAAACATCTGATTTGTCTTATCGTCGATACTGATTACCTTGATATAAAGCTTATCAAAAGGCATTATCAGTTTTTGTGTCCTTGGATTGACACTAGGCTCTTCAATCTCTTTGAGGTCGTTGAAGTAACTTAATTGTTTCAGTGGAACACATGAGGTGGTAAAAATGATAGTTACAATAACTGCTGTCTTGTAAAAACTAAGTCTTGACTTTTTTAACATAAATGCTGTATTAATAACATTATAAACCTGTTCTCTGAAAAACAGTTTTTATTGTTTTCAGTAAAATTATAAAATCTAATCGAAGCGACCAATTATCGATGTATGCTAAATCAAGTTCCATCCACTTCTCGAACTTAATGTTGTTCCTGTCGGGTTTGATCTGCCAGAAGCATGACAGTCCGGGTTTTACAGAAAGCCTGCGTAGCTGCCATCTCTTATACTGCAGGGTTTCAGTCGGAAGTGGAGGACGTGGTCCAATCAGCGACATCTCGCCTTTGAGCACGTTGAAAAGCTGTGGCAATTCATCCAGACCAGTTGTTCTTAGGAATTTGCCAATTTTTGTGACTCTCGGGTCATCTTTGATTTTAAATACCGGACCATCCATCTCATTCTCCCCTTCAAGTTCCTTTTTGAGCTTCTCTGCATTGACGACCATCGTACGGAATTTATAGAGGTCGAAATGACGTCCCCGTAAACCTACCCTGGCCTGTTTAAATACAATCGGTCCTTTGGAAGTAGCTTTTATCAGGACTGCAATTGCAATCAGTACAGGGGAGAGGCAGACTATCATCAGAAATGATATGCTCAGATCCATTATCTTTTTGATTGCAAGAGCAAACGAATTATGAGGAATATTTATGAATGTAAGGAACTTCTGATTACCGATTACAGTCTTTATGGCATTTGTCAGTTTGTTATTCTGATCGGTATAGTTCAGACTGAATACAACTCCGAGTTCTTCACACGATCTTACAGTATTACGAACTTCAGATGGGATCACTTTTGTCTTGAAATAGAGTACTTCATCGATGATATCGACCTCCATAAGGTCGTTAAGGACAGTCAGATATTCTTCAGGCAGAAGGATTATAGCTTTCTCATACTTCTCCTTAATCTTTTCCGACCCGGTGAATATTGCTATAATTCGGTAACCCCATTCCTTATTCAGGACAAGGCTTTCAATAAACGGGATAGAAGAATCATCTGCAATAAGGACTACGTTAATATAGTTATATCCCTTGGCCCTGTATATCTTGAATACCTTGTACTCAAGCGATCGTGCAATGAACAGGAAAAGAAGCCCGAAAATTGAAAATTCAATAAGGAAAAGCCTTGAGATCTCATATAATTTGAAAACAAAATAAAAGACAAGTAAAAGTGTGACGATCAGTATAGTGGATTGAAAATACTGAAAGAACAATACCCTGTATCTTTTCGTTCTGGGAATTTCCGCCACCTGTATCAGATACAAAATGACCAGCCATACCGGCAGAATGAGAATGAAGAGCTTAAGTGCCCTGCTCTGCATGAAAAAGAACGGCTCCTGGAGATGGTAGTTAAGATAAAAAGCAAGCTGAAAAGCTACTGCGATTGCTACAACATCAATTAACCCTAATGCAATACTTAAAAGCTTCCACTTTTTAAGGATAGGAATCAACTTGTGACGATCGAGGTAACTAATAAAATCCATTATCAGGAAAACTTTATTTAAAATTATTTCTGATTAAACAATATGGCAACATGAAATNTTAATGGAATTGTTATCAATTTTCAGCACTTCTGAGACTTTGTGCACAGAAATATGTCAATCCGTCTATCTCTGTCATATCAGTTACTTTAAATCCATTCTCATGTAAAAGAAGTGAGACACTTCTTTCTGACATATATTTATTTGTTTTTGAATCGATCATATTATACAACTTATTTAACAGCGGACTGCTTGAAGCTATCCCGTTTTCAATATCATTGGAATTTCTTTTATAATAAAAGTCCGAAGGGCTGGTGCTTAACGTGAATCCACTCTGTTTCTTATTATTGACAAAACAACCTATAAAATTGCAGCCCGACGGCAATATATAATACATGGTGTGAAGGAAATCCTTGAGCTGTTTAACCTGGTTTAGCTCTTTGAGATTGATAACGGTCTTGACGTTAGTCATCTCCTCGGCATCATAATAGTAATGGTGTGAGGAAGAGAGAACTACCAGATTCAAATCATTATCCAGATGTAGTGTTTCGATGTATTTTACAAAGTTCTCTGAATCTTCAGCGGAAAGTCCTTTTTGGGTAGAAATGTTCCTTCCCTTTTCCACTGATGCACCTCCAAGATTACCCAGAGTATTAATCCTTTGATTATTAATTACATCAGAATTGTCAACTGTTATACTATTTCTCATTAAAATCGTCATTAACTTCAGAAAATAAAATTAGACATTCATATAACTTCTGTCAATAGCTGAGGCCCTTCCACTGNGAATTTCCGATATTTTGAAATTTTATTTAATCAATTAAAACAACGCCTTCGTCAATGAATATTGTCTATTGGCAATAATAAACATGATTTTGGTCAAAACAGGATGAAATTTATAAGCGAATTTGAGCCTGCCGGNGTCAGGTGTTGAATTAAGNTATATAACCTACAGATAAACAGGTGTTTAGATGTCTGAATTATTGTGATTTCCGGCAAATTTTACTAATCAACTTTTTGACCAATGATAGTAAAATTTGGATGAAAATTAGCATTATTAGTCAATTATCCATGTTTTTTGCTGAATTCGAAGGCCTTCAAAGGCTTATTGACGGAATATTTTGCTCAGTTTCTGCAATTCTGTTAAATTATGTTAATGCCACGGTACTTATGAATCAGCCTTCAGGTTTAAACTTTATACGGATATATATGGTTGATTGTAAAAATCAGATTCGATAATTGCGATTACGAGGATTATATTTATAAAGTGCTCTTATTTATTGATGACTGGTATTCACATTTTGATTAAGATTCTACAAGTTGTAAAAGTATGTTCTAAATTTGATTCATGTGAATTGGCATCATTTCATTCCAATTTTCCGGCGTCATAAAAACACGTATAATGAAAGAATTTCATAATTTATTAATAGAAGAGACCGCAAAAACTCCACAAATAGAGCTTAACGCTTTTACAGGCGACTTCATATTCTCAGGTAGGTCAATCCCTGAAAATGCTGCAAAAGTTTATGAGCCTATTCTGAATTGGGTTACAGAATATATTCTTCATGCGCGTCCGACAACCAATCTCCGGCTTAATCTCGACTATTTCAATACATC
>JGI20214J51650_10001136_pt1 | contig 16830 bp, 18 predicted proteins | sample WetSurMetagenome_FD_51650 | JGI IMG/M metagenome (IMG submission 51650) | reverse complement strand
AGCCGGAGAGGATGGTCTTCTTGGGTCCGAGCACCTTAAAGAGATTTTTCGTGATGACACTCATCCGGTTCTTCTCTATCCGTATGGACTCGATCTCGTCAACGCCCTTGATGATCTGCTCCGTGTACAGGTACCCGGTGACAAAGTCCTCGAGCTGCACCGGGCTCATCATTGCCGTCATTGCATGCCGCCCGTTAACGAAGAGGGCCATAGGGACCTCCTCGATCACCTCGTGATCACCCTTCTCGCACGTTTCGCCGTCAATACGGATACAGGGAAGTTTCTTGAACATGGTCTGGTCCTTGAACGACAGGTTACCGGAGCACTTCGTCCATGCTGCCGCTGCGGTACCCCTCGAGGTCGAGCGTGACATAGGCAAAGCCGAGTGACCGGAACATTCCCGCGATCGCCGGTTGCTGTTCCAGTATTTTCCTTATGTCCTCTTTATGTACTTCGATGCGGGCAAGGTTCCCGTGCAGCCGCACCCGGATCTGGCCGATCCCGATGCCGGCAAGGTATGCTTCAGCCTCCTCGATCTTCCGGAGTTTTTCTGCGGTTATCTCATCCCCGTACGGGATACGGGAGGAGAGACAGGCAGCGGAGGGCTTCTGCCAGACCGGCAGGCTGAGTTTCCGGGCAATGGTGCGGATCTCCTCCTTGGTGATCCCGGCCTCGATGAACGGGTGGACAATCCCTTCCTCCGTTGATGCTGTGAGACCCGGTCGGTGCTCACCAGTGTCCGAGACATTGATGCCATCAGTTATGCAGGCATACCCGAGTTCTGCCGCCCGTCTTTTGAGATAGGCCGCGGAGATTTTTTTGCAGTGGTAGCAGCGGTCCGGAGGATTTTTACGGAAGCCCTCGTGTTCCATCATGGGGACCGGAATGATTTCCAGCACGAGACCGAGCTCGCGGGCGATCACCTGCGCCTGTTCCACTGCAGCCCGGGGTACAACCGGGCTGTCGAGAAGGATACAGCGGGTTTTCCCGCCCAGCACATCCCGGGCAACTGCTGCAAGGAGCGTGCTGTCAACCCCGCCGGAATACGCGACCAGCATAGGGCCATGTCCTGCGATGATCTTTCTGAGATCCTGGTATTTTGTCCGGGCGGTCATACGTATCCAAAAAAAAGGTATCAGGTCTTGTCCGGGACGATTACGACCCGCAGTGCGTCTCTGTCGGGCCGGCACACCCGTCATCCCCGTCGCGCAGCTGCCGGCAGATATCGCAGGTGCGTTTCACCAGGTTGACCTCTTTCTTGTCCTTGAGGTCCTGTGCCAGGAGTTCGATCGATTTCTTCACATCGTTCTCGAACTCGATCCGGTAGCCGCGCTTCCCGGAAAGATACTGGGAGACGGCAGAGGGGGCGATCTCCAGCATCCGCGAGGCTTCAACCTGGGACACGCCGTGCCGGACCAGTTCGACTGCTATTGCAGCCCGGATAGCCGGCAGGACATCCCACACAATCTTCTGGCAGGGGGCTTCCATCATAACACTACCTTAACGTTAATATGAGTCCTGACATAATACATTGTATTCACAATTGTGATTGACCCGGCACCCCGAAATATCTTGCGGGTGCCGGGTAACACACCATCCGGATCGGAAAGAATATTCAGACGACAAGCGCAGATATCTGCATACGGAATTTTCGCATGGGAGAAAAACGCATCATATACATGGACCACTCGGCAACCACGTACGTCCGCAGGGAAGTCGTGGAGGCGATGGCACCCTACCACTCGGAACACTTCGGAAACCCATCCTCCATCTACAGCATTGCCCGTGAATCGAAGAAAGCAATCGATACTGCACGACTTCAGGTTTCAACGGCACTGGGCGCCGAACCCGATGAGATCTACTTCACTTCCGGGGGGAGCGAGTCCGATAACTGGGCGATCAAGGGCGTGGCGTTCGCCAACCGGAAGAAGGGCAACCATATCATTACCTCAGCAATCGAGCACCACGCAGTCCTCCATACCTGCCAGTACCTTGAAAAAGAGGGGTTCTCTGTTACCTGCCTCCCGGTCGATCAGTACGGCCTCGTGGACCCGTTCGAACTGGAGAAGGCGATCACCGACAAGACGATCCTCATCTCCATCATGTACGCCAACAACGAGATCGGTACCATCGAACCGATCGCGGAACTGGGGGCGATTGCAAAGAAGCATAAGATCCCGTTCCACACCGATGCTGTGCAGGCAGTCGGCAATGTCAATATCGACGTGAATGTGCAGAACATCGACATGCTTTCCCTATCNGCCCATAAGTTTTACGGCCCCAAGGGTGTCGGGGTGCTCTACATCAGGAAAGGCACGAGGATCGATAACCTGATCCATGGCGGAGGACAGGAACGCCGGCGCCGGGCCGGGACCGAGAACATTGCGGGCATCGCTGGTCTCGGGAAGGCGATCGAACTGGCGACAGCTGATATCGAAGGGCACAATAAAAAGATCCGGGCACTGCGGGACCGGCTGATGAGCGGGATCCTCGCAAAGATCCCAAATTCCCGCTTGAACGGCCACCCGGAAAAGCGCCTGCCGGGTAATATCAATATCAGTTTCGAGTTCATTGAAGGCGAGTCCATGCTCCTCTGGCTGGACGACGAGGGAATCTGCGCCTCGACCGGCAGTGCCTGCACCTCGGGATCGCTCGAACCGTCCCATGTCCTGCTCGCAACCGGTCTGCCGGTCGAGATCTCCCACGGGTCTCTCAGGCTCACGCTCGGCAACATCAACACGGACGCTGACGTGGACTTCGTGNTCGAAGTATTGCCAAAGGTCGTATCCCGTCTCAGGGAGATGTCCCCGCTGTACCAGAAAAGCGGGAAGGAAGGAGGCTCGTAATGTACAGTGACAAGGTGATGGACCATTTCAAGAACCCGCGGAACGTGGGCGAGATCGAGAACGCGGATGGCATCGGGGAGGTCGGGAACCCGGTCTGCGGGGATATCATGAAAATATTCCTGAAAATCGAGAACAATATCGTCACCGACGCGAAGTTCAAGACCTTCGGTTGCGGGGCAGCCATTGCATCGAGCAGCATGGCTACGGAGCTGGTGAGGGGTAAGACCCTCGATGAGGCCTGGGAGGTCTCGAACAAGGCCGTTGCCGAGGCCCTCGAAGGTCTCCCGCCCATCAAGATGCACTGCTCGGTGCTGGCCGAGGAGGGTATCCACAAGGCGATCAACGATTACCGGAAGAAGCAGGGCCTCGAGCCGTGGATAGAGAAGAACCCGCACTCCCATGACGAGGTTGGGGATGAGCATACCTGCCAGCACTGATGACGGGTGCGGACAATACAAAGAATCGGAAATAGTTGCCGAAACATATCAGCATAAATAATCACACCACCCAAGCTGGAACTAATCCATACCTGTCATAAAACCCGGCCTGAACGAACAGCGGCCGGCTGAAGTAACGGTGAACCATGCTCTCAGAACGGGAACGCGAACGGTACAAGCGCCAGATACTGCTCTTCGGCGACGAGGGGCAGGAGCGCCTGAAAAAAGCGCATATCTTCATCGCCGGTGCCGGCGGGCTTGGCTCGCCGGCCTCGCTCTACCTTGCAGTTGCAGGGATCGGGACGATCACCATCGTTGACATGGATGTCGTCGACCAGACGAACCTGAACCGCCAGATCCTCCATAATGACCGCGATATCGGGAAGAAGAAGACTGTTTCTGCCGAAGAAAAACTGACCGCGATCAACCCGGACATCCGGGTCAATGCCATCGATACCCGGATCGATGAGACCAATGCAGCCCGGCTCATCGGCAATGCCGATGGGATCGTGGATGCCATGGACAACTACCCCACCCGTTACCTGCTCAACGATGTTGCCATACAGAAGAGGATCCCGCTCTTCCACGGCGCCATCCGCGGGTTCTACGGGCAGGCCACAACTATCATCCCGGGAAAGACCCCGTGCCTGAAATGCCTCTTCCCGAAAGCCCCGCCAAAGGAAGTATTTCCGGTAATAGGGGCAACCCCCGGGGTCATCGGTACCGTGCAGGCAACCGAGGTGATCAAGTATCTCCTGCAGTCAGGAGACCTGCTGACCAAACGGCTCTTCATCTGGGACGGGCTTGCCGGGCGAGCTGACGAGATCACCGCCGAGCGGATGCCCTGCTGCCCGGCCTGCGGGGGAATTGTCACGGAGAAAGGAGAGAAGAAACCATGACGGTAAAAGTACGCTTTTTCGCCCGCTTCCGGGAACTGCTCGGGACGGATATCCCCGCAGAACCGGAGAACGGGGCTACCCTGCTCTCCCTTGTCCGGGGCATTGCAGAGAAGAAGAAGGAAGGTTACGATGCCATCTTCGATGAACACGGCAATTTCCATGAATTCGTCATCGTGATGCGGAACGGCAAGCGGATAGAGCATGGGGATGCTGCAGCGGTCCGGGTCTCGGATGGCGACGAGATCGCTGTCTTCCCGCCGGTAGCCGGGGGATGACGCCGGCATGAGGAGCAGTCCATGATCGCGATCCAGCACGACGACGTTGATATCGGCAGGCTCATCGAGGAAGCGAAGCTGCCGGGTACCGGCGCGGTGGTAATATTCGATGGCATTGTCCGGGACGATGACATCNGCGCTATGGAACTCGAGGCATACGAGGAGGTCGCATTAAAGGAACTCGGGAAGATTGCACAAGATGCAACAAAGCTCCACAACCTTCTTCACGTTGACATCATCCATCGGATCGGGAGGCTTTCCGTGGGCGAGAATATCCTCATCATCGTGGTAAGCGCCGGCCACCGTCTGGATGCCTATGCCGGTTCGCGGTACATCATCGAGGAGATCAAGAAGGGCGTTCCTGTCTGGAAGAAGGAGCTGACAAAAGATGGCGGGCACTGGGTTGCCGGCGAGCACCCGCACGGTTCCGGAAAACCCCGTCACTGAAAGCGGGATGACCCACCGGGTACTCCTCTTTTTTATGTCTGTTCTTCTTTCATGAACCCTTTGTAAGGGCGGACCGGAACCGGTCCCGGATCTGGGCCGGTTCCAGCGGGATGTTGGGGACATCGCTGTTGCCCGGCCGGATCCGGGCATGGATGAACGCAGGCCCGTCTCCCGCTGACTGCGCGAGAGCAGCCTCCAGTTCCTCCGGTTCGTGTACCGTCCGTGTATATCCGAACCCCGATCCCATTGCAATGAGCCGGAGGTCCGCGGTATCGCCTCCCGGGCGCGGCTGGTTGCCCGTACTACCGAAGACGCCGTTATCGAGACAGATAATCGTAAGGTTCCCGGGTGCTGCCGCAGCGATCACCGGCAGGATCGAGGACCCGAGCAGGCTGCCGTCGCCGTCCAGTACGATCACCCGCTTCTCTGGCCTGATGGTTGCGATCCCGAGGCCGATAGCCGAAGCCTGCGTGTAGCTTCCCAGCATGTAGAAGTTCTCCCGCCGGTCTTTTGCCGCATACAGCTCCTTTGACGGTACGCCGATATTCGAGACTATGGCCTCGTCCGTTGCCCGGTCAGCNATAGTCCTGATTGCATCGAACCGGGTCATGATCGGGGTTCTCCATTCCCTTTTGTACGAGAGATCCAGCGGGCGGCCGGTGGAGGCCATTCCGGCGGTACCGGCAGCCGGGGAACACCCGCTCTCGTCAAGGCACCCGGGCCGGATCAGGATAACATGGGGTGTCCTGTTCCGGTAGGCGGAGGCAATGGCATCGCCGATCTCTTTCGCATGGTTCCGGTTGGCGATAATGGTGCAGGGGATACCCGCCGCAGCGAGGATACGGGGGAGGGGACGGTTGAACGGGATCTGGGCCGGGATGACCTCGTTTACCCCGCCCCGCCAGCTGGCAAGGATGGGCAGCGGCAGGCCGAATGTCGAGGACAGGGAAAGGATTGCGTTAAGCATATTGCCGATCCCCGAGCTCTGGAGTACGACCAGCGGCCTGGCCCCGGCGAGGTACGCCCCGGCCGAGATGCCAACCCCGTCTTCTTCCCGGGTAAGACCGATGTGCCGGAACTCTTCCGGAAGGCGGAAGAAGAGGTCTTTTGCCCGGTCGCAGGGAATGGCGCTGACAAGGTCGATTCCCTGTGCTTTCAGTTCGTCAATGATCTGGTTTTCATCCATGGTTCACGATCCATTTTTTCAGGTTTTCAACAAGCTCTTCACGGGACTCTTCCGGGTACAGGGTAATCGCGGGTTCGATTGGGTGCAGCGTGAAATTTTCCCGTATCCGTTCATACCCGCCTCCCGTGAGGTTCAGGAGGATATGGGCATCCTGCTTTACAAGATCCTGATCCACGGCCTGAACCAGCGCAGCCGTGGCAATCGCTGCTGCAGGGTCAAGGTCGATTCCCTCTGTATTGCGGACAAGCCGGAGGGCAGCCTGTCCCTCCGCATTCGAAACACTGTACATGGCCCCGTCCGTATCCTCAAGGGCATCGTACAGCCCGCCACGGATGCTGTAAGGGGGGTTCCGGTTGGTGAGTACGTTTGACATGACCTCGTTCACGGTCCTCTGTGCCTCCGGCATGTCCACCTCCGGGATGATCTGGCGGCGGCGGTCCCGCCATGCCGAGACCATGGGGGTGAAGGGTTCGTTCTGGGCAAGGTGGAGGCATGGCAGCCGGTCCCCGTACCTCCCGTCATTTTTCAGCCGGAGGGACGCCTCCCATGCGGCAATCCCGCCCGTGCCGCTGCCAACGGCCTGGAAATAGTACTCCGGCATCCTCCCGCTTGTCACCGCAGCGTCCAGCATGACCGTTCCCATCGCATCCCGGCGGGCGATATTCTTCGCACCTCCCTCGGGAATGCAGCCCGGGACGGATGCAAGGGTCGTGCTCACGGCAATGGCATCGCTGTAATCGCCTTTCACGGCGACGAGATACACGTTCTCTGGTAACCGTGTTGTCCAGAGCAGGTTCTTAGAAGTTTCCGGTACAACGATAACCACCGGCATATGGCACCGCGATGCAATCCCGGCAAATGCCCTCCCGGTATTTCCTGCCGATGCGACAACGGGGATCTTATGACCGATCTCCTTAAGCCGCTGGAGCGTGGCAAGGGCTTCGAGTTCCTTGAATGAGCCGGTGGTCAGATTGGCGCCCCGTTCCGGGAAATACCCCGAGAAGGAGATCATGAGGTTATCGAGACCAAGTTCCCGGCAGAGGGACTCGCTCCGGAACGTGACCGGTCCCCCGGAAGGGAGGAGCGGTTTTGTCACCGGAAGCCAGCAGAGGTAGCGGAAGATCCCGCAGTATGGCGAGAGGACCAGTTTCTTCTGCAAATATTCCGCCCTGAGAAGCGCGTCGTGACCCTGTCCGCAGTTCATCAGGCACGGGTCCTTCACGTATTCCCCTCCCCCGACGCACCGGACCCGGTATTTCGGCACAATCCTGCAGTTCACTGGTGCGGGACTGACTGTTCCGGTACTGCTGATCCGGGCACATTCCCTGGCGGTCTCGTCGCTGCATCCCTGCACCCTGCCGCATTTCAGGAACCCTTCAGCGGCTTTCGGTCTCATTGTTCCCTGGCTCATAAATGATTCTCTCACATTATCCGTATATCCTCGACTCTGACGTGTACGCCTTCCTTCTTCTTCAGCACCATATTAACGACAGCAGTATGCGAGAGATCCATCATGCAATAGCCCGGGAGGAACCGCTGCCGCAGCCCAAGAGTTGGGGGGTGGAGGACGGTCTCCGCCAGCCCTTCGAATGCATGGACATGGTAGGCCTGCACATCGTGAACCCTGCCTTTCTCCCGCCGTGCCTCCAGCGGGCCGACCGTGTGGCATTCAATGATACCGGTCACCATGTTTGCGGAGAGTACCCTCAGGGCATGGTAGACCGGGCAGCCCGGGCCGGCCGGGCGGCCGGTGACGAGGTCGCCTTTCCGGATCTCCCATTTCTCTACGAGATCCGCCCGGAACGGGACCACAAACTTGCGTGCCGATGGCTCTCCGGGGAATGCCCGGAGGATGAAATCGTATTTCGCCCCGGTCACATCTGTCCCGGTATATTGTGTCTTCTCCGGCGGGACTGCCGAAAAGTCGGAGTAGAACGTGCAGTCCCCGTTCACTTTTTTCCGGTCGATGACTGCACTGACAAACTCGTCGCAGGTCGGAAGGCCGCAGGCACCGCAGTTCCTGCCCGGGGGTATCCATACCATGATCAGTCGCCCCGGTAGATGTTGTCAGCCTCTTCCAGCGGCCGGATAACGCCGAAGTGGTGCTGCCACCCGATCTCCTTCCTGCCGATACAGATGGTGCAGACCCCGAGCGGGGGCGTGCCCCGGAGCGTGATAGCCTCCACATNCGTGATACCCGGGTGTTTTGCGATCGCCTGGAACAGGTAGCGGAGCCCCGTGCCCTGNACAGCATTCGTTTCGATGATATCGATGGCCGGGATGACACTCCGGATACACTCCCGGAATACTTCTTTTTCTGCCTGCGAGACGAGATCGGTCTTGGTGACGACCGCAGAATCGGCAAGGGCTATCAGGGGGGCCATCTTAAGGGGTGAGTTGCTCCCGGACACAGCAGGCAGCACAGCGATCCCATAGGATTGCGTNGTATACGGGGTGCACCGCAGGCAGAGCCCGGCACTCTCCACGATCAGCATGCCTGCATGGAGACCTTCCGCCCATGCGATTGCGTCCCGCAGGACCATGATACCCATGTGGTCGGGACAGAGGTCGCCGGAGTAGACCTTGCGGGTCGGGATGCCGAACTCCGTACGGATCTCCTCGTCCTCGAATGCACGGACTACATCGATCTTCAGGTAGGCGGGNTTGTCCGTCATCCGGAACTTTTTTATTATCTGGCGGATGACCGCGGTCTTCCCGGCGCTCGGCGGGCCGGCAACCATGACAAGTTTCATGCCCGCACGCCCGGGGTTTTTGCAGGTGACTGCCGGTCGGGGATCATCTCGCCGTTCCGGATCCGCTCCCGGAGATCCCAGAGCCGGGCATCCATGCCGGTGACGGTCTCGATGATTCCGTGTTCGCTGCCGTCTGGTTCGAGCACGGCAGATACCGCACCGTTCTTCATGATAATGCGGCGGTCCGTTATCAGGGCAAGGTACGGGTCGTGGGTGACAAAGATCACGGCTTTTTTGTACTCGCGAAGGCAGGTGATGACCCGCTCCTTGTTGATACCGGCGTTCTCCACCTCGTCGAGCAGGAGAATGGGGGTCTGGCCAATCAGGATGGCATCCGCGATGAGGAGGGATCGGGTCTGGCCTCCGGACAATGCTGTCATCCGCATGGACCCGGTGATCTTCTCCCCGGTAAATTCATTGGCGAGCAGGATCGTGCGGCAGATCAGGTCCGTTGCATCCGTGTCCCGTGCCCGGATATGCAGGGCGAGGAATTTTGCTACCTCCAGATCAGCGATGACACGCGTGTTCTGGGTGATGAGGGCAATGGGTTTCTTTGCCGGGTCCCGCACCATCTCTTCCGGGGGCTCGGCATCGTTGACGAGGATGGTGCGCCCCGTGACCGTATCATCGAGGGCAAGGACCTCGATATCGTTGATGAATGCCGATTTTCCGGAGCCGGTTGGTCCGACAATGGAGAGGGTGTCACCCGGCCGTATGATAATCCGGTCGAATCCTTCCCGGTCCCCGTCACGGTTGGTGCCGGGAAGGATGGTAATTTCGTAGGTGTACTCGCTGTGCATCACCGGGATCATGTGTTGGACAATTGATATACTTTTCCAAAAATGNAAAAAAATTAACCCTNTAGTAATAATTATAANGTTTTAAGTATCACTTAAAGGTTAATATGTTATCAAAAAGGATATTCGAGACCAATTTTACCACGGCGCTGAACGAGGAGCTCGAGCGCAAGAACCTGACCGTGAAGGATCTCGCTGAACTTACCGGGATCCCCGTATCAACCCTCTACAAAGTGACGGTGGGGGAGCGGGACCCGCGTCTCTCTACGATCAGGAAGATCGTTTCGGTCCTTGAACCGGCCCACGACCGTTTCATCGCGATCATTGCCGCCCGTTTCCTCCTCGACAGCCTCGAGAAACGGGAGGCGGATGTCAACGGGAAAATATTCAGTATCCGCGGGTATTCAGCAAACTCTCTTGAGGAATGCATCATCGCAGCCGCTCGTGCTGAAAAAGACGGGGCATCCGGTATCGTCTGTGCACCAATCCTGGCCTCCATTGTCGAGAAGATCGTGGATATCCCGGTCGTGATGCTCCGTCCCGACCTGGCGGTCCTCAACGAAGCGATCACCATGGTCGGGAAAAAGCTCGGGTGAACCATGGCACGGCAATCGGGACAGATCAGGATCGGGCACCTCTCTACCCTGTACCACACGGCGTTCCTGCTGAAGGGAACGGACTCGCTCTCCCGCCGGGGTCTTAATGCAACATGGACGCTCTTTGCATCGGGACCCGACATCATCAATGCCATGCAGCGAGGGGACCTTGACCTTGGCTATATCGGCCTGCCTCCCGTGATCATCGGGATCGCCCGAGGGCTCCCGCTTGCCTGCATCGCGGGCGGGCATGTGGAAGGCACGGTCATGATCGCCGGCCCGGGCATCCGAACGCTTCCGGAATGCGGGAGCATGCAGGAGTTCCTGGTGCAGTTCTCCGGCCGGGCGATCGGCACACCCCCGAGAGGTTCTATCCACGATGTGATTGTCAATGAACTGCTACGGGAGCACGACATTCGCGATATTACCGTCAGGAACTATCCGTGGGCGGATTTCCTCTCCGATGCGCTCCAGAAAGGCGAGATCGCCGCTGCGGCCGGGACGCCGGCCCTTGCAGTAACCGCCGGCAGGTACGGGAGTGCACACCTTGTCATTCCCCCCGACCGGCTCTGGCCGTTCAACCCGAGTTACGGTATCGTTGTCATGCGGGAGATGCTGGATGAACTGGATCTCCTTCTCCGGTTCCTTGCAGCTCATGAAGAGGCCTGCGAGATGATCCGTCACAACCCCGCAGCCTGTGCCCGTATCGTTGCAGGGACCACGGGAATGGTTGACGAAAAGTTTGTCATGGATGCGTACCGGATCTCCCCGAAGTACTGTGCAGCCCTGCCACCGGAATATATTGCATCGACTATGAAGTTCGTGCAGACCCTTCATGCACAGGGATACATCACCCGGCCGGTACGGGAAGAGGAGATCTTCGACCGGTCGCTGGTTGAAACGGTGCACCCTGGTATGCATCACTATAATGACGGCCTGGCGATCTNATTCGGACCCCCTCCCTTCCCATTTTCACGACCCGCGGACTGTGGGTTAAATAGGGTTCCTGTACAACTCTTTTCCATGACGACCATGCAGCAGAACCCGATGGAAGTATTCCAGAAAGAAGCGCCGGAAGTAGCGGCTGCCTTCAACGGCCTCATCATGTCGCTGGTGGCATCGAAGGGGATCGACCCGAAGACCAAGCAGCTGATCTACATTGCTATGAAAGCGTCGATGGGCGACCCGATGGCGGTTAAAGCCCATCTGCCGATGGCAAAAGCTGCAGGTGCGACAAAAGAGGAAGTGGTGGATGCGATCCTCATGACCCTGACCGTGTCCGGCATCCGTGGTGTCGTGACCTGCCTTCCTGAAGCGGTGAAACAGTTCGAATAATTAAAAAAGGAAAAAAGGCCCGGGATCTCACAGGGCACCATCCCGTCACTCTTTTTTTACCATCGTTGTATCAGTCGCAGTCCCGGCAACTGTGGCAGTCGCCGTTGTAACATTGGCCGCGGCCCCGGCTTTCCCCCGCCAGATCTTCTCAGCCCGTCCGCCTTCGGTGTAGAACGGGTCCCTGCTCCTCTTTTTGAAACTGCAGGCAACGCATCGCCAGATATGCCCGTAAATCAGACCTTTCTTCTCTTCCAGCTCAACACCGCATTTCGGGCATTTCGGTGGGATCCTCGCTTCGCCAACTGCCGGAAGGCGTCGGGCATAATCTTCCGGCTTTTCCCGCGGGTGCCGGGTCGGGGCAACGATATCCCAGGTAACTCCCTGGTACGCTATCGCGTCGATCTTCTGTAATACCGGAGGAGCTGGCGGGGCACCTGCGATCTGTTTTATCTTCTCTTTCTGGGTAATGACAACCGCCAGCAGGGCAACGATCAGGACAACGTACGCATACCAGGGAATGAGAAAGAGCGGTTGTAAAATCCTTGGGAGTGTCTCTGCCTTGACGCCGGCAAAATTCAGCCCCAGGATCGTGACTGAAAGCGCCTGAAGACATAAGGCTGCATTTTTCGCTATTTCCATGCAATCATCAGATTGGATCATTCTCCTGATATTATTTCGGTTTTTACGCTGAGCAGACCTTTCATAAAAAAAATCTGTGCAGATCACGCGTCCCGTGACATTTTTTGCCCTTCAGAATTGTTGAGAACAGTCCATGAAATTAAGCTACCCCGGAAATNACCGGTGTATTCCGGTTAACGAAAAGAAAGATATCTATTTTCATGAACACATTCTATTAAACAAAACTGAAGGATCATACCATGCTGAAGACTTCCGGGTTTGTTGTACGGTCGATCGATGAGCTGAAAAAGAGGATTACCGGCGAGACTGCATTCCGACCAACACTGGCGTTCATCTTCAGTTCGGTAAAACTTGGGATACCTGACCTTGTTCAGGCCATCACCCCGTTCGGGATCCCGGTATTCGGGAGCACCTCTGCAGGAGAGATCCTCGCAGCCCCCCAGGGTTCTCCGGTCTACGAGCAGTCAGCAGTATGCTGCCTCCTTGACATGCCCCCTGGGTGCTTCTCCGTGAAACTCTTTGACCGAAAGGACGAGCCGGCCCACGAATTCGGCGAGCGGATCGGCAGGTGGGGGGCACTGCAGTTTTCAAAACCATCCTTCATCATCTCGATTGCCAATCTTGAAAACAACGGGGAGGCAATCGTCAGGGCAATGGAGGGCGTCTGCCCGAATGGGACCCGGATCTTCGGGGGTTTTGGCGGGGACTCATCGGTTCCGAAAAAGCCCGTTGCTTTTTCCTCTTCAGAACTAACCTATGACGGTGCTATTGTCATTGTCTTTGACCTGGCAAAGGTTAGTGTCGAAGGCGTCACCACCATGGGATGGACCGGTGTCGGTGCCGATATGGTAGTCACCCGCTCGGAAGGGAGCATGGTCTATACCATCAATGGCCATCCCGCCCTGGACGTGATTGAGCGGTACCTGAATGTGGACGACAAGGAGATCCTGCCGGTATCGATCAATTTCCCGCTCCTCCTGAAACGGCCGGACGGGACGGAACTGCTTCGCACGGTCTTCGCTGCTGATTTTACCGGGCGCTCGGTGAAATTCGCGGGGAACATACCGCAGGGATCAAAGGTACGGTTCTCGAGTTCTTTTGGAAGAGAGACCATTGACACGGCCATCAGAGATCTCAAGGACTACTACCCCCGGCAGCCAGAAGCAGACCTCCTCCTCATGTTCAGCTGCCTTGCCCGTCATCGCGCCGCAGGGCCGATGGTTGACGATGAGATCATGGCATCCTACAATCTCTGGAAATGCCCGCTGGTGGGTCTCTTTGCGTGTGGCGAAATTGGGCCGAACCGGGTCGGGACCTGCGAGCTTTACAACGAAAGCATCTCACTCATCCTGATTCATGTCAGGACAGACACTGCATGAGAGAGCTGGACGAGCTTGAAGACTTCCTCGTGCGGATCGGGGGGTCCCGGCTATCCGATGAAGACCGGAAGGCTATACAGGACCGGTTCGGGTATACCCGCGATGCGTTAGCCCTGCTTGAAGTAAAATACCTGGAAGCACTCCGGGACCGGGCGGTTATCCATTCACTCCTGAAAAATACATCAGAAGATCTTCTCCACCGGTACCGGGCAATCTTTGAATATTCGGGTACTGCAATGGTGGTGCTTGAACGTGATGGCATTATATCCCTTGCAAATTCCTATTTCGAGAATCTGATGGGGTCTTCCCGGTCGGATATTGAAGGAAAGAAGAAATTTTCAGAATTTGCAGACAACCGTCTCAATGCCCTTGTCGGGAAGTTCCTCTCACCTGAGGGTGAGGACGATCCGGATCTGTCACAGCCGGGTGAAGGCCGGATCACCGGTAATGATAACAAGACCTTTGAGGTCTTTGTCCGTATCGGGAGATTCCCCGAAACCGGGCAGTGCGTCCTCTCTCTCATCGATGTGACTGCCCGAAAACAGGCGGAGGCAGAACTGCGGGACAACCGGGAATATCTCTCCCGTATTTTTACTTCACTGAAAGCCGGCATTATGATTATCGATGCAAAAACCCACGAGATCGTGGATGTCAACGATGCCGCAGCCGGGCTGATCGGGATTGAGCCACGCGAGATTGTCGGGAAAGTCTGTCACCGGTATATCTGCCCGGCCCAGGTAGGAAAATGCCCGATCACCGATCTCAATCAGACCATAGATAATGCGGAAAGGCTGCTGATCAACGCACAGGATGTGCGGGTTCCGATCATCAAGCATGTTGTGCCCCTGACCCTCCATGGCCGTGACTGCCTGCTGGAGACCTTCATCGACAACACAGACCGCCAGCGGGCGGAAGAGGCACTACGGCAGGCAAACCGGAAGCTCAGCCTCCTCTCCGGCATTACCCGCCATGATATCAAAAACCAGGTCACGATCGTTGACGGATTCCTCTCAATCCTGAAGATGAAATCCGAAAATCCTGCCATGAAAAAGTACTGCGAGATGATAGAATCAGCGAGCCGGGATATCCGGGAACAGATCGAATTTACCAAGATCTACGAGGATCTCGGCACCCACGAACCGCAGTGGCAGGGACTGGAGAAGGTTTTGCCCCGCTCATCGGTCCCGGGGAATATCACGCTGGAATCTAAGGTACAGGGTGCGGAAGTGTATGCTGATCCGATGCTTGAAAAGGTCTTTTTCAATCTCCTTGACAATGCAATCAGGCATGGGGAACATGTCTCCCGGATCACGGTATCCTGCATCGAATCACCGGATGGGCTGGAACTTGTTTGGGAGGATAACGGGACCGGGGTAGCAATGGGTGAAAAGGAACTGATATTCGAGAGGGGTTTTGGTAAAAATACCGGGCTCGGATTGTTTCTCGTGCGCGAGATCCTCTCGCTGACCGGCATGACCATACGGGAGACCGGGACAGAAGGTACCGGAGCCCGGTTCGAGATCCAGGTCCCTCCGGCGTCATTCCGATTCAGCACGACCTGACAGTATTTCCGGTGAATTGATTATCAGGGCCGGTGTTCCGGCTACCTTCAGGTCCGGACTACCCGGTCCCGACCATCTCCAGCCTCCTGCATGCTTCAATAAGCGTCTCATCCTTCTTGGAGAAGGTGAACCGGAGCTTCGTATCCCCGCCCTCATGGTAAAACGATGACCCCGGCACTGCTGCAACCCCGCAATCCATTACCAGNTGCCGGGCGAAATCCACATCGCTCATCCCGGATTCCGCNATATCCGTGAAGATGTAATACGCTCCTTCCGGCAACCGGCAGGAGAATCCCGCTTGACGGAGCCCGTTGTACAGGATCTTCCGTTTCCGGTCATAGTCATCTATCAGCCCGCGGTAATAGGACTCCGGCAGGTGGAGGGCGGTAACGCAGGCATGCTGGAGGGGGGCAGGTGCCCCAACGGTGAGGAAGTCGTGGATCTTCCGGAGCCGTGCAGTGATCTCCTTACCTGCCAGCGCATACCCGACCCGCCAGCCGGTGACACTATAGGTCTTGGAGAAACTCCCGATGGTGATGGTCCGGTCCCGCATGCCGTCCAGAGACCCGATCGAGATGTGCATTTTCCCGTCATACAGGATGTGCTCGTAGATCTCGTCGGTGATCGCGACCATGTTGTGGTCGATGCAGAGATCGGCGATGAACGAGAGTTCCGCTCCCGAGAAGACCTTGCCGGTCGGGTTGTTGGGGGTGTTGAGGATGATCGCCCGGCTTTTCTTCGTGAAGGCGGACTTCCACTCCTCCTCGTCGATGGAAAAGTCGTCCCCGAGCCGGACGTACCGGGGCACGGCACCTGATATCTGCGTATCAGGTCCGTAGTTCTCGTAGAACGGTTCGGGCACGATCACCTCGTCGCCGGGCTGGATCGTGGCGAGCATCGATGCCATCATCGCTTCGGTCGAGCCGCAGGTGACCGTGATCTCCGCCTCCGGGTCAAAGGCCATGCCGTTGTACTGCTTTACCCGCTCCGCGAGAGCCTCACGGAGGTCTTTTGCCCCCCACGTGATAGCGTACTGGTTGATGTCGGCGTTCAGCGCCTCGCATGCTGCAGTCTTCAGTTCAGCCGGGCAGGGGAAGTCCGGGAACCCCTGCGCAAGGTTGATTGCATCGTGCTGAAGGGCGAGCCGGGTCATCTCCCGGATGACCGACTCCGTGAAGGTATCGGCACGGGAAGGGCGGGCGGGGAAGAATGGTTCTCCGGCAGCNATCCGTGCAGGAGTGCGGTGGTCGGATCCGGCTGGTTTCATGTCCTGTAATGTTGGCGCAGGGAAAAATAAGGTGTCGGATCTGCAATAAAAATCTACCGGAGGATCCAAGGCCGGTCCTGCCCGGTATCCCGTCACAGCATACCTGAAAAGGAGGGTTATACTACCCTGCCGATGATAACCGATGCGGAGGAGTCGAAGGGGTTCTTGCGCATGGCAAGGTGGAACAGGTACGGGTAATGGTCCTTAAGGTATTCCATATACCTCAGCCATTCAGGAATGAGCCGGGAACAGACCCGGCGCTAATAGATTGCAAGGTGGCCCGTATCGTCGGTCGGGAGTCCGGAGAAGGTATCGAGGCCCTTCAGCTCCTCAGTCAGGTGGCTGAGCGCGAGGATGAGGTCGGTGAACGACTCATGTTTGAAGATCATCGGGTTCTCTGCCAGCCTGAACA
>JGI20214J51650_10001135_pt1 | contig 16831 bp, 15 predicted proteins | sample WetSurMetagenome_FD_51650 | JGI IMG/M metagenome (IMG submission 51650) | reverse complement strand
AGCCGACGTTGGTGATGTTTCTTACCCAAATCTGTTGACCATTTGCCTCGTCCAGCACTGTCTTGTAGCCAACGTGGACGAAGGTGGGTGTGGTGGTGTTGGAGGTAATGGTTGCTTGTGCAAGTATTACGCCGTCAGCCATGTCAGTGAACTGCACTGATTGCGAACCAGGGACATCAGGGATTGAGACGTTCCATTGGATGCCGTCTCTCCAGTTGCGCGTAGCGGTTGTCCACGGTTTGTAGGTGTCTGCGCCTTCGCGTCCTGATGTGGGTATGATGGCTTTGGTTGAGTTCCACATAGAAAGTCTGTTGCCCGTTGCGTCTAAAATGTAAGCTATCATTTCTCCATTGGGTCCAAATGTGGAACCTGGACTTCCAGTTGCGTTTGCTAAGGTGGTTAGTAGTCTTCCTGAGAAGGCATCGTACATTTGCCATGAGCCTCCGCCAGATGTCCAAAGGTAAGCTGTGGTTCCTGATTGGAAGCCTGAGTCGAATTCAAGAATCTGAGCTGCAGCTATTTGTGGCATTGAGTCGTTGCGCCATATTTCTTCTCCTGTTTGCATGTCAACGCAGATTACACCTGAAGGGATGTTAGAAGAGAACATGCCTGGACCAGTCCACATGTTATAGAAGAGTCTGCCGCTGATTATCTTGGGGCTGAATTTGTTTTCGTAGAGCAAGCCGGTGTACCAGTTAATACCCCAGCCTTGGTCACCTTCAATACCTCCGAAAGTCAGTTGCTTGGTCCACAATACGTGAGCGCTGTTGGGTGCCTGAGTGTTGTAGACTGGGCTGCCTTGGCCAATCCAATTGCCTGCCAGTACCCACCAATCCCTGTTTTCAGCACTGATCGGGAAGGTCCAGGCACCTGTTGGAAGTGGAGTTTCTGGCCATGCTTCGACCGTTGTGTTTGTTACGGTGAGCTCCACCGTGCGGCTATCGCTAGCTGCAAAGGTGTAAGTGCCCTTTGGCGGGCTTGGACCAGGTAGGTTCAAGGTTGCTCCCTGGAAGTGCGCGGTGAATTGGTATGTGCCTTCTTTGTCGGGGTGAAGGATGTAGTACCATCCACCTACTGAATCGGATTGGTACGGTCCTAAAGTTTTCGTGGTTCCGTCAGGTTTCACCATGGTGATGGTGTAGTTCCAGCCGTAGTAATGTTTGGAATCGATTTGCGGTGGGGTGTTATCCAGCCAGAACATCACGTTAACCTCGTTGCCAATGCCTGCGGGGTTGGGTGAAACGACAATGTATGTGTTGCTTGGAATGACTGTGCTAGACTGCGCGGAAGTGAATGGGGCAACTGCGAAAAGCATAGATGTCATCATGAGCAGAACTAATGCAGCGGCGACGAGCGATATTTTTTTCCTGTTGTTAACCATTTTTTCGTGCATACTTAATCTCTCCTCTAGTTTTTTCCGTGAACCGTTCCTAACCATGATGTGCCTTTTAAAATTTTGGGATATTCCCCAGAGCAAAACGCTCCATTCAACAGATACTACAATTCTCAAGTCAGAAATAGACCTTCAAAAAGCACAAAACCGCCTAATTGCCTGCCAACAGTTTTAAATAACTCCCGCCATCCCCTTAGAAGGGTGAATTAAGATGCCCTGCACAGTTATTGTTGGTGCCTTCTGGGGAGATGAAGGCAAAGGTAAAATCATCAGTTATCTTGCCCTCAAAGACAACTTGGATTTCTGTGTCCGCACAGGCTCTGTGAACGCGGCACACACCGTTTGGCACGAAGGTAAAAAATATGCACTGCATATGGTTCCAGCTGCCTTCATCAACCCTAAAACGCGGTTGCTGATTGCTGCGGGTGCAAACGTCGATGTTAAGACGTTCTTTGACGAAGTAGTACTTACCCACGTTGAACAAAAACGAATCGGCATAGACCAGAACGCTTCGATAATAGAGCAAAAGCATGGCGAGCAAGACAAGGCAAGCGCCGTCAACAAGGGCATCGGAACCACCGGTAGAGGCGTTGGACCTGCCATCGAGGAACGGGTGAGACGCACAGCGAAACTCGCCAAAGATCTCCCTGAACTCAAACCCTACCTTGCCGACAGTATCACCGAAATCAACGACGGTTTAGACACCGGTAAAAGTGTCCTCCTTGAAGGCACTCAGGGTTTCATGCTTAGCCTCTTCCTCAGCGGCGGCTACCCCTACGTCACCGGCAGAGACACAGGAGCCTCCGCCATAGCTAGCGAAGCAGGCGTTGGACCCACCCGAGTGGACGATGTGCTCATCGTTTACAAGAGCTTCATGACCCGCGTAGGCGCTGGACCCCTACCAGGCGAGATTACCAAAGAAGACGCCCAGAAACGCGGCTGGTTCGAAGTCGCCGCCGGCACTGGACGCGACCGACGCAGCGCACCGTTTGACTTTGACCTCGCCAAGAAAACCGCGAAAATCAACGGCGCCACGCAGGCTGCGCTCACGAAACTGGATTGCATCTTCCCCGCATGTCAGGGCAAACGCAGCTTCACTGACCTCTCCGCCGAAGCCAAAGTGTTCGTGAAGGAAGTGGAGAAACGCACGGGCGTTCCCGTTACCCTCATCGGTACAGGTCCAGATGCGTTAGACCTTATAGACCGACGAAAGTAGAAAACTACATCTCCCAAAAATTTGGGAATAGTCTTATCTACAGGTTTCCAAGCCTTAGAAGCAGAAGGTAAATGTATGCTTCGTTCAAACAGCACCAGCAGGAAGGCATCCGCTAGCCTCCTCGCATTAATGTTCACCGTCGGCTTGCTTGTCGGCGGCTTAGCCATCTTCTACTTTAATTATAAAGAAGTTACCACGCTCCAAACCCAAGTTAGTGACCTACAAACGCAGTTGTCCACCCTCTCAAGTAACCAGAGCATAAGTGTCACCAACGAAACCGTAACCGTCCTGCAGAACGGAACCAGCATCGCCGACATCTACGCAAAAGTCAGCAACTCAATAGTTCTCATCTTCGGCAACACAAACAACGGCACCGTGCAGGGTTCGGGCTTCGTCTATGACTACAATGGGCGCATGGTTGTCATAACCAACTACCACGTCGTTGCAGATACAGACAGCCGCAGCGTCACCTTCCAAGACGGACAAGGCTACCCCGCCACCATCCTCGGAGACGACGCATACGCGGACCTCGCAGTACTCTCAGTCGACGGCGCACCCGCCAGCGAATTCCACCCCATCAAAGTCGTCAGCAGTTCTGCCCTGCGCGTGGGCGACCAAGTCATCGCCATAGGTAACCCCTACGGGCTTGTGGGTTCCCTAACCACAGGTGTCGTAAGCGCATTGGGGCGTACCATTCAAGAGGATACCACTTCACGGTTCAGCATCGCCAGCATCATCCAGAGCAGCACCCCAATTAACCCTGGCAACAGCGGCGGGCCCCTCCTCAACGCCGTGGGCGACGTCGTGGGCATCACCACAGCTATAGTTGACCAATCCCAAGGTTTAGGTTTCGCTATCCCCAGCGCCACCATCTTGCGCGAGGTGGGCAGCCTCATAAACAACGGTGGCTACAACCTCCACAGCTACTTGGGCGTGACAGGCGGAGACATGACTTACGACCAATCCCAGCAGCTGAACATCAACGTCACCTACGGCTTTTACCTCGCCACCGTAGTCGGGACTGGACCCAGCAACGGCAAACTCCAAGTCAACGACGTCGTAGTCGCAATGAATGGTACAGTCATAAAAGGCAACGACGACCTCGCCAGTTACCTAGAAAGCCGCACTTTGCCCAACGAAACCTTGACGGTGACGGTTTTCAGAGACGGCACACGAACAAGCGTGGATGTAGTTCTGGGAACTAGACCTCCCCCCTCCTAAACTTCTCTTTCTATTTTTGTTCAGAAATTAGCTGTTTTACTCGGTGCTCAATGTCGTCTCTAATCTCCCGCACCTTCTCGATAGGCTTCCCCTTCGGATCCTCCANNNCCCAATCCACGTTTTCTGTGAAAAAAGGACCCGGACAAACATCCGCAGCACCACAACCCATCGTGACAACCAAATCCGNCTCGTTCGCCATCTTTATGGTNAGCAGCTTGGGTTTGGCTTGAGATATGTCGATGCCCTTCTCCCGCATAACCTCAACCACCACGGGGTTCACCTGCGCCGCCAACTTGATCCCCGCGCTTGCAGCGACGAGTTTATCCTTGCCAAGGTAATTGGTGAAGGCTTCCGCCATCTGGCTTCGCCCAGCGTTCTCCACGCACACAAACAAAACTTTATTCATGCTTTTTCATTCCTCACTAATTATTCGAAGCTTCAGGCGTGTTTCTGACTTTTTCTGAGTTGGTTGACAACCTTGGCGGTTTCAGTCTTTGAAGGGTGCGAGATGGCACCTTGGGGGCAGACGGCGTCGCATCCGTTGCAGTAGACGACGCAGTTGTTGGGGTTCTTCACCACGGGCTTCTGCTTCCCGTTCTGCTCTATAAACTCGTAAACGCCTAGCTTACAGTAGTTCACGCATTTGCCGCAGGCAACGCATTTCGAGTAGTCTATGGTTGGGTGCCAGGGAATTTTGCTTCTGGGCACGTCATGGAAAGTTTTTTCTTCGACTACACTTTCGCCGTCTTTAGACATCCAATTTCGCCTTCCCAGTCATTAAAAGTTTAGAATTGAGGTAGCTTATTCTTGTTTTGACTGTTTCTATAGGTTGCGGAGTTGCAGGTTGGGTTTCCGCAGCATTCGTTTTCGGGTATGCCATGGGGGCAATCTGAATTGTTGGTCATTTTGGTCCTCCTTTTTACTCAACAAGAGTGTATATATCAATATTTAAATATTATTATGATGTTGCTGCGATTCCACCAACCCAACCTGCAAATGGACGCACCCACTATTCAAAGGATAACCTGCAAAGCAAAAGCCGTTGTTAGGCTCAAGTTGTGCCCTATCGGCGTGTTTTTTCGCAGTCAAAGCACAAGTCGCTTTCCCTGTTCGTCCAATAAGTCAAACCGCACATCCTACACGTTGTCTTATGCATCAAATTCTTGTCGTCCCGCATAATCTGCGCGGGCACCATGTTTCTGTTGGGGAAACTGATGGCTTTCTTATGACAAAGAGGCATGCAAGCAGAGCAACGCACCGTACTAGAGCCACCGCCGCATTTGGCGGGAAAAGCAACAACCGCCTTACCCTCTTGAAATGTGAATACGCCGTTTGGGCAGAACTCCAGGCAACGGGGCTTCCCCGTTTTCGCGCAACCGTCACACAAATCCGAGAATATTGTAGGAAACCATGGGCCTTCATAATTAAACAATTGTTTTCACCTGATTTCTAAGCGCTTTTTTGGATTCTTGCATTTTGATTCATGACTGTCGCCTCATAGAGCATGAGTGGCAGGACTTCACTTTTTCTTTTTCTGCCTGAGCAAGACTGCCACAGCAACAACAACCATCAAAGCAATTACCAGCAAAACGACCATAACTTCTGTTGGAATGGTTGTAGATGTTTGGGGTTGAGGTGAAGAAGTTGCCGAAGGTGTAGTTACTGGGGGCTGTACGCCGAATGCGTAAACGTTGTAGTCCCAGGAACCCACATACACGACTCCATTGGAGATTGCGGGGGAGGAATTAATGTGGCTATTGGCTTGGTAGCTCCAAACCTTGTCACCCGTGCCTGCGTTAAGGCAGTAGAGGTTGCCGTCCCAGGACCCAACATAAACATAGCCCCCTGCGACTGCAGGCGAAGAGTTTACCCCTTCCTTGGCGGTGAAGTTCCAGACTTTTTCCCCTGTTAGGGCATTGAGGCAGTAAGTGTTGTTGTCTCCCACCCAGGAACCCACGTAAACGTAGCCGTCTGCAACAGCGGGCGAGGAGTCCACCCAGCCCATAGTTGGGAAATTCCAAACTTTGTCGCCGGTTGAGGCGTTTAGGCAGTAAAGGTTGTTGTCTTCGGAGCCAATGTAGACGTAGCCATTTGCTACAGCTGGGGAAGATTGAACAACGTTGCTGGTTGTGTAGTTCCACATTTTGGCTCCTGACAGGGCATCAAAGCAGTAAACATTGCGATCAATGGACCCGACGTAGACTAAGCCGTTAACGACTGCGGGAGAAGATTCCACCAACCCGCCAGTCGTGTAATTCCACACTTTGCTGCCAGACGCGGCATCGAAGCAGTAGACGTTGCCGTCCCAAGAACCGACATAAACGAGGCCGTTAGCTACCGCAGGGCAAGACTCCACGTTATCCCTTGTTGTGTAATTCCATAGCTTCGCGCCTGAGGAAGCGTTGAGGCAATAAAAGTTGCGGTCGTAGGACCCAAAGAAGACGCGCCCATCAGCGACGGCGGCAGAAGACCCTATTGGTCCACGGGCTGAGAAGTTCCATGCCTGAGCTCCGGTTTCTGCGTTGAGGCAGTACATGATGCTGTCATCCGAGGCGACGTAAACGTTGCCGTTTGCAACGGTGGGGGAAGCCCAGATGACGTATTGTGTTGAATAATTCCAGAGAAGCGCAGACGTTGCTGGAGCGTTGTCTGCGGTATAGCCTGTGTGCGCTGAGTCATGGTGGAACATTGCCCACTCTGTTGAACTCTGGGCGGATACCTGCAGATTTAGGAAGGCTGAAAGGAGAAACAAAGCCAGAATAGCCGCGCTAAAAGCTTTTTTAGTGACTAATTTTCCATTTTCCCGCAACGTTCTTTCCCTCTGTCCTGTTGGGTCAAAACACAGATGTGAATATTTAAATATTGTTATGTAATCTTTTTGAACTATGTCATATAGCCCAGAAAGCTCCCGCAGACTCAAAGCCCGCGTCTTCTACGCCCTCTCCGACCCCATACGCCTCGAAATCTTAGCTTTCATCCGAGACGGCGAAAAATGCGTCTGCGAAATCGTACCCCAAATAAACCTCATTCAACCCGTCGTTTCAAGGCACCTCAAAATCCTCAAAGACAGCGGTTTAGTCATAGACCGCAAAGACGGCAACAAACGCCTCTACTCTGTAACAGACAAAGAAATCTACCGCATAGTTGACGCTATCACCCCCGAAATGGCAAAAAATCTCACACAGAGAATCATAGAGCAATTGTCTTGTCGCTAAACGGAAGATGAACCCAGTTGGAGACCCAAGAGCAACACGCGAAGAAAGAGCTTTCACTTGGACTCTGGGAAAAATACCTCACCCTCTGGATAGCACTTTGCATAATTACCGGTTTACTGGTTGGAAGGTTCATTCCTGCCTTTGGGGAGTTCATGGATTCACTGAAATTTGCTAAGCTATCAATTCCCATTGGAGTTTTACTGTTTTTCATGATGTATCCCACAGTGGTTGGAATAAAATTCAGTGACGTAAAACAGGCAGCAAGAAAACCCAAGCCGCTCATTGTCACAATAATAGCGAACTGGGTAATTGCCCCACCGCTAATGACGCTTCTAGCTAACGTTTTCCTAGCAGGCAGTCCTCAGTACATTCCAGGACTAATTCTTCTCGGGTTGTCTCCCTGCACTGCAATGGTTATGTGGTGGATGTTTCTGGCAAGGGGTGACATGGCTCAAGGCCTCATTAACACAGCAGTTAACGCGTTGCTGATGCTCGCGCTTTATGCGCCTCTTGCGGCGTTCTACATAGGCTTAAGCGGCATCCCTGTTCCCTGGGACTTGATAGGCGTCAGCGTACTAGTTTTCATCGCCCTCCCAGTGATATCCGGCGCCATTTCACGCAGAGTAATAATTCGCAAAAAAGGAGAGGAATGGTTCAAAGATGTCTACAACCCTGCGATAGGCAAAATCTCCATCGTTGCACTTCTCGTGACGTTGATTGTTTTGTTCTCGTTTGCCGGTCAGAGAATTATTGACGACCCACTGCTTGTGGGTTACTTAGCTATACCCAACCTGATTCACTATGCTATCATGATTTCTTGGACTTATCCACTTGGGTATTTTCTGGGGTGGAAGTACGAATCAGCCATAGACACTACGCTCATTGGTAGCAGTAGCCATTTTGAAGTGGCAATCGCAGTTGCCGTCACCCTTTATGGTATTGGGTCGGCACCCGCATTAGCCACCGTGATTGGGCCTCTACTTGAGGTGCCTTTGATGCTTTCAGTTGTTAGACTTGGACTAAGAACCAGAAAATACTTCCCACGAAAGAAGCATCAGAGTGCCTAGGTGGTCCAGAAAGAGTAAATCTCCAGTCCTGCGCCCTCAAACTGCCCCTTCAAGAAGCTGCGGACATCGTCATCTTCTAGGAAGCGCACGCCGTTCTTGTCTTTTCGGATGGGAATTGCTGTTTCTCTAAGGGCTTCGCCTTTAGGTGCATCTATGAAGATGAAGTAGCGTCTGTCGTGGAGCATGATGACTCGTAGGATGGTGACTTCCTTGTCCGCGGAGAAGCCATTCTGTTCGAGGATGTAGACGATGGAGCCTGGCTTCTTCTCCAACACGAGTTGCTTGAAGTCTTTCCAGTTGCGAATCCGCGCCTGCCCCTCTGCCGAATCCTGTGGGGCATTTGCCTTTGTCTCCTCCGTCATCCAAATCCCTCAAAGCAACTGCGCTGAATTCTAAGTAAGGTTTCTGAAGAAATAGACGTTTCCCTCAAACTCTAGCCAAGGTAGTCATACAGCATCTATAGGTTCCTTGCTGTCCTGACTCATGCACTGGGTATCTAAGGATGGCCTTCGTGTGCAAATCTATCTTTGCAGCAACAGGATTTCATTTCGTCAATATCATAAAACGTGTTGACAAAAGAGTCAAGGTGTTCTTCGAGGGCTTTCTGTCCTCTGACTGTGAGTGAGTACCGTTTGGCATCGTCAATTTTGAGGATGTTTGTTTCAGTTAGGTGTTTTAGGACTGGATATATTGTTCCGGGGCTGGGTTTTTTTCCGCGTCTTTTTTGTAGTTCTTGGGCGATTTCGGCTCCTGTCATTGGTTTTTTGCTTATTAGCCATAGTATGAGGAATGAAAGGAATCCTTTGGAGCCGCAGTCAATCATAGTTACTCTTTTCGGTTTATCGATATTAAAGGTTGCCCACTGAGTATCGGTTTTACGATATGTTTATATCCGCAAACTGGTACTATCGCATAACCAATATCGTAAAACCAACATGCGCATGGCGGAGGTGAAAACACGTACAACCACGAAGAAATGGACTGCTGCGGCGGCTCTTTCCACCCACGAATGTTCCTAACAAAAGAAGAAAAAATCACCCACCTAAGCAAATACAAAGAATGGCTCGAAAACGAAGCAAAAGGAGTAGATGAAGCCATAGCAAAACTAAAAGAAGCATAACCAACGCGGCCCAAACCAAAGCAAAAAACCATGAAACTCCCTTTTTTATACCAAAAAATTTTGAATGGTAGAGCTGGACGGATTTGAACCGGAGTCAATTGATTCTTTATCGGGCTGAGGATTTTTTTGTTTGCCGCAAACGATATATGTTTTTTAGTTTATAAATGATCAATATGAGCGATGGAGACGCTGCTGCTGAGAAGGCGTCTTGGGGGAGACTGCTTGTCCCAGCGTTAGTTGTTGGTTCTATGTCAATGAGCATTTCCATCACCATGTTGCAGTTGTTTTTAGTGGACATAGGATCTACTTTTAATGTTTCTGTCGGTGTGGCGAGTCAACTTGCGACGTTTAATCATGCAGGAGAATTCGTTTCTGCATTGTTAATGGGCATCTTGGCTGTTCGCCTTAGGTACAAACCCCTGATTCTGGGTGGACTGTTGTTTTTACTCTTCTCGGTGGTAGGAAGCTTTTTTGCCCCTGATTTCGTCATTTTGCAGTTTTTCTTTGCTTTGGAGGGATTCGGAACCGTTATATTTGCTGTAATATCCCACACACTTATTGGAGATGTCTTTGCCCCGCAGAAAAGGGCTAAGGCAGTGAGTTATTTGATGGCAGCCGTTTTTGGCATGATTCTTGTTAGTTTTCCTTTGTCAGGCCTAATAGCAAACATCGCTGGTTGGCGCTTCAATTTCTTGCTGCAGGCTCTGCCAATTACACTTGCTGGCTTAGTCTTAGCTTTTTTAGTTGTTCCATCCAAACTGCAAGGACAAACTGTACCCGTCAGAAAGGCTCCTTATTTGGAAAGCTTCAGGCAAGTATTAACGGATAAATCTGCTGCTGCTTGCTTGACTAGCCAAATTCTAGCTGCAGTAGGATCAATGGCACCTATCTTCGGAATAGCTTTATATCGAGAAAGGTTTTCGTTACCGTTGAATTTCACGGTTTTAATTTCAATGGCTTCCTGGGCAATTTTCGTTGCTGGGAGCCTCACTGCTGGCCGACTTGCAAACAGATTTGGGGCAAAATCCACGACAGCAGCAAGTACACTCCTCTGCGGCGTTTTCACGATTGTGTACTTTAACATTCCCTACCTCTGGGGTGCTTTGATTTTCAATTTCTTAACCGCATGTTTTGCTTCAATAGGAGTCACATCCTATACATGTTTGGCTCTTGCGCAGGTTCCAAAATCTCGCGGTACGATGATGTCGCTGAACAGCGCGGTTGAAGCTCTGGGGACAACAATTGGACCTGCTGTGGGAGGAGCACTGCTTTTTTTGACCTCCGAGTTTTATGGAGTGGTGGGGCTTGCTCTTGGAGGAATGTTCTTGGCTTCAGCCATGTTCCGCTTCTTTTTGGCGAAAGACCCAACAAGAACCTGATTTCAGTGTCGCTGTGTTCATCACGGTTTTCTTTTTTCCATCACGTTATGTTCAAGAGTTGGCGGATGCTCTTTGAAGAGGTAAGGCGAGACGTCCGCGATGAAATCTCTAACAAAGAGACCGTCAGTTCCTGGTCCAGAATATTTTGAGGACGGATGCATAAAAGTCACGAAGGCGTCGAAGCTGTTTTGTTTAGCTATGATTCTTCCACCCCAGGGATTAGTGATAGTATACGCGGCGGTCTTAACGTCGCCGTATCCTTCAATCAGCATACATGCAGGCGGAAGAACATACCGTGAAGGAAGCAGTGGGATTGGCACAGTCCAACCAGCAAACAGAGTGTTACCATGCACACGTATCTGTAGCTCGTCTTTCTTTGCCAGCCGAACATTTTGACTTGCGGGCAAAGCAGCCGCCAAACTTGCTTTACATGAAGCTTGCGTTTTTGGGCTGTCGACTAAAGCAGCAACCGGTACGTAAGCGGGGCCATTCGGTGTCTCAAGCCACAAATTAATAATTATAACATCTTCTGCTCCCAACGTGGAGTGTTTTTCAACATGATTAACGCGAATCAGCATNGGCGGCAAGTCAAAGAAGTCTGGCGGATGAATGATAGCTATTGCTTGACTTGCATAAAATCTCCACAGATTACTCTTTGACGGATTTTTCTGTGCATTTACAATTAGGTTTAAAACGTCCTGCTCCGTCAGTTTTCCCAAAGGGTCATCATCAACAATTTCGATTACGGGGTACTCGCTTTTCTTAGCTGGGTCAGGAGGAAGGGGGTGGAATGTTCCATGAGGTTCAGGACCGCGAATTGCACCTGGATAACAGGCCACGCTACGAAGGGCTGGGTATATCGACTTCAAGTTTTCAGCGTCCGGCGGACGGGCATTCTTCCATTGCTCGGTTAACATGGCCTTGGTTTTTTGCACGTATTCCAAATTGTTAGTGTATAAAGTGTTTTTGAAATGCAGTGACCCGCCAAGCGGTTGCTTCTCTGGAGTGGAAGTTTTAAACTGGAAGAGATGTTTTCCATCTATGATTGTGGTTGATAAAGAGTTTAGCGGAGCGTGCTTTACAGAACAAAGTTTAGAAAGTTGTCTAGCGGCTTCCAGATTCTCGTTCACGATTGGCGCCATAATTTTCACAACGACGCCCTTTTCGGTCCATTCATTGGCTTGTGGACTGTTTGCCCAGAATTCGACGAGACCTTCTGAGGAAGTCATAATTAGGATTTCCTCTTTTGCTAACTGCATCGCTTTATTGTATTTCTTCTTGGCTATTTCAGCATCTCCAATGACACATGTTTTTGGCGTTGGTTTGCCCGTTTCGATTTCAAATATCTTTTCTTGGATGTTCGTTGAGTTTTGCCATAACTCTTCAAACAGTGCGATGAATGCTTGCACAAGGGTTTTACAATTCGTCCAAAGGCACACGTCATCATGTTTTATTATTGATGTTTCCGTTCGGGGGTTAACGAAAAACAATGCTTCGTCTTCGTCCCTCACGAGCATTTGAGGAAACAAGGTCAAGCCTAAATCCGGGTTCCTCCCCTCAACGTTAAATTTGGCCTCTGCTGTCTCCTTGAGGAGATTTTTCATGGCGTGTATGTTTTGGTCAGAAAGCTCGACCAAGAAGCGAAAGAGAATCTTGGATTTCGAGGGGTGACTGAAGGTAGTGTCGAAGATGTCGCGTTGTTCAGCTTGTATTAGGCTTGGAATGGTCGTTATGGTTGAGATTTGGTTTTTGGTTTCCTGCATCATCAGTTGAATCTTCGAGTAAATCGTGCTTCTGCCTTTGAGTACCGTGAATTTCGCGGAGGTTTCTTCCATTTCTCCGATTGCAATGGATTGCCAATCGGAAAGGATTCTTTCTTTGCTCTGTTGTATGAGACGTGCTTCTTCCATCTTCGCTTTAATAAAAAAATCGATCACTGTTTCGAATGGTACGGCACTGAATCTAGCGGGAAATTCAATTGTGGCGTTTACAATTCCTTTACTTTGGAGGTTTTTAAGGCAGGGATAAAGCTGCTGCTTGTTCATGTTTAAAGATTTGGAGATGGCTCTGCCTTTCTGTGGGCCTTTTCTTGATAGAAAGAGGTACACTTGTGCATCCGCTTGTGAAAACCCTATATCTGTTAGAGTTTTAAGCACTCTTTCTTGGCTCAATTAGCCCTCTTGCCCCTTTGTCGAATACTGGACCAGCTAATTACTGCTTTTAGCCTTTAAGCTTAAGATATTTGCGGAAGATTCTTTTATCAGTCGACTGCGTAGTTAGTCAGTCGTTTTTCAGACTGACCACACTATATGAGCTACAATGACTCTTTCTTAGCGTTAACGGAAAGAAGGGAAGCAAATAGAAATGTACAATAGTACAAAAGCCAAAACAACTCCGTTTACAATTTTGCTTGTTTCAGTATTTCTGTTATCTTCATTTGCTGGAATACAGTTTATTGGCAAAGTGTCTGCAGCTGGGGCATTAACGTTGACTCCAACAGCTCAAGCACAAGGGTATTCAGTCACTGTTAGTGGCACGGGTTTCGGGATAAATCTGGCTGTGGGTGTGGGATTCGGAGCGGAGGTAAATGTTATAAACGGAACAATGGATGTGGCAGGACCTTTTGACACTGGCACTGGTCCTTACACTAGTAACATGTCTCACCTGCCGATTAAACCAGGCACTTTTAGGTTGTCCAAAAATATAACCAGCAGTATTTGGTCTGTCGACGCCGACTTGGGAAGCGGAACGATGAACAGCACAACCCCCGTATTTGTCAATGGCACGATAAACTATGTAACAGGCCAATGGACCCTTTACACTTCAACACCGATTCCGTCATCGATGCATTTCATGCACCTGATAAACTACACTTACTACCAGTACAACGTGACTCCTATCGCTGGTGTCACCACAAATTCCTCAGGCGGCTTCACGGCTTCAATCACTGTGCCCAATGTGGCTAACGGCATTTACACAATCACGGCAGTGGATACGGAAGGGCACATCGCAACTGGAACCTTCACTGTAGATATCACTATCCCTGAAGGCTTAACCATTGGGGTCATGCTGACGCTGTCCTTTTTTGCAGTAATAGTCAGTACTCGCTACTTCCGAAAACGACCAAAAATTGAACTTATGTAAAACGGTGGAAAAAAGAAGACATCTGTAGATTCCCCTTTTTCTTTTTCTCTATCTAAGTCAGTCATTCCACTGAACACGTGACTAGAAGAGTGCGAATGAATGAGTCTAGAGCGAATGCTTGATACACTTGTAAGCTTAGGGCTCACACGGACAGAAGCTCAGGCTTACATTTTCTTGGCAAAAAGGGGTCCTCACAGAGAAAAAGAATTAGCCAACGCACTGAAACGAACCACGCAACAACTCCACAGCAGCCTAAAAAACCTGCAAGCCAAAGGAATAGTCAATGCTACTCGCGAGCGCACAACTAGGTATTCCGCTGTCTCACTCGAAAAAGTATTAGATATCTTCATGAACGCAAAGGTTGAACAAGCAAAGGCTTTTCAGGCAAGCAAGGAAGAACTTCTTGCCTCTTGGCGTTCCATAATCAAGAAGAGTTCAAATAGCCAGTAATTAATCGTCAGCAGCAATTATTAAAAGGCACTAAAAGTTGCCAATTTGGGTTCCAAAAGTGCCCGAAATTGATGGTGGGGCTGCCCGGATTTGAACCGGGGTCTATAGAGCCCAAGTCTACAAGCCTGGACCATGCTAGCCGACAGCCCCACATGCTGTTTGGGTCGCTGAAGATAATTTGGAGAGCACCATAAAAACCTTAGCTACAGTTGCCTTCTCTATGCTTGGCGAAAAGTTTGGTTACCTCGGACGAGAAGTGTTTATTATCCCAAACCGTGACTTCCCCCTATCGGTGCTACGCATGGCTGGACTCCTCGATCCCCTTCAAGTTAGGAACCTGCAGCTTCGAAACCGCATCGTCATGCCTCCCATGCAATCAGGAAGAGCAGGATTTCAGGGCGAAGTCACCGACCGCTTAGTCAACTTTTACGTGCGTCGCTCCGCCTGTTTGGGGCTGCCCATCGTCGAGCACGCCTACATTTCCATCGCGGGCAAGATTGGACCCAAACAGCTCGGCGTCCACAATGACGAGTTAATTCCAGGGTTGACGAAACTTGCTTTGGGCTTGCATTCAGTTGGCGCCCCCGCGGTGCTGCAAATCACCCACGCAGGCGGCGTAGCAAACAAGAAAGTCATAGGCACCCAACCTGTCGGTCCCTCAGAACGGAGCAAAGTGCGGGAGTTGCAGAAGCCAGAACTGGATGCCATCGCTGGGGAGTTTGCGGAGGCGGCTGAACGCACGGTGAAAGCTGGGTTTGACGGCGTAGAACTTCACGGGGCACACGGCTACTTGCTGTGCCAGTTCTTTTCTCCGCTGTTTAACAGGCGAACAGACGAGTTTGGGGGATGCTTGGAGAATCGGATGCGTTTTCCCTTGCAGGTGGTGACGCGTGTCCGCGATGTCCTCAAAGACAAGTTGCTGGTGTACAGGTTGGGCGCGGATGATTTGGCGCCAAACGGAACTCACATCGAAGACGCCGCTGTGTTCGCCCAGAAACTGGAAGCGGCAGGCGTTGACATATTGGATGTTTCAGGCGGCATGTGCGGGGCAGACCCCAAGCAGCTTCGCCACGTAAGAGGCTATTTCATTCCGCAAGCGCGGGAAATCAAGAAAACCGTCAACGTGCCCGTTGTGGGCGTGGGCAGAATCACTAACGCAAAGTACGCTGATGAATTAGTCAGGGATGGCTCAGTTGATTTGGTGGCTGTGGGCAGAGCTCTGGCGAGGGACGCATTGTGGGCGGAAAAAGCTGCGGCGAAGCTTTCTCAGGGTTTGCGCGCCATGAGTTCCTTGTAGTGGTGCTCGGGAAAGTGGCTGCTATCACAGAACGGCTTAATGGTGGATTTACCGCATCGGCACAGTGTCACGCGGTTACGCAACTCGTACACCCTGCCGCTAACTGACTTCACTGGGATGCCTCCGCGCACCCAGATGGGACCGTGGCATCCAACTTGTGGGTCCTCGATGAACCCGATGCTTTTCTCCAGTGCAGGCTCAATAGCTTTGCCTGTTTTCTTGTCCCAGACCACAAGCCGCCCCGAGGGGCAATCGCAAGCTTCCTCCGTGGCTATCCGTTTGGCGTCGGGGTCACCTGTTTTGGGGATAAGGTTCCAGATTTCCCCCGCGCGGTGACAGAACCTTGCGGAAGCGCAAAAGTTCTCAGCATCCGTAAGCTTGAGGGCTGGTCCGTCGAGGACTTTTGCCTGTTGCAGGTAGGGGTCAAAGTAGTCTGCTTCGGCGCCGTCGAACTTGATTTTAAGGTGGGTGCCATCGCAGAAGGGACGGTTCTGGCTGTGCCCGCAACGGCAGAGGCCGCAGGCTTGTTTGTAGGTGAATTCTTTGCCCATCCCCCACTTCACAGCTACTCCCTCTTTGTCTACGAGGATGATTTGTTCGAAGAGCGGAACTTCCCCCGTGACAAGGTAAGGTCCGTTCTTGCTGACGGTGATTTCAACTTTGTTGCTTGGTTCCTTGTTGTGTGACTTTTTTGCTGCCATGTTAGGAGCTCCTGCGATTGTTTTGGCAAAGGGATAATGAGGCTGAGTGGCATGTTTTTGCTCGTATGCCTTTTTCAAGATTATGCTGCAGCTTAAACATAAAGCTTTCAAAATATGCAGTTGTGCTGGACTCGCTGGGGTTTGACTCTGGGCAAATAAGTATGTCTCATGAGCAACCCCTTTTCCTGTGATTTGCTTGGTTATTTGTTAGTGTGGATTGTTGCAGGAATTCATAACGTTTATCTCTGCTCCTTCTCTAAGTCTTGAAACCTCTAAGCATGTTGGTGGAAGATTTCAAGAAAACACTGATAAAAGCCGTCTCCGTAGCAATCGTTATTTTAACTGTTCTTAGTGTCGGTTTTCTTGTCCAGAAAAGTCCAATCCCTCAGAACGGAACATTCGACCGTTTTCTAATAGGAACGGGCGCAGGAAGTTTAGCTAACCTAGAAAGTCTCAACAGCAATTATTCCCTGAACATGAATTTAATGACTAATTGGATAAGCGGTCGAGACGAACTTTATGGTTGGTGGTCCAGTTACTATTCACCTGAACCTTTTTGGGCGCACGGATTTGTTCCTCACTTGATTACCTACCAGTATTTCCAAGACACATGGAACGTTGACTATTC
>JGI20214J51650_10001134_pt1 | contig 16832 bp, 15 predicted proteins | sample WetSurMetagenome_FD_51650 | JGI IMG/M metagenome (IMG submission 51650) | reverse complement strand
ACAGGACCTTCGTCAAGATCGTCGCCTGGTACGACAACGAATGGGGCTACTCGAACAAGGTGCTCGAGATGGCGCGCGTGATCGGCGCCTGACGACTGGACGCGAGGCAGAGCCCGAACCCTCCCGACGCCCGCGCATGCGGGCGTCTTGCGTTGCGTCTGTCCGCAGCTGCGGGTGTCATTAAAGGTGTCTGCCCCGACGTTCCCGCGGCGCGGCGCGGCGCAGCGCAGTGGTTTGCGTTCGGTCACTTGGCGGTCGCCCAAACCGGCTACGCTGCGGCCCATGCGCGCGACCCTGCACTCCCGGCCCCACTGGCTCGGCGCCCTGCCGGTGCTGATCGGCCTGGGCGCGTGCTCGCTGCCGTCGGCGGCGCCGGCCGATCCGGGCGGCGCGCGCGTGCTGCTGTCCACGGTGGCCGACTGGACGGCCGGCGCGGAGCTGGCGGCCGCGGCTGCGCAGCACGCGGGAGTGCCGGTGCGCGACCTCGCCGCGCTCGGCGGCCGGACCTTCGTGCTGACGCTGGACTGTGCCGACGAGGCCAGCTGCAGGCAGGCGATGGCCCGGCTCGGTGCCGACCCCGGCTTCGCGCGCGACGTCCAGCCCGACCAGCGCCGCACCCTGCCCACGCGCCCGAGCGCTTCTTCCGCCCTGTGAGACGCCACCGATGAAACTGCGCTTGGTCCCCTTGCTGACGCTGGTCGCCGCACTGGCGGCGCTGGGCGCCGCCCCGGCGCCAGCCGCGCCCGAACGCTACCCGTTGCGCTCCGCCGCGTCGGCGCCGGGCCAGGACGCGAACGGCGCGCGCGTGATCGTCAAGTTCAAGGCCCAGACCGGCCTGATGCAGGCCTTGTCCGCGTCGACGGCGCGCGCCCACGGACCGCAGGCCGCGACGATGCTGGCGCAACGCCTCGGCCTGGCGCTCTCCGATGGCCGCGTCATCGACGGCCGCAGCCAGGTCGTGATCGGCGACAGGACGCTGAGCTCGGCCGCGCTGGCCGCGCGCCTGGCGGCCGACCCGGACGTCGAATACGCGGTGCCTGACTTTCGTCGCCACGCGTTGGCGGTGCCGAACGATCCTTTGTACGCGGCCAGCGCCGCGATCTCGCCGCCCGCCGGCCAGTGGTACCTGCGCGCGCCGAATTCGACCCTGGTCTCAGCGATCGACGCCGAGGCCGCGTGGAGCCTGACGACCGGCTCGGCAAGCGTCGTCGCCGCCGATCTCGACACCGGCGTGCGCTTCGACCACCCCGACCTCGCGAACAAGCTCTACCTCGGCTACGACTTCATCAGCGACCTCTGCGTCGCCGGGGATGGCGACGCCGCCGACCCGGATGCCAGTGACCCCGGTGACTGGACCACGGCCGGGCAGTGTTTCAAGGACACCGTCGCCCAGGACAGCAGCTGGCATGGCACCCAGACTGCCAGCCTGCTCGGCGCGGCCACCAACAATGCTATCGGCATGGCCTCGACCGGCTACGACACGATGGTGCTGCCGGTGCGCGTGCTCGGCAAAGGTGGAGGCAACGACTCGGACATCATTCCCGCCATGTTGTGGGCCGGCGGCGTCTCGAGCAACCCGGTCATCAACCCGCACCCGGCACGCGTGCTCAACCTGAGCCTGGGCAGCACGTCCAGTTGCACTCAGGCCTACATCGATGCCATCAGCAAATTGAACGCAGCCGGCGTCGTCGTCGTTGCGGCGGCGGGCAACGAAGAAGGCCTGCCGGTCGATGCTCCGGCCAACTGCCCCGGCGTCATCGCAGTCGCCGGCGTGCGCCACACCGGAACCAAGGTTGGCTATTCGAACGTCGGGCCGGAGGTCGCGATCGCCGCGCCGGCCGGAAACTGTGTCAACGCGACCGGCCCCTGCGTCTACCCGATCATCACCGCGACGAATACCGGCACCACGACGCCGGCGCTCAACACCTACACGACGGGTACGAATTACGCCGTCGGCACCAGCTTCTCGACGCCTATGGTGGCCGCCACCGCAGCGCTGATGCTGGCCGTCAACCCGGCGCTGACGCCGGCGCAGGTGAAGAGCCTGCTGCAGAGCAGTGCGCGCGCGTTCCCGACCCTCAGCGCCGACCCGACGGTGCTGCAATGCCACGCGCCCAACACTCTGGTGCAGGATGAGTGCCTGTGCACCACGACGACGTGCGGCGCTGGCCTGCTCGACACCGCGGCTGCGGTGGCGCTGGCGGCCCAGACGACGCTGTCGCCGGTGGCGATCGTCGTGCCGTCGACGATTACGGCGACGGCCGGCAACACCGTCAAGCTCGACGGCGGGCCGTCAAGCCGCGCCGTCNTCAGCTACCTGTGGGCGATCACCGCGGGAGCGTCGAGCGCGAGCTTCTCGACCAGCACGACCGCCGCGCAGACGACGCTGCTCACGACGGTGCCGGGGTCGGTGACCGTGCGCCTGACGGTGACCGATGCCACCGGGGCGATGGCGAGCACCGACACGACGATCGCGGTGCTGGCACGGCCGACCGCGGTCATCGCGGTGTCGCCGTCGGCGCCGCTGGTCGGCTCGACGGTGACGCTCGACGGCAGCGCTTCGGTCGCCAGTACCGGGCGCACGATCACCGGCTACCAGTGGACGCTGACGAGTGGCAGCACGATTGCGAGTTTCAGCGGCAGCACGAGCGCCGCGATCACGACGTTGGCGACCACTGCGGCGGGCAGCTTCACGGCCCAGCTCACGGTCACTGACAGCGCCGGCGCGCAAGCGAGCGCAACGGCGACCGTGACGGTCGCCGCGGCCACCACCACGACGCCCACGACGACGAGCTCTTCCGGCGGCGGCGCGATGAGCCTCGCCTGGCTCGCGGCGCTGACGCTCGCGGTGTTCGCGCTGCGCGGGGCAGCGCCTCGCGTCAGCGCGCCGCGCAGGGCGCGAACGGGGCGCTGATCAAAGGCGGCGCCAGAGCCAGCAGCTGCGCTTGCAGCGTATTGTCGACCTGCGCCGCGCGTAGCCACACTTGGCCGGGCAGCGCGACCACGCGCGCGCTGCGCACGCCCTGCTGCACGAAGCCGGCCAGCGCCGCGTCGGCGCCGGCCTGCGTGCCATGGCGCGCCAGCACCAGCCCGGGCGAGAGCGCGGCCGGGGCCTGCAGTTCCTGGAAGTCGATCTTGCGCCGGCGCAACTCGTCCTCCTTGACGCGCTGCGCCGAGGCATCGGCGAAGCGGCCCATGTAGACCAGCCAGGCGGCGCTGCCGGCCACCGGCTCGCGCGTCCAGCGCCCTGCCGGTACGCCGGCGGCGGCGAGCGCGGCTTCGGCGGCACCGACCTCGGACTCGAAGAAAGGGCCGGCCTCGAGGCAGGCGGTGCGCGCGGCGGCGATCGCGGCGCTCGCGGCCTGCGCCGTCAGCACGGTGATCCGCTGCGGCTGCACCTGCCGGGCGAGCCGCCAGGGCTCGCGCTCGCCGGCATGCGGCGCGGGCACGAACGCGGCGAACCAGCCCTGCGTCCAGCCGAAGAACGCGGCGTTCGCGAGCAGCAGCAGCACGACCAGGGCTCTCAGCATGGCGGGTTGCGCAGGCGCACGCTGACTTCGCCGCTGACCAGCGTGTGCAGGTCGCCGTCGACGCGCAGGCGCAGGCCGCCGCGTTCGTCGACGCCGTCGGCCACGCCTTCGGCCGGCTCCGGGCCTAGCGTCACGACGGCCTGGCCGCGCAGCAGGTCACGCGCGCCGAAGCGCGCGGCGAACGGCGCGAAGCCTTCGGCCTCGAAGCGCTTCAAGGCCCGCACCAGCGGCAGCGCGACGGCGGCGAGCGCATGCGGCGCGTCGATGCCCGGGTCGATCTCGCGCAGGCAGGCGAAGCCGCTTGTCAGACCGTCGATCTCTTGCGTCAGCACGTTGAGTCCGACGCCGACGACCGCGACGCGATGCGTGCCGGCGGCAATGGTCTCGATCAGCACGCCGCCGAGCTTGCGCCCACGGCCCGGCCCGTCGGCGAGCCAGAGGTCGTTCGGCCACTTCAGCACGATGCGTCGTTGCTCCGGGTCGAGCGCCTCGGCAAGCGCGACCCCGACCGCGAGCGACAGGCCGGACCAGTCGCGCGGCGCGAGCGGCAGCCCGAGCGAGAAGGTCAGCGAGCGCCCGGGGCTGGACTGCCAGTCGCGGCCGAGCCGCCCCCGGCCCTGCGTCTGGTGCTCGGCCACCAGCAGGCAGGGCTGGCTGTCGCCGGCGCGCCGGCCGCCGGCCTGGCGCAGCCGCTCGAGCAGGCTGGTGCTTGTGGACGTGGCGCGCGCGACGACCTCGACGCTGATGCCGGGCAGCTGCGGCTCGAGCTGCTGCCAGAGCGCCTCTGCGTTCCAGGTCAGGGGCTGCGCGTCGGCCATCGCGATGGTTTGCCGTTGGTGCCGTCTGCGCCGCTAGCGCCGCTTGGGCGCGAGCATCGTGCGCCGGCAGTTCGGGCTGCCGCAGCGGCACTCGTAGTCCTTCTTCAACTTCGGCGTGTAGCGCTCGTCGATCACGAGGCCGTAGTCGTAGAAGAGCTCTTCGCCGGGGGCGATGTCGCGCAGCGCCTCGATGAAGACGCGGCCGCGCTGCTCGTCGGCCTGGCAGTTCGGATCGCAGGAATGGTTGATCCAGCGCGCCGCGTTGCCGCCGACCTTGGCATCGATCACGTGGCTGCCGTCGTCGAGGCTGAAGTAGAAGGTGTGGTTCGGGTCGTCCGGGTCGTGCGGGTGGCGCCGCAGCGCCTCGGGCCAGCCGATGACCTCGCCCTTGTATTCGATCAGGCGCTCGCCGGCCGCGATCGGCTGCAGCGCGAACACGCCCTTGCCGTGCACGCCGCTCTTGCGCACCTGGATCCGGCGTCCCCCGCCGGCCGGCGGGGCCGCTTGCACGGTCTTGTTCATTCGGTACATTGAAAACATGGGCGCGCGCGTGTGTGTGCGTGCGCGCGAGAGCCGCGATTGTAGGCATGGCCCGCGGGCCGGCCCTGGCGCGGCGACCTTGGACGACCTGGGACGACATGAGCAAGACGATCATCATTGCCGAGAAGCCAAGCGTGGCGCAGGACATCGTGCGAGCGCTGACGCCGACCGCGGGCAAGTTCGAGAAGCACGCCGAACATTTCGAGAGCGACGAGTACGTCGTGACCTCGGCGGTGGGCCACCTGGTGGAGATCAAGGCGCCGGAGGAATATGACGTCAAGCGCGGCAAGTGGAGCTTTGCGAACCTGCCGGTGGTGCCGCCGCACTTCGACCTCGCGCCGATCGACAAGGCGAAGACGCGGCTCAACGCGGTCGTCAAGCTGGTCAAGCGCAAGGACGTCACCGCGATCATCAATGCCTGCGACGCCGGGCGCGAGGGCGAGCTGATCTTCCGCCTCATCGTGCAGTACGCCGACACCGGCAAGACGGCGCTNGCCAAGCCGATCCGCCGGCTGTGGCTGCAGAGCATGACGCCGCAGGCGATCCGAGACGGCTTTGCGCAGCTGCGCAGCGACGAGCAGATGCAGGGTCTGGCCGACGCCGCGCGCAGTCGCTCCGAGGCCGACTGGCTCGTCGGCATCAACGGCACGCGCGCGATGACGGCCTTCAACTCGCGCGACGGCGGCTTCTTTCTCACCACCGTCGGCCGCGTGCAGACGCCGACGCTGTCGATCGTCGTCGAGCGCGAGGAGAAGATCAGGAAGCACGTCGCGCGCGACTATTGGGAGATCAAGGCGAGCTTCGACGCCGTGGCCGGACAGTACGAAGGCAAGTGGTTCGACCCCGCGTGGAAGAAGAACGACGATGCCGAGCGCCGCGCCGACCGGCTCTGGAACGAGGCCGACGCGCAGGCGATCGCCGCCGCGGTGCGCGGCCAGCCGGCGACGGTGNCCGAGGAGGCCAAGCCCAGCACCCAGGCCAGCCCGCTGCTCTACGACCTGACGACACTGCAGCGCGAGGCCAACTCGCGCTTCGGCTTCAGCGCCAAGACCACCCTCAGCATCGCGCAGGCGCTGTACGAGAAGCACAAGGTCCTCACCTACCCGCGAACCGACTCGCGCGCGCTGCCTGAGGACTACTTGCCGACCGTCAAGGACACGATCGCGATGCTCGCCAGCGAGGAGCTGCCGGGCCCGTTGCGCGCGCTGAGTTCGCATGCGCGCAAGGCCCTGGATGCAGGCTACGTGAAGCCGAGCAAGCGCGTGTTCGACAACGCCAAGGTCTCGGACCACTTCGCGATCATCCCGACGCTGCAGGCGCCGAAGAGCCTGAGCGAGATCGAGGCCAAGCTCTACGACCTGGTCGTCAAGCGATTCCTCGCGATCTTCTACCCGAGCGCCGAGTACATGGTCACGACCCGCATCACCGAGGTCGCGGCGGCGGGGCAGCTGCACAAGTTCCAGACCAACGGCAAGGTGCTCGTGAGCCCGGGCTGGCTCGCCGTCTACGGCAAGGAGGCGCAGGACGAAGACGCGAACCTNGTCGCGGTGCAGCAAGGCGAGACCGTGCGCACCGAGAGCGTCGACGTGAACGCGCTCAAGACCAAGCCGCCAGCGCGCTACACCGAGGCGACGCTGCTGTCGGCGATGGAAGGCGCGGGCAAGCTGATCGACGACGACGAGTTGCGCGAGGCGATGGCCGAGAAGGGTCTGGGCACGCCGGCGACGCGCGCGCAGACGATCGAAGGCCTGATCCTCGAGAAGTACATGCTGCGCGACGGGCGCGAGCTGGTGCCGACCGCGAAGGCCTTCCAGCTGATGACGCTGCTGCGCGGTCTCGCGATCGAGGACCTGACGCGCCCCGACCTCACCGGCAATTGGGAGTACCAGCTTGCCGAGATGGAGCACGGCCGGCTCAAGCGCGAGGCCTTCATGGCCGAGATCGCGAAGATGGCCGAGCGCATCGTCAGGAAAGCCAAGGAGTACGACCGCGACACGATCCCCGGCGACTACGCGACGCTGGCCACGCGCTGTCCGAACTGCGGCGGCGTCGTCAAGGAGAACTATCGCCGCTTCGCCTGCACCGGTCCGGCCGGCGCGCCCGATGGCGCGGGCTGCGGCTTCAGCATCACCAAGATCCCGGCCGGCCGCGCGTTCGAGACCGCCGAGGCCGAAGCGCTGATCCGCGACCGCAGGATCGGCCCGCTCGAGGGCTTCCGCTCGAAGGCCGGCTGGCCCTTCACCGCCGAACTTCGGCTGGTGCGCGACGAGGAGATCGCGAACTGGAAGCTCGAGTTCGACTTCGGCGACGATGCCAAGGCCGGCGGCGACGGCGAGCCTGTCGACTTCTCCGCCGAGCAGAGCCTGGGCGCCTGCCCGAAGTGCCAGGGCCATGTCTACGAGCACGGCAGCAGCTACGTCTGCGAGCACAGCGTCGGTGCGCACCCGACCTGCGACTTCAAGAGCGGCAAGATCATCCTGCAGCAGCCGGTGCCGCGCGAGGAGATGACCAAGCTGCTCGCGACCGGCAAGACCGCGCTGCTCGAGAACTTCGTTTCGAACAAGACGCGGCGCAAGTTCAAGGCGCGCCTGGCCTACGACGCGAAGGAAGGCAAGGTGATCTTCGAGTTCGAGCCGCGCGCCGCCAAGGTGCCGGCGAAGTCGGCGCCTGGCAAGGACGCGCCGGCGAAGAAGGCGGCCGCGAAGAAGTCCGCTTGAACCCGGACTGGCCGTGCCTGAGCTCGACCGGCGAGACCTCGCGGCTCGCGGTCGCGGTGGTGCCGAACGCGAAGCGCACCGGCGCCGACGGGCTGCACGACGGCGCGCTGCGCGTGCGCCTGACCGCGCCGCCGGTCGACGGCAAGGCCAACGACGCCCTTGTCGAATGGCTGGCCGATGCGCTGCAGCTGCCGCGGCGCGCGGTGCGGCTGGTGCGCGGCGCCGGCACGCGACGCAAGCAGCTCGAGATCGACCTGCCCGAAGCCGAGCTTGCGCGCCGGCTCGCCGCGATGCCGCGCTGAGGCGGCGCTTTGTTGGCATCATTCGAACCCCATCCACGACAGGAGACGCCCGATGAATCGTTTCACGACGCTGTCGCTCGCCACCGCCGCGAGCGCGCTCTTGCTGGCCGCGTCGGCGCAGGCGGCCGGCTTCAAGCTCTCGAGCCCGACGATCAAGCCCGGCAGCACGCTGAGCCCGGCGCAGGTCTTCAACGGCTTCGGCTGTAGCGGCGAGAACGTCTCGCCGGCGCTGCGCTGGAGTGGTGCGCCGGCGGGCACGAAGAGCTTCGCGCTCACCCTCTACGACCCGGACGCGCCCACCGGCTCGGGCTGGTGGCACTGGGTCGTCTACAACCTGCCCGCGGCGACCACCGAGTTGCCCGCCGGCGCCGGCGCGGCCGACGGCAAGGCACTGCCCGCCGGCACAATGCAGGGCCGCACTGACTTCGGTTCGCCCGGTTTCGGCGGCGCCTGTCCGCCGGCCGGCGACAAGCCGCACCGCTACGTGTTCACGCTTTACGCGCTCAAGACCGACAAGCTCGACGTGCCGGCCGACGCGAGCGCGGCGCTGGTGGGCTTCATGATCCACTTCAACCAGATCGGCCACGCGAGCTTCACCGCGAAGTACGGCCGCAAGAAGTGAGTCGCGCGTGAGGGGTCGTCGCCGCGCGGCGCCGTGACGGCCGCAGTCCTCGACCGGCTGCTCGCGATCTTCGGCACCGTCGTGCTGGGCTGGATCGCCGGGCGCGCGCGCTGGCTCGGCCCGCGCGACGGCGTGCAGGACCCGGCGCGCGTGCTCGGCAACGCCGCCTTNTACATCTTTGTGCCGGCGCTGCTGTTNCGCACCACCGCGCAGCTCGACCTGCACGCGTTGCCGTGGGCGACGCAGGCCGCGTTCTTCGTGCCCGCGCTCGCACTGCTGCTGGCAGTCTANTCATGGCAGCGCTGGCGCTGGCGCCGGCGCGGCGCCCACGGCGCGGCCGCGGCGCCGAGCGTGCGCGCCGTCACCGCGGTGTTCGGCAACAGCGTGCAGGTCGGCATCCCGATGGCTGTCGCGCTGTTCGGCGACGCCGGCCTGGCGATCCACCTGACCATCGTCGGCCTGCACGCACTCGTGCTGCTGAGCGTGACGACCGCGCTCGCCGAGCTCGACCTCGCGCATGCGCGCGCGGCGCATGCCGACGCGCGCTCGCTCGTGCGCACGCTCGCCGCGACCGCGCGCAACACGCTGATCCACCCGGTCGTGCTGCCGGTCGTCGCCGGGCTGGCGTGGAATGCAGCCGGGCTGCCGCTGCCTGCGCTGGCGTTGGAGGTGCTGCAACTGCTCGGCTCAGCGGTGGTGCCGCTGTGCCTGGTGCTGATCGGGCTCTCGCTCGCCTATTACGGCTTGCAGGGCCAGGCGCGCAACGCGATCGCGCTCTCGCTCGTCAAGCTGCTCGTGATGCCCGGCGTTGTACTCGTCGTCGCGCACTGGGGCTTCGGGCTGACCGGACTGCCGCTGTCGGTGGTCGTGATGCTTGCCGCGTTGCCCACGGGCAGCAACGCGCTGCTGTTCGCGCAGCGCTACGGCGTGCTCGCGCCCGAGGCCGCGGCGGCAACCGTCGTCTCGACCTGCGCCTTCGTGCTCACCGCGCCGCTTTGGCTGGCGGTGCTGGCGCGGCTGTGACCCCGGCTTCGCCGTGTCGCTGCGCACGGCCCTAGACTGCGTGCACCGCGCCACTGCCCGCCCGCTCGCTCGCCATGCGCCCAGCCCAGCTCGCCCAGGTCCTGGAGACCGAATTCCTCGCCACCGCTGACGGCCGGCACACGCCGGTGATGCTGTGGGGCCCGCCCGGAGTGGGCAAGTCCGACCTCGTGCGCCAGCTCGGCCAGCGCCAGGACGTGCGCGTGATCGATCTGCGACTGTCGCAGATGGAGCCGTCGGATCTGCGCGGGATCCCGTTCCGTGTCCAGGACCTCGTCCAGTGGGCGGTGCCCGCGATGCTGCCGGACGCGGCGCGCCACGGCGCGCGCGGCGTGCTCTTCCTCGACGAGATCACTTCGGCGCCGCCGGCGGTGTCGGCCGCAGCCTACCAGCTGATCCTGGACCGCCAGCTCGGCGAGTACCGCATCCCCGAAGGCTGGGCGATTTTCGCCGCCGGCAACCGCCAGGGCGACCGCGGCGTGACCTACGCGATGCCGGCACCGCTTGCCAACCGCTTCTCGCACTTCGAGGTCGACGTCGACCTCGACGACTGGGTGCAGTGGGCTTGGGCGCACGGCATCGACGAGCGGCTGATCGGCTTCCTGCGCTTCAAGCCCGAGCTGATCTTCGACTTCGACCCCGCGCGCACACTCGCCGGCGAAATGGCCTTCCCGAGCCCGCGCTCGTGGGAGTTCGCGCACCGCGCGCTGGCCAAGTTCGCCGACCGCCCGGCGCTGCTCTCGGGCGCGCTCGCGGGCTGCGTGGGCCATGCCGCCGGCATCGAATGCGCGGCCTACCTGGACACGCTCGAGCGCCTGCCAGACCTCGACGCAATCGTCGCAGGGCGCGACGCTTGCGTGCCCGACGAGCTCGACCTGCAGTACGCGGTCGCTGCGGCGCTGGTCGGGCGTGGGCTGCGTGCGCGTGGCAGCGCGCAGGCGGACCAGGTCTGGGGTCACATCCTCGACTACGCCGAGCGCCTGCCGCTGCGTGAGATAGGGGTAATGCTGGTCGCCGACCTGCACCGCAGCCTGGGCGCGCCGATCTTCAAGTTGCCGGCCTTCAAGCGCTGGGCCGAGCGCGCCGCGGGCGTGCTGCTCTATGACTGAGGACGGTGCCGCGCAGGCCGCACGAGCCGGCGAGCGCCTGGCGGCGGCGCGCACGCGGCTAATCCTGGACCACCCCTTCCTCGGTGCGCTCGTGCTGCGCCTGCCGCTGCGCGCGGCCGGCGCCTGGTGCGGCAGCACCGCCACCGATGCGCGCGCGCTCTACTACAACCCGGCGTGGATCGCCACGCTGTCGCCGGCGCAGCTGCAGTTCGCGATCGCGCACGAGGCGCTGCACTGCGCGCTCGGCCACTTCGCGCGCCGCGGCTCGCGCGTGCAGCATCGCTGGGACCTGGCCTGCGACTTCGCGATCAACCCACTGCTTCTGGACGAAGGCCTGAAGCCGCCACCCGGAGCGCAGGTGCTGGCGATCTACCGCGGCCAGAGCGCCGAGGAGATCTACCCTTGCCTAGACGAGCAGGACCAGGACGACGAAACCTTCGACGACCATGCCTGGGACGGTGACGAAGGCGGCCAGCGCGGCGGTGACCCCGAGCCCGACCGCCCGCCCGATGGCGGCGGTGGTGGCGCCGGCAACGCCGACGCTGCGCCGCGCCCGGCTGCGCTCGGCGCCGGCGAGCGCGAGCAGTTGCGCCAGCAATGGCAGCGCCACCTCGCCGGCGCTGCGCAGCGCGCGCGTGAGGTCGGCAAGCTGCCCGGCGCGCTGGCGCGGCTGGCCGGCGAGGGGCTCGCGCCGCGCGTCTCCTGGCGCGCCGCGCTCGCGCAGTACCTGGCGCAGACCGCGCGCGACGACTACAGCTGGCTGCGTCNGTCGCGGCGNGAGGGCGAGGTCGTCTGGCCCAGCCTGCGCAGCCAGGCCGGCGACATCATCGTCGCGATCGACACCTCGGGCTCGGTGAACGAGGCCGACCTGGCGCAGTTCGTCGGCGAGATCAATGCGCTCAAGGGCACGCTGACGGTGCGCACGACGCTGCTCGCCTGCGACAGCGCACTTGCGCCGGACGGCCCCTGGGTCGCCGAGGCCTGGGAGCCGTTGACGCTGCCGCGCCGCTTCGCCGGCGGTGGCGGCACCGATTTCGCGCCGGTGTTCGAGTGGGTCGAGCGCAGCGGCCATCGCCCCGACGCGCTCGTCTATTTCACCGACGGCGAGGGCCGCTTCCCGGCGCGCGCGCCCGACTACCCGGTGCTGTGGCTGGTCAAGGGCCGGGCCGGCGTGCCTTGGGGGCGTCGCGTCGCACTGAACTGAGTTCTTGGACGGGTCATACCCATTCGCGATCGTCGACAAAGGCCCTGTGTCGGCTCAGGGCCCGATGCGGCCGTTCGCGGGCGGCCGCTTTGCATGGGCAGCGCCGACGCGCTGCTACCGGCTTTGGTCTTCGAGCCGAGCACCTCCGGACACGCGCATTTGCTTGCTCGCAAGCGGGCCCGCGAACGGCCGCAGCGGGCCGTGAGCGACCCACGTTGCTGGTCGATCGATCGAAGGCCGGTATCAGCAGCGCTGCGCGCGGCGCTCAAGCAGCGCGCGCAAGGCGTCGAAGGCCTTGCGCATCACGGCCGGCTTGTACGGGAAGATCTCGACCGGATCGGTCGCATGGATCCAGCCGCGGTTGTCGGCCTCGAACAGCAGCAGTTGCCCGTCGTGCGTCTCGGCGCAGTCGAGCACCACGTAGTCCAGCCCGAGGCGCTGCGCGATCGCGGCGAGCGCGGCGCGGTGACGCGCGCCGAAGCCGGCGTCGAAACCCTGCATCGCCGCCGCTTCCTCGGCGCGCCTTTCTGCGCTGACTTGCATCGCCGCCGAGCGGTAGTGGACGATCCAGTGCGNCGAGATCGCGAGATGGCAGANATAGGGCNAGCCGTCGATGAGCGCAATCCGGAGCTTGCGGTACGAACCGTCCGCCGAGCGGANGTCNACGTAGCGCGCGACGTGGAACTCGGGGTCGGGATGGGCTTCGAGAAAGGCCCGCAGGCCGCTTTCGTCGTCGACGCGGGTCAGTCCGTCGCCGGCCTGGGTGTCGATCGGCCGGATCGTGAACGGCCAGCCGGGCGGCACGATTCGGTCNCGGGCCACCCGGACCGTGCGCGGCATTTCCAGCCCGGAGATGCCGTCGAGCAGCGCGAGCGCGGCCTCGCGCGCGCAGCGGGCGATCGCCTGCGGTCGGTTCAGCACCGGGCGCGGCCAGGACGNCAGCACGGCCTCCAAGTGCGCGAGCACGGGCCCGTTGCGGTCCGACTGGCAGACCGCGACGATCGCGACGTCGTGATCCGGCAGCGCGGCCGGCAGCGGCTGGCCCGGTTGCACGAACAGCAGGTCCAGTCGGACCCGGCCGTCCTCGACGAGGAAGTCCAGCGGCGTGTTGTCGGTCATGTCGCCCGNGGNCATGAAGGCGAGCAGCCGGAGCGCGTGCCCGTGTGCGCCGGCGATGCGGTAGAGCGCGCGCTGCGTGAGCGCGCGTGCCTGCATCTCGAGCGCGAACTCGGTCCGGCCCATCGCCAGCAGCACGTGGCACATCTGCATGCACAGGTTCGCCGCATCGGGCAGCGCGTGCGTGCGCTCGATAAGCGCGGGCAGCGCCGCGGTCTGCATGCGCGTCAAGGCGGCCACGCCGACGATGGGCTCGAGGTCCATCTCCATCAGCGGCGGCGGCAGAGGCATCGTGGGCGGTGCAAGAAGGCGGGTTGGGGGCGGGGCTTCGGACGGCGCGCCAGCATAGAGCCTGCTGGGCGGGCCGGTCGACGCGACACGGGCTGCCGGACTGCCTGACTGCCCATCGGGAGTATGCGCAATAGCCCATTCGGTCATCGCGCAGCGCGTGCCGCCGATGCTATTTTCCGGGGCTCCAGGACTTGGTCCGATCTGCCTGCCCGATGCTTGCCACCGAACTGTCCGCCGAAGACGAGCTGCGCCTGGCGGTGCTGCTCGCCGGTGAAGTGCAGGCGGTGCGCATCGACGAGAGCGCGCTGCAACTGCACGCGCTCACCGCGCGCGGCGAGGCGCGCATCGCGCTGCATCCGACCGGACGCCCCGAGCGCTACCTGATGCAGTTGCGCGAGCGCCTCGCCGGCCACGCGATGGGCTCGCCCGGCGGCTATCCGGTGCACCTGCGGCGCTGGACTCGCAGCGGCCACGCGAGCCCGAAGAGCCTGGCCGCGCTGCTGTGCCTGGGTGAGCCCGAGGCCGTCACCGCGGTGGCGCTGTCGGCCGATCTCAGCGACGAGCTGGCGCGGCGCGTCTGGTGGGCCCAGCCCGGCGCCGAGATCGCGCGCTACATGCTCGGCCACGCACAGGTGCGCCGCGGCCCGATGGGGCCGATGTTGGCGCAGTACCTGGTCGAGCACCTGCCCTTCGAGNACGACGCCGACGCAGCGATGCAGTCGGTGACCGCCATCGCCGCTGCCGGGCTGCTCGACGAGCCGACGCGCCGGCGCCTGTGGCGCGCGGCGCAGAACCGGCCGCATTACCTGATCGGCTGGCTCGAGCACGCGCGCGACACCGTGCCCGAAGCGCCGGCGCGCGCGCTGCCGACCGCGCTGCGCGACGCCGCGGCGCTGCAGCGCTGGTGGTCGGCGCAGGGCCAGGGCGTGCTGCACGCACTCGCGCTGGCGCTGGACAAGCCGCCCACGCACGAGGCGGTGTACCGGGTGCTGGACCTCACCGGCGCGCTGTTCGCCGCGGCGCCCGACACGCCGGTGCTGCCGCCGCTGCCGGGGTTGGACGTCGAGGCTGGCGCGCTCGAGGTGCTGGCGCGCGCGAGCCGGCGCGATGCCGAGCCCATCCTCGCGCGCACGAGCGCGGTCGGGCCGCTGATGCGGCGCCACCTCGAGCCTGTGCTGGCGCCACTGCGCGGCCAGTTGCGCGTGCTGCTGGGCGCGGCAGGCCCGGCATGAAAGGCGGGGTCTACCTCGACGCCGAGGCGCCGCAGCTGGTCGCGCGCCAATGGGCAGTGGTCACCGCGCGCCGCGGCAGCCGCAAGCGCTTCGCCGAGAACTGCGTCGAAGTCGTTGTCAGCGCCGACGCCGCGCTGCGCGCCGCCGACCCCGCGCACCAGCGCCATGCGGCCGAGGTGATGGGGCCGTCGCGCTCGTCGGAGGGCTTCCGGCTCTACTACCTGGTGCGCTGGCTGCAGGACGACGNGCCGCGTGACAGCGTGAGCGGACCCTAGCCGGCGACGCCCGCGCGCTCGAGCATCGCGTGCAGCAGCACGTTGGCGCCGGCCGTGATGTGCGCGGGCTTGGCGTCCTCGATCTCGTTGTGGCTGATGCCGTCCTTGCACGGAATGAAGATCATTCCGGCCGGCGCCAGCCGCGCCATGTAGACCGCGTCGTGGCCGGCACCCGAGACCACCGGCATGTTCGAGTAGCCGAGCTTGGCCGCCGCGCGCGCGACCGCGTCTACGCAGTCCTTGTGGAAAGGCTGCGCCGGGTAGGCCGAGACCGGCGTAATCTCGATCGCCAGGCCGGTCTCGGCGGCGAGCTTCGCGGCGACGGCGCGGATGTCGGCGTCCATCGCGTCGCAGAGTGCGTCGCTGGCGTTGCGCAGGTCGATGCTGAACTTGACGCGACCCGGAATCACGTTGCGGCTGTTCGGATGTACCTGCACCATGCCGACCGTNCCGCGGCCGTGCGGTGGGTGCCGCNGCGCGCAGGCGACGACCTGTTGCATCAGCGTCGTCGCGACCTGCAGCGCATCCCTGCGCAGCGCCATCGGCGTCGGGCCGGCATGCGCTTCCATGCCGGTGACGACGCAGTCATACCAGCGGATGCCGAGCACGCCGGTGACGACGCCGATCGTCTTGTCATGGTCCTCGAGCACCGGGCCCTGCTCGATGTGGGTCTCGAAGTAGGCGCCGATGGGGTGTGCGCCGGGCTCTTCGGGGCCGATGTAGCCGATGCGCTCGAGCTCACCCTTCACGCTCTTGCCGTCGACGTCGGTGGCGGCATACGCGTGCTCCAGCGTGAAGGCCTTGGCGAACACGCCCGAGCCCATCATCACAGGGACGAAGCGCGAGCCTTCCTCGTTGGTCCAGAACGCGACCTCGATGGGCGCCTCGGTCCGGATGCCGTGGTCGTTGAGCGTGCGCACAACCTCGAGCCCGGCGAGCACGCCGTAGTTGCCGTCGAACTTGCCGCCGGTGGGCTGGGTGTCGATGTGGCTGCCCGTGACGATGGGCGGCAGGCTGTCGTCGCGGCCGGCGCGGCGCATGAAGCCGTTGCCGATCCTGTCGATCGTCACGGTCATCCCGGCCGCGCGCGCCCAGCCGGTGACGAGGTCGCGGCCCTGCTTGTCGAGGTCGGTCAGCGTCAGCCGGCAGACGCCGCCCTTGGGCGTGGCACCGATCTGCGCCAGTTCCATCAGGCTGGCCCAGAGGCGCTCGCCGTCGATGCGCAGCGCGTCGAGATTCGTCTTCGTCTTCGTGTCCATGGTGGGTTCCTTCAACGGGGTACCGCGGTCGGCGCCAGGTCCTGCGTGCGCCGGGCTGCGGCCTGGAAGTTCGGGCCGAAGGCCGGGCGCTTGATGTAGCGGCCAGCGCCGGCGACGGCGCGCAGTTCACCGTCGGCCCAGACCAGCCTGCCCTGGCTCACAGTGTGGGTCGCGAGGCCGCGGATGTTGCGTCCTTCGAAGACGTTGAAGTCGCCCTTGCTGAACTGCGTCTTCGCCGAGATCGTCTTCGTCGCCGCGGGATCCCAGAGCACGAGGTCGGCGTCGGCACCCTCGACGACGCAGCCCTTGCTCGGGTAGAGGTTGAACAGCTTGGCGCAGTTGGCCGAGGTGATGGCGACGAACTCGCTCGGCGTCAGCCGGCCGGTGTTGACGCCGGCGTCCCAGATCACGTGCATCCGGTCCTCGATGCCGCCGCAGCCGTTCGGGATCTTCGTGAAGCCGTCGCGGCCGGCGGCCTTCTGCGGCGCGCAGAAGACGCAGTGGTCAGTCGCGGTGGTGTGCAACTGGCCGCTCTGCAGGCCGCGCCAGAGCATCTCCTGGTGCGCCTTGGGCCGGAACGGCGGGCTCATCACGTAGGCCGCGGCAGTGGCGAAATCGGGGTGGCGGTAGACGCTGTCGTCGATCACAAGGTGGCCGGCGAGCACCTCGCCGTAGACGCGCTGGCCGCGGGCACGTGCGCGCGCGATCGCCTCGGCGGCCTCGATGCAGCTCACATGGACGATGTAGATCGGCACGCCGAGCACGTCGGCGATCGC
>JGI20214J51650_10001131_pt1 | contig 16846 bp, 14 predicted proteins | sample WetSurMetagenome_FD_51650 | JGI IMG/M metagenome (IMG submission 51650) | reverse complement strand
ATCTTCCTGAGCCATAATTGTTTTGTTATGATTTACCGGAAGGCAAAAGTAATTCAAAATCTTCTGTTTTACAATTAGGTGTAGTGCTCCTGATAGTCCGGATCAAAATTGAACATATCCTTGATCATCCAATCAGACATGGCTTAAAATTAAAATCCCGGACAGGGAACTGCAGTTACTCCCTTTTTGGGCTTGGGCTCAGGGAAAAGATATGTGACAGATAATTCAACAGCACCATTAGTATAGCCCTTTAGAGGTGAAATGGTTATATCATAACTTAACCCTATCGAACAATGTTCTTGTACAAAACCTATCATAAAGATGAGAGCATCGCTTCCCGGATTTTCCTTAACAAACGGGATGCCCCGGTACCAGAGTCCAAGATTAAAAAACTTTTTATGTCCTGACAATCCTATATCAAGTTGGCTATACTGCACCATTTGTCGGTAATTAAAGGCTAAAAACAGGTTCTCGTCAGGGGGTTCAAGCAATCTACCTTTGCTTACTAATCTGATGCCCGAATAGAGATTGAACCGGATGGGCATTTTTTCTTTTTCGCCAAATGTGTAATTCGGCTGCATCAGATGATTGACTGTTGATCCTAACCAAAAGAAATCATTATAAAACATCAATGAAGCCCCGGCATCAAAATACCAGAAGTTTTCTCTGTTTACAAAATCAGTAGCTAACGATCCGGGGTTTATAATCTGAGTGCGTGTTCTAGCTTTGTCCATGTTAATGGCCTCATACGAATACTGAAATTGAATTGCCGGGCGGACATGAATATTATGTGTAATACTAAAATCGTAGGCATAAATAAGATCAATACCTGTGGTGCTAATACCCAGTTCGCCTTTGCGATCCTGGGTCAGAAGCACTCCTGCTCCGGATTTCAACTTGCTGAAATAGCGGTCATATGAAAGAGCATAGGTTTCAAAAGCATGGCGAATTTCGGGCCACTGGTTACGATAGGTTGCTACTATCCTCTGTCCTCCGGTTGAACCGGCAAAAGAGGGTGATAAAAACATGGGTACAGAATAGAATTGTGAAAACTGCAAATCCTGGGCATTCTGGTTGGTTACAATCAAACTCATGCTTAAAACCAGTAGGAAATGAATTGCTATTGTNCGTCTCATAATTCTATTTATGAAGCAATGTAATAGTCCCTGCTTTGATAAATTTTACATTGTTGGCATATTTCCCAAAGACTTTCCAGACATATACATCTTCTTTGCATAATCGTCCATGGTAATAACCTGTCCATCCAATTTCTTTTGAATCACTGTTAAAAAGACGTTCTCCCCATCTGTCGTATACTTCAAGGTGGTACTCAACAACACCTTCGGTTACAGGNGCAAAAACAGAATTTCCATCACCTATCAGCCCACCNCCATCACCGGTTCCNCCTCCACCAGGGAAGAAAACATTAGGGGATTCAATTTTCCCTGAAGTCTTTGCCATAATAGTTTTCGAAGCCATATCAGTGCAGTTATCTTCAGTAACTACATTGAGTGTTATTTCAAACTGGCCGGTCGAGGTAGTATCTTTATAATAATGTACAACCTCCATGGAATCGGAAGTTTCGCCATCACCAAAATTCCATGAATACAGCCATGTGTTTGATTTGTAAACCGGGGAACAGAGCACAGGATTATCTGGTACCCAGGCAATCTCAGGAGTAATATTAAAAGCTGCTGATGGCATCCCAAATACCTGTATTACAGTATCTTTCAATAAATCAGAACCATCCAGACCTTGGGCAGTTAACCGCACTGTCTTGTTACCTCCGTCAAGAAAAGTATGTACAGGGTTAACCTCATAGGAATGTGTGCCATCATCAAAATCCCAAACATAAGTTGTAGTATCTGTATATTTTGATGAATCACGAAAACTGACTGTCAATTCCGGACATCCTGAAAGAGTATCAGGAATAAAATCCAGAAAAGGAGGTGGAGGTACAATGTCCAATAAATCCAACAAAGTATCACTGCATCCATATTGAGTTGTCACAATAAACATGACCTGAATATCATTAAATGAATCAAATATCAATGGTCCGGGATTATATACTGAATTGTCGATGGCAGGGATATCTAAAATCCAGCGATAATCCCATCCCGGATTATTGGGAGTCGTAATCGCAAAATTGACCGGACGGGGTAGAGTATCCGGATTAGGATTCATTGTAAAAAGAGCACTAGGTGAAGCATGCACTATAAGATTCTCAATGGTATCACCCAAACAGCCAAATTGATTCTTTGTTATCAACGTAACCGGGAAAACCTGGTCAGTGGTACCCGTATTCGAGAATTCATATGTAGCATGATTATCAGTTGTTTTCAATGTATCACCCGGTTCAAAAACCCAGGTAAATGCACCCTGGTATTCAGCCGGAGCTGTAAAAAGAACGCTGGCAGGCGAACATGTTGAAGGAAGTGTATCCATCACAAAATCGGTATTGGGTTTTGGATACAGGGTAATGTACTGATATGCCGTGTCGGTACAACCGCTATCGGAGCGGGCTACCAGGTTCATCATATAATAACGGAAATAATGTTCTTCATTTTCATAGATATGGATTGCAATGCTGTCCGCAGCAGTAGTATTATCTCCAAAATCCCATTCTAAAGCAGGATTCCCGGTGGTAAGGCTGGTGAATGTTACCGTGTCGGGTACGCATACCGGAACGGGTTGAATATCAGAAGAAAATAATGCAATAGGTGTTTGAAAGACTTTAACCGGTCTGCTGATGGAATCTATGCATCCAAAAGCAGTGGTTGTGATCAGCTTAACATCAACCATTATGTCCTGACCAGTAGAATTATCAATAGTGTACGAAGTATCCCGGGCAGTTAAACTGGTTAAATTCCCAAAGCGCCAGATATAATTAGCGCCATCAGGAGTTTGGTTATCAGTGACAATATTCAATTTTGAGCAGCCTTTGTATGTGTTCAATTCAAAAAATGGGTGAGGCAGATCCTCAACAACTATGGTTTTTGTCATTTCAGCCGGGCAACCATTGGTGACCTGTAGAATAACATTTTTTAGACCAGGGGTTGTATATATATGCAACGGGTTTTGCAAATTGCTTGTATTACCATCATCAAAATTCCACAGGTAGGTATAATTCGCTGGGATTCCACCGTACGTGGAATCGGCAAACTGAGTTTCCTGATTAAGGCAAACCCTGTCAGCAAGAAAATGAACTACAGGAGTTTTAGGTACCAGAATCGTATCGTTATACTCAGAAACACAACCGTTTGTACTACGTGAAATTCTAAGGCAGGGATAGAAATACCCAGTCGAATCGTAGAAAACGGAATCAGGCAATTGGCTTACAGAAATTGTATCACCAAGACCCGAAATCCAGGAATATGAGTCCACAATTTTGTCAATAATACTTAAATCGGAAAAAGAAACATAAGAGCTGTCACACTTCAAAGGTATACTACTGGTAAATTCAGCTATTGGTCCTGGATTAACATGAATACTGAACATTGACGAATCTTTACATCCTGAGATGGACGGATTGTCTAAATCCATATATAGCCATACGTTAAAATCGCCAGGGTTTATGTATCGGTGTTCAGGGTTTGATGAGGTTGAAGATATCCCATCACCAAAATCCCATAAATAAGTTACGTTTGCAGGCACTAAACTCTTATTTGAAAAAGTAATTGTTTCACCCTGGCATACTGTGGTTCCGGAAGAACATTCAATCAGGGGATCCAGAATCGTCACATTTATCTGGCTGGTTGCCGAATCTATNCCGCACTGATTCTGATCTGTCAATGTTATCTTAAAGGTTCCGGAATTATTGTAAACATGCGTCAGAGTTAAAGAGGGACTCCATACGGATGTACTCCCGTCGCCAAAGTCCCACATAGTTAAATGGTTGATACCATTATCAGCAAGAGCTGATGTATTGGTGAGGGTTACTGGATCGGAACAAACATCGGCTGCAGAAAGGCTTAATGATGGCGAGTTGATTCCCCAGACAGATATGGGGTAAGATGCTTTAGGAGGTGGCCCGCTTGCAACAATTCCAATCAGGTTAACATAACTGCCGAGTTGAGGAGATGTAAATACATGACTTATTTGCAGACCGGCATTATCCGGTCCACAAAGAGAGTCTCCTATACCATCATTATTCCAGTCCCACCAAAAACCACTAAACCCGGCAAAAGAACTTGTATTAACGAAATTTACTGTTAAAGGAGCACACCCTTCTCCTGTTCCTGAAGCCAGCTTCAATCCGATAGTTTGTGAATTAATACATGTCCATGGAATAATGAGCAATAATAATACATTAATGAAAAAGAAACTGCCTTGCTTTTCCATTTAAAAGAATCTGAGATTATGCAAGGTACATTTTTTTAAAAACCAAGTCAATTTTATTATTAGGGGAAGATCAGGACTTAAAGAAGTGAATTCGTCAGTATTTTTTTCCATTAAAAAGATCTTCAGTTTAACTAAAATGAATAATTGATTTAAGAAAGAGTAGTTGGGGAGAGGCGGATTTTTAAATGGGTTGGGGGTAAAAAATCTATTTGTATCTTTACACCTTCTTTTCTACCGATAAGCTATGAAGAAGAAAACTGATTTTCTGGTGATAGGTTCAGGTATAGCCGGACTTACTTTTGCATTGAAGGCGGCGAAGTTTGGGAAAGTTACTGTTGTTACAAAAGCAAATCTCGAAGATACAAATACCCGATATGCCCAGGGAGGTATAGCAGCGGTTTTCAGTGAGCCCGATAATTTTGAGAAACATATAAGTGATACTCTTATTGCCGGAGGAGGGATCTGTAATGAAGAGGTTGTGAGAATGGTTGTTCAGGAGGCTCCTGACAGGATAAAAGATCTGATTAATCTGGGAGTCTCATTTGACAAGAAAGAAGACGGAACCTATGATCTTGCAAAGGAAGGAGGGCATTCCGAGTATAGAATTCTGCATCATAAGGACAAAACCGGAGAAAGCATCCAGACAACTTTAATGGAACGGGTCAGGAATGAACCGAACATCGAAATTCTTGAACATCATTTTGCAATTGAGGTACTAACACAACATCACCTTGGTGAAGTTATAAAACGTAACTATCCTGACATTAAATGTTACGGTGCTTATGTTGCTGATCTTGTTAACCAGAAAGTGATTACACTTCTTTCGAAGATAACAGTTGTTGCTACCGGNGGAATAGGCAATGTATATCTGACAACCACAAACCCNGAAATTGCAACGGGTGATGGGGTAGCAATGGTTTACAGAGCCAAGGGCACTATCGAGAATATGGAGTTTATTCAGTTCCATCCTACTTCATTGTATGATCCGGAAAGAAAACCTTCTTTCCTTATCACAGAAGCTTTACGCGGATATGGGGCTGTTCTGAAAAATATAGCCGGGGAAAAATTCATGAAAAGGTATGACAGCCGCGGATCACTTGCCCCAAGGGATATCGTAGCCCGGGCAATTGACAATGAGCTGAAAATATGGGGAGATGATCATGTGTGGCTCGATTGTACTCATTTAAATGCCGAAGGGCTGAAAGACCACTTTCCCAATGTATATGAACATTGTCTTGAACGCGGGATTGACATAACAAAGGATATGATACCCGTCGTTCCCTGTGCCCATTATTCCTGTGGCGGAATTAAAGTTGATACTGACGGACAAAGCAATATCGACAGGTTATATGCTTTAGGAGAGGCCTCATCAACAGGCTTGCACGGAGCAAACAGGCTGGCATCAAACTCACTTATCGAAGCCGCTGTATATGCTCACCGTGCAGCTATTCATTCCGGATCCCGGCTAAAGGATCTGACATATGAAGAACAAATACCGGTCTGGGATTATAAAGGAACTACCCATCTCGAGGAGATGGTGCTTATTACCCAGAGTACCAAGGAACTGCAAATGATAATGAGTAATTATGTTGGTATTGTAAGGTCTGACATACGACTCGAAAGGGCCCTGGTACGTCTTGATATTTTATATGAAGAGACAGAAAGTCTTTTTAAAAAATCACTTATATCCAAGAAAATCTGCGAATTAAGAAATCTTATAAATGTTGGTTATATTATAATCAAAATGGCGAAGAACCGGCATGAGAGTGTNGGCCTTCATTACTCCATAGATTATCCTAAACGGACAAGTTCTGAATTCTGAAAGGCCGGAAAATTCTTTTACATGAACCATCTTGAATCATCATTTACAGGGAAAAACAGCTTTTGGCGATATATTGTCATGTTCGCAATTGTTCTGATTATCTCTAATACAATCGGAGCATTACCACTGATAATAGCAATGGTAATCAAATCTGCATCAAATCCGGACCTGTTTTCACAGCTTTCTGCAAATCCTAACGACTACAGTGTTCTGGGTCTGGAGCCGAATGTGGGACTGATAACAATGCTTTTCCCTTATATTGCCGGACTGGCTGCATTTATAATTCTGATAGAGCCAATAAACAGCCGCTCATTTAAATATACAATAAATGGAACCGGAAGTATCAGATGGAACAGGTTTTTTGTTTCTGCGATGACCTGGACAATTCTTTCAGCTCTCTATTTATTCATAAATCTTAAAATAGATCCTTCTAACTTTACATTTAATAACAGGACATACACCCTGATAATACTGACTGTCATTTCATTGCTATTATTTCCTTTTCAGGCAGCGTTTGAGGAAGTACTTTTCAGAGGATACCTGATGCAGGGATTTACTGTGGTGCTTCGCAACAGATGGTTCCCTCTGATAATGACATCAGTCTTGTTTGGTCTTATGCATGCTTTCAACCCTGAGGTGAAGGAATATGGTTTCCTTACCATGATGCCGCAGTATATTCTTTTCGGATTGATCTTCGGCATTATTACAATTATGGATGACGGCATTGAAGCTGCAATGGGTGCACATACTGCTAATAATATTTTTCTTTGCATAATGGTTACAAATAAATCTTCAGCACTTCAGACACCGGCTTTACTTGTTCAGCACAATATCTACCCCTGGACTGAATTTACCGGTCTTCTGTTTACCGGTATAGCATTTGTAATGATCCTGAAAATCGTCTTCAGGTGGGATGATTTTTCAATATTGTGGGGAAAGATAAATAGAGAAAATTTACAGAATACTCCATAAGATTCCTCACTATCGTTCGGAATGAGGAATCTCACTCTCACATTATGAATTTAAATATTGTATACAGACGTTTTGTCATCCGTTCTGAAGTCACCCCATTTCTGCCTGATCTCAATAATGAGGGCCTTAATATCATCCACCTCAACTGAAGTAAGTAGTTTAAGTCGAGTTTCTTTAAAATGAGGTAATCCTTTAAAATAGTTTGACAAATGGCGACGCATCTCTAAGATTGCCCTTTTACCTTCTTTAAATTCAAGCGATTTATCAAGATGAAGAAGTGCAAGATCGGCTTTCTCATTTACTGATGGTTCAGGTAAGAGTTCCCCTGTCTCAAGGTAATGCCGGATGTCGCGGAAGATCCATGGTCTGCCAACTGTCGCCCGTCCTATCATAATACCATCGACACCATATTTTCCGAACATCTCCTTTGCTTTTAAAGGTCCGTCAATATCCCCATTACCGATTATCGGGATCTTCATTCTTTGATTGTTCTTTACATCACCGATAAGGGTCCAGTCGGCAACCCCTTTATATAGCTGTGCACGGGTTCTGCCATGGATTGTCAAAGCTTTAATGCCGGCATCCTGCAATTGCTCAGCTATTTCAACAATATTTTTACTATCGTCATCCCAACCAAGCCGGGTTTTTACAGTTACAGGAAGTTTCACAGCCCTGACAATTGCCTTTGTCATCTCAATCATCAGCGGTACATTTCTGAGCATCCCCGCTCCGGCGCCTCTGTTGGCAATCTTTTTTACAGGGCATCCAAAATTGATATCTATAAGTTCCGGTTTTGCCTCTTCGGCAATAATTGCCGCCTCGATCATTGCTTCAATAATATGTCCATAAAGCTGAATTCCGATAGGTCTCTCAAAATCATATATATCAAGCTTCTTCACGCTTTTCGCTCCGTCTCTTATAAGACCATCGGATGATATAAATTCAGTGTACATGAAATCAGCACCGTTCATCTTGCAGACCATTCTGAAGGAAGGATCTGTAATGTCTTCCATAGGAGCAAGGAACAATGGGAATTCAGGCAGTTTTATATTAGCGAATGTCAAGGGTATTTTAATTAAAAGATGTTATTTAAAAACTTTAAATTATGTTTGAATATAGTTTACGAAGCTTGTGAGATTTATTTTCATGCAAAAGTAGTAAAATGAGCGATACCCTAAGAAACATACCATTCTCTGAAAAGTCACCTTTATTCCAGCTATTTGTTTCTCTGCTTGTTATACTGACTGTTGGTATACTTCTTTTTATTGTTTTCATTGCTGCAGGAACGTTAATATTTGATGTAAAAGTTGATATACTCGATAATCCCTCTGCTGCAACCAGCGGAGATGAAATTGCCTTTCTGAAGTATATGCTGATCTCGCAGGAGATCCTTGTCTTTATTATTCCGGCGCTTTTGCTAATGAGTAAGTTGAAACCATCTGGCAGCAAAGGATTTCCGGATATGATGAAGCCATGTGTGAAAGATGTGATCCTTGTCGTAATCCTCACCTTTTGTATTTTCCCTATAACAGGTCTTGCAGGCCAGCTTAATTCAGGATTGCATCTTCCTGATTTCTTTTCAGGTATAGAGAAATGGATAATTGAGAAGGAAGATAGCGCTGACAATTTGTTCAGTACCCTGATGACTGTCGATAGTTTCGGAGCAATGACAATAAATCTTATAATGATTGCGGTGCTGCCGGCAATAGGGGAGGAATTTATCTTCAGGGGAGTATTTCAAAAGATTTTTTTCAGATTGTTCAAATCAGGCCATCTTGCAATATGGATTACAGCATTCATATTCAGTTTTGTCCATTTGCAATTTTTTGGTTTTCTTCCAAGGTTTATTTTAGGTCTTCTTTTTGGCTATCTTTTTTACTGGGGCGGAAACCTGTGGCTTCCGGTTACTGCTCATTTTGTCAATAATGCTGTTCCTGTAATTATAGCCTATATTCAAGGATGGGAGGCATATAGCAGGGNTTCTGATATAGCTTTATGGAAACAGATCATCGGAATACCTGTACCGCTTATTGCATGCACGCTGATACTTTTATATTTCAGAAATAAAAGCAGGAGGATGAGAGATACAGGGACAGATAAAATTCAGCCTGCTGATGTCTGATCATGACCAGACCTGATTCGGAATTTCTGCGTTATCTGACCTTTCAAGTTCGTTTTTCCTGTAAAAATATATAAGACCATAATTCTCGTTCTGCAATTTTTTCATCTCATCAGGAAGTGAGTTGTGAGCATTTTCAACTTCATTCCATATTTGCAGGATGAGATCATCAGCTTCTTTACGGAGATTGTGGTTTTTTTCCATGTAATCAAGTGTCTTCCTTGAAAGAGTATTATGATAAGTGAGTGCTTCAATCAGGTTTTCAAATCGGACTTTCACAACTGCAATTGTCGGATTTGTGATAGGACTGCCACCTTTCCTTATCCTGAATTCTTCTCCTTCAATTATTCTTCTTCCCCAGCTAAGTAATTCATTCTCAGTATTAATTGATGGAACAACTGATTCATTTGTTGCAAGTCCATAATATGCTCTTGTTTCTGCCGGCAGATCACCACGATAAATTGCCATATTCATTACCCGGATAAAATGAGTAAGATAAACCCTTGCTTTTCTGAGTATTTCATTATAGTCCTTACTCTTCTTATTCTGTGAAGCCAGTGACTGATGATATAATGAAATACTGTGTTCAAACTGTGGAAGAAACTTCTCAAGTTTTACAACTATTTTGGAGGAAAATGCCAGCTTATGTGGTGGAAGCTCTTTCCCCTTTTCAAGAGCTATCCTCATTGCCTTTATGCGGGCAGTGTCGGTGTTGGGTAATCTTCTGTAAGGCATAGTCGGGATGTTGATAAGTTGTTGATAACAGGTACGAATATATTAATATTTTGTTAATAAACAAGAGCATTCGCATTTAAATGCATCTGATTATTAAAATGTTTTAATTACTAATAGTTTTTTATATATTGCTGACACTATTTATACGGAAAGCCATCCGTTTTGTTACAGTTCAGGTATTAAAGAAAATTCAATTTATCTGTTATCAGATTCTTGCCAATGCAAGACATGCAGCATGAAGGCTGATTGTGAGAATGAGATAAAGTTGGCGGGAATGTTCGGGTTGCATTCTAAGAAATTTGTATTTAATTGAGCTATTGTGACATCCTGCGAGACAATCACCACACAGAGTACAGGTATAAGAGGGTTTGGCATTTTTAATATCCTGAATATTCAAAGCATCATATTTACAGAATTTGGTACAATTCATGCATAGCGTGCAGCTCTTATCAATATACATTCTGAAAGGATTAAGATTCTTAAAGATATTTACAGTTGTTCCGATAGGACAAAACATTACGCAATGAACCATCTTCTTCTTTTTAAGGGATACCAGAAGCATTATTGCAATACCTGTAATTCCGAACCCGGCAGCAATAAGCGTTGCCAGAAGCAAGGATACGTTCAGCCACCGCAGAAGAAGGGCCATTGAAATTACAAGGATAAGAATAGTCGATTTAATTGCTGCTTTGTATCTGAGAATTTCCTTTGAGGTTTTTCCTCCCGATAAAAGATTGTCGAAAGCCCCGAAATAGCAGAGCTGACTGCACCAGGCAGGTCCTGTAAGGATAACTGTGCTAAGGAATAGAATTGTCATTACCGACAGCTGACCCCTGTATATTGGACCTGCCAGGATCATCATGGGGATTGGAAGATGAAGCTTTCCAGTCATCAGGAATTTCTCAGAACCTGAAAGTCCGACTATAAGCTGAGTGAAAAAAACAACAGAGAATATAGTCCAGGTTATTTTTCTCCAATGTGGCACATTTTTTGGCTCCTCCATCTTAAAAGCAACAAAAGCACCATAACAGGAAATTAAGAATATCTCGATCCATCCACTTCCTTTAAGGAATCGCTCGGCAAGTATCATTGGCCTTTCAACTTTTATCTGGACAAATGCCAGAAGAATAAAAGTAAGTGTGAAGACAGCCAGGGGGAGTTTGTACTTTTTAATGATCATTTTAATAATCTTTGACTTTAAGTTCCTCTTTATAGACTTTAGCAGCCAGACTCTGAACTGTCTCTTCGGAAATCATTTTATTTAAGGCCTCTCTGATAGGAGCATATTTTTCATGAAGCGGGCATGGATTATCCCTGTCGCAATGTTTAAGACCAAATCCGCATCCTGAAAATGAAACTGCGCCTTCTGTAGCTGTAATAAGTTTAATAATAGGAAGATCTGGTTTTTTTTCATCAAAGAAAAAGCCACCACCTTTACCTTTTACCGATTCAAGAAATCCATGCCTCACAATCCTCTGCAAGATCTTTGCTGTATAAAAAAGGGGTGCTTCAATCTCCCTTGCAATTTCATTTGAACCTGGTCGTCTGTTTTTTAGATTCTGAAACATTATGTAAACCAGACTTCTGAGTGCATATTCTGTTTCCTTATTGAACATTCTCCTGTGATTATTGATTTATTAATAATACGAAAGTAGTAAAAATAATTTAAAAAAGACCAAAAGACCATATTGTCTTTTAATATATTATTTTATAACTTTGCAGGATTAATAAATATTTTTTAAAGATGAAAGACCCCGACATGAATACAAGGACTATCGGAGAAATTGTTGCCCTCGATTACAGGACAGCATCAGTGTTTAAAGAAGCAGGAATTGATTTCTGCTGTGGTGGTAAAAAGAATATAGAAGAAACCTGTTCTGAAAAAGGAATCGATGCTTCAGAACTGACTGAAAAGCTAAGGATGGTTGGATCTTTTCCCGATACATCGGGGCTTAACTTTATTGAGTGGGAACCCGGATTTCTTTGTGATTATATAGTAAATACCCACCACAAATATATTTTGAAATCTATGCCTGATCTTGTCTTCTACTGCAACAAGATCGCTACAGTTCATGGTGAAAGGCATCCTGAACTTGCTGAAGTGGCAGTGCTTTTTTCACAAATNAACCTTGAACTNCTTCAGCATATGAAGAATGAGGAAGAAGTACTTTTCCCGGCAATAAAAGAGGTTCTTAGTAACGGAACAGATAAAGCTAAGAAAACTATTGTTTCTGAGATATCACGTTTGTCGGGAGAGCATGAATTTGTCGGAGGAGCTATGGACAGAATTAATGTTATAACACATAAGTATTTTGTACCGGAGGATGGCTGCAATACATATCATCTGACTTTTAAACTGTTGCAGAAATTTGAAGATGATCTTCACACTCATGTTCATCTTGAGAACAATATATTATTTTCAAAAGCATTAAAATCAGCTAATTAATACTATCGAATATGAATACAGCTACAAATAACCTTGAAAATGATCATGTTCATATACTCAGACTTATTGACGTGATGGAACATATAACTCACACTGTTAATCCTGATATAACTAATCTTGAGCGTATTGTGGATATAATAAGAAATTTTGCTGATGGGCTTCATCATGCAAAAGAGGAAAATATTTTCTTCCCCCTGCTCTCGCAGAGAGGTTTTTCCNCTACGCAGGGACCTGTTGCGGTAATGTTGCATGAGCATACTCTGGGAAGGAATTTTGTCAGAGGGATCGCTGAGAATATATCCAGATATAAAGGTGGAAATTCTGATTCATTGAATGAAATCTATTTTAACATGAATGGTTATGCAGAACTTCTTCGCAGTCACATTTCAAAAGAAAACAACATCCTATTCCGGATGGCCGACAATGCTCTTTCTGATTCGGACCAGGCTGATCTCTTAGTTAAATTTAAAAAGACTGAAATTAGCCAATCCGGGTCTTCAGATCCTGAACAGTACATTAAACAGATAGAGGAGCTTGTATCCTTTTACGGTATTTGAAATGAGATATGTGAAATCAATTTAATATAATAAAAAACAGCTAGTTATGACAACAAGAAAACTATGGATCGGCTTCATAAGTGTTATGGTAATCTCTTTTTCAGTTCTGTTGTATTTTGGGAAAGAGATCTACCGTCAGGCTCCACCGGTGCCAGTAAAAGTAATTAAACCTGATGGCACTGTTTTATTTACAGGTCAGGATATAAAAGATGGTCAGAATGTATGGCAGTCACTTGGTGGTCAGGAAATAGGTACAGTGTGGGGACATGGTGCCTACCAGGCACCCGACTGGAGCGCTGACTGGCTTCATAAGGAGTCTGTTTATATACTCAACAAACTTGCTTTGGAGCAGGATGGAATTCAATATGAAAAACTAAGTGATGAAAGAAAAGCTTACCTTAAANTATTATTGCAGAAAGAACTGAGGAAAAATACCTATGACCCTGAATCGGGTATCCTTATTGTTTCAGAATTGAGAGCAGAGGCTATAGCTTCGAACAGCAAATTCTATGGAGGATTGTTTACCAATGACCCGGCCTTGTCTGGTTTACGCAACTCGTACAGTATTCCCCAGAATTCTATCAAGGATCCGGCAAGGATACCCTTGCTTAACTCTTTCTTTTTCTGGGTATCATGGGCTTGTGTAACTGATCGTCCAGGACAGGCAATTACTTACACCAATAACTGGCCTTCTGAAGAGCTGGTTGGAAACAGACCATCAGGATCATTGTTACTTTGGACAGGGTTCAGCGTAATTGTACTTCTGGCAGGTATTGGGCTGATGGTCTGGTATTATGCTCGTCGAAGAGGAGAAAATACAGATACTATCCCTTTTTCCTATCCGCTTTTAAAGGAGACACAATCACCTTCCCAGAAAGCTACAGTTAAATACTTCTGGATTGTTTCAGCACTTCTTCTGGTACAGGTGATAATGGGAGTGATTACAGCACACTATGGGGTTGAAGGTCAGGCATTTTACGGTATTCCTCTTGCGAAGTTATTGCCTTATTCTGTATCAAGGACATGGCATATTCAGATAGCCATTTTCTGGATAGCTACATCCTGGCTGGCCACAGGTCTGTATTATGCTCCGGCAATATCGGGTATTGAGCCAAAGTTCCAGCGGTTTGGAGTCAATTTTCTCTTTATTGCGCTTCTTATAATTGTTTTAGGTTCACTTGCCGGTCAGTGGTTAGGTGTTATGCAGAAGCTAGGTTATATACAAAATTTCTGGTTTGGTCATCAGGGGTATGAATATGTTGACCTTGGCAGGTTCTGGCAGATATTTCTTTTTGTTGGATTAATAATCTGGTTACTGCTGATGGGTCGGGCTATCTGGCCAGCCTTAAAGCAGAAAACAGAAAGTAAGAACCTTCTTATATTATTTCTGATCTCAACTATAGCAATTGCAGCATTTTATGGTGCCGGACTTATGTGGGGGAGACAGACAAATCTTGCAGTTGCCGAATACTGGCGGTGGTGGGTAGTTCATCTTTGGGTTGAAGGATTCTTCGAAGTGTTTGCTGCAGTTGTTGTTGCATTTTTATTCGTCAGGTTGCAAATTATTAAAGCTGCAACAGCAACAACAGCGGTCCTTTTTTCGACTATTGTATTTTTATCAGGTGGAATTTTGGGGACCTTTCATCATCTTTATTTCACGGGAACTCCAACCGTAGTTATGGCACTTGGAGCAACCTTCAGTGCCCTTGAGGTGGTTCCTCTGGTTCTTATGGGATTTGAGGCCTGGGATAATGTGAAATTAAGCAGAAGTACAACATGGATAAAGGCCTATAAATGGCCTGTATACTGTTTTATTGCAGTTGCTTTCTGGAACCTTGTGGGTGCAGGCATATTCGGTTTCCTTATTAATCCGCCAATAGCTCTTTACTATATGCAGGGACTTAACACAACACCTGTACATGGTCATACAGCATTATTCGGAGTATATGGTATGCTAGGAATTGGTCTGATGCTTTTTGTTTTACGCGATATGAATAAAGAAGCTGTCTGGAAAGAGCGATGGATCAAATTTGCATTCTGGAGTATTAATATTGGTCTTGCTGCAATGGTACTTATAAGCGTTCTGCCTATCGGGCTTGCGCAGACAGTGGCAAGTGTGAGAGAAGGATTATGGTATGCCCGTTCAGCAGAATTTATGCAGCAGCCGGTATTACATACATTAAAATGGCTAAGAGTTATTGGTGATACAATCTTTGCCCTCGGAACCGTTTCTCTTGCNTGGTTTATTTTCGGACTAAAAGGAGGCTGGAGCATAGAGAAGAAATAGAGTCTGGAGTGCCTAAAGTGCATGGAGTGCCTAAAGTTATTAGGGTAATCAATATCGTGAAGAACTTGATTATTTTAACTTTAGGCATTTCAGGTTCTTGTTCGCTTCAATCTTCTATTCACTTGTTTTATACTTATCAGGATTGTAACTTTGGTGAAGTTAAAAACTAATTATCCAGAAATGTTTAAAACTGAAGTATATACCAAAAGGAGAGAAGAACTCCATAAAAAAATCAGAACCGGACTTGCTCTGTTTATCGGGAATAGTGAAGCTCCTATGAATTATCCCGCAAACACCTACCACTTCAGACAGGACAGTGATTTTCTCTATTTCTTTGGTCTTGATATTCCGGGATTGGCCGGGATGATGGATTTTGATTCGGGCAAGGATTATATTTTCGGAAATGATTTTGAAATGGACGACATAATCTGGATGGGTCCACAGCCAACAATAAAAGAGCTTGCAGGGAAATGTGGTGTAACACTGTGTGCTCCTATGACCAAACTCGGGGAGACAATTAAAGATGCTGTCTCTAAAAAAAGAAAAATTCATTTTCTTCCTCCTTACCGCGGAGAAACTAAAATGATACTGGGTTCGCTTCTCAAGGAAAACCCATGCCAGATGAAAACACTTTCATCTGTTGATCTGATTAAGGCAGTTATTTCGATGAGATCAATCAAAGAAAAAGTTGAAATTGATGAGATTGAAAAGGCAGTTGATATTGCGTATGAGATGCATGTGACTGCAATGAAAATGTGCAAGCAGGGAGTAAAGGAACAGGATATTTTCGGGACGATTGAAGGTATTGCATTGTCAAAAGGAGGAGGGACTTCCTTTCCGATAATTCTTAGTGTTAATGGTCAGACACTTCATAATCATGCACATGGCAATATTCTGAAAAAAGGTAAAATGATGGTAACAGATGCGGGTGCTGAAACAAACCTTCATTATGCTTCTGATATTACGCGAACAACTCCTGTCGGTGGCAAATTCAGTCAGCAGCAAAAAGAAATTTATGAGATCGTACTTAAAGCCAATACAGAGGCAATTAAAGCCACAAAACCAGGAATCTCAAACCGTGACCTTCATTTTATGGCTTGTAAAATCATTGCAACAGAAATGAAGAACCTGGGACTGATGAAAGGAGATGTTGATGAGGCAGTTGCAGTTGGTGCTCATGCTCTGTTTATGCCGCACGGCCTCGGACACATGCTGGGTCTCGATGTGCATGATATGGAAGCTCTGGGTGAAAATTATATCGGGTATAATGATGAAGTTAAACGCAGCGAACAGTTCGGCACGGCATTTCTACGGTTTGCTCTACCCTATAAACCTGGTCACGTATTTACTGTTGAGCCGGGTTGCTACTTCATTCCTGAACTGATAGAGTTGTGGAAAACCGAAGGAAAGTTCAAAGAATTCATCAACTATAGTAAGCTTGCAGCTTATATGCAGATAGGAGGAATAAGAATCGAGGATAATGTTCTTATAACCGAAAAAGGTCATAAGGTGCTTGGTAAACCAATTCCAAAGACAATAAATGAGGTGGAAGCAGTTTGCTCATAAG
>JGI20214J51650_10001130_pt1 | contig 16852 bp, 13 predicted proteins | sample WetSurMetagenome_FD_51650 | JGI IMG/M metagenome (IMG submission 51650) | reverse complement strand
TACTGAACCAGGGAAATAGTTTTCTTTAACAAAATGACCCGGATAGCTGTGCGGCAGTTTATAGTCTTTTCCGTACCCGATACCCTTCATTAAGCCGGTAACCGGATTGCGTAAATGCAGCGGCACCGGTTCGTTCTGCCCGCGCTTTACCTCGTCCTGAAGCCCCAGATAAGCCAAATAAAGCGAGTTGCTCTTGGGCGCTGTCGCCAAATAGACGACCGCCTCAGCCAGCGCCAGGTTGCCTTCCGGCATACCGACAAAATGTACTGCCTGCTGTGCTGCCATCGCCACGACCAGCGCCTGTGGATCGGCCATGCCGATATCTTCCGAAGCAGCTCGTATCACCCGCCTCGCGATAAAAAGCGGGTCCTCCCCGGCTTCCAGCATCCTCGCCAACCAGTATAGCGCCGCGTCGGGATCGGAACCTCGTATCGATTTATGCAGGGCTGAAATAAGATCGTAATGCTGGTCGCCTGCTCTATCGTATAATAGCGAACGGTGCTGCAGCACATCTTCGATTTTTTCCAGGCTGATACTGCGCTTTCCGTTCTTGTCCGCCTGTGTTGCCAGCGCCGCCATCTCCAGGATATTCAGAGCCGTACGGGCGTCGCTGCCGGCCATGGTTGTTAAATACTTCGTGGCTTCCGGGGTCAGCTCGATATTGAAGCCACCAAGGCCGCGCTCTTTATCTTCTATTGCCCTTTTAATGATGGTACCGATTTCAGTTTCGGTCAGCGGATTTAGAACAAAAACACGGCTGCGGGAAAGCAGCGGTGAAATTACTTCAAAGGACGGATTTTCCGTAGTCGCGCCGATAAGTGTGACCGTGCCGTCTTCGACAACCGGCAATATAGCGTCCTGCTGTGCCTTGTTAAAGCGGTGGATTTCATCGATGAATAGGATAGTCTTCTGCTGGTGCAGCCGCCGCCGTTCCTGAGCTTCTTCGACGATGCGCCGCAGGTCGGCTACCCCGGCACTAACCGCGCTGATGGGGCTAAAATGAGAAGATGTTATGTTGGCAATAATGTTGGACAGCGTCGTTTTTCCCGTTCCGGGCGGTCCCCATAGAATTATCGATGGCAGCTGCCCGCTTTCGATAAGCGTCCTCAAAGCATGACCCTTGCCGACAATATGCTCCTGCCCGACGAATTCTTCGAAATTTCGGGGCCGCATTCGTGCCGCAAGAGGTGCTTCCTTTTTCAGGTCCTCCTGCATCCGCTTTTCAAACATGTCCATAAGAATAAATCCGAAGTACGAAATACTAAACAAAAACAGATTTATGATTTATCCCTGGCTTCCCGATCAGGTCGGGAATGACGTTTTAGTTTTTTAGCTATAGTTTTGATCTCTGATTTTTGATTTTTNAATTAGTTAAGCCCTCTGTCCGCCATGTATTTACTGAGATCGATTGACGGACCAGGTTTCCAGGACCCCGATATTTCTTCCCCAAAATCTTGCAGATTCCCAATGTCATCCCTGTATACCGCTTCGACGGCTTTCCTGATCAGTTCGGCAACCGATGTATTGTTTTCAATAGCCAGCTTTGCCAACCCTTCGTACACTTCATCAGGCAAATTCACTACGGTCCGTTTCATGCTCTGCTCCCTCCACTCTTAACATCGTTCTCTTGCCAGCTCCTGATAGTATTGGACATATCATACGCCCTATTAGTTATCATGTAAATACTATTCTGCTATCAAATTTATTGAATTTTGTTGTTTTGAATCTTCTTGGTTATTGGAATTTCCTTTAGTGGTATCTTTTTACTTCGAAACGGTACAGCTTATATTTCTCTTTTGAGCCTATCCCGCCCTTAGCGCAGCAGATACCGATCTGCTGCTCTGCGGTATCTACACCATCAAGGTCGGGAAGCAGCAGACCTTTTCGCCAGCCGCATTCTACNATCACCCCATACTTTTTAGGATCAAGCNCTTCTTCCNTTTCAACCGGCTCAGGACTGGTCAGTACATCGATACTGATGTCCAGGTCTTTCAATTCGTAAGCGGCAATGGGAGAGAAACGGGGGTCCCGGGTAGCCGAGCTGATGGCATTAATGATAATCTCCGCCGCCACGTTTTCGGTCGTTGGTTCGAAAGTACCGATGCAGCCCCGCAGGTCGCCGTTCTTATGAATAGAGACAAATACGCCGGCTTTTGCCTTCATTTCGGGTGTAAGCTCGGCAGGCGGGGAAATAATCTTGTTTTCTTTCACATAAGCTTCCACCGTCTCATGGGCCAGCTTCACCAGAGGAGACATCGCTTTGATTATGATCCCCGCGTAACCTACTACCGACGAATAGTCGCCGGTAGCGTCCCCGCTAGTCTGGTATTTCACCAGTTCCGCATTGGTGCCGCCCAGATCTTTTACTGCAGCGAGCATCGTCATCGCGGGACCAAAACCGCACATAGTTATGTCCAGTTCTTTAATATAGCGAGCCAGTTCGTCTTCGTCCANATTCAGCATGGCTTTGATCGCCTGTTCGTCTTTTCGTTTCGCTGATTCCTGTGATTCATAATGTGTCATATCGCTGGAGGCCATAATAATTACCGACCGTTTCATGTCCTTTACTACCCGTGCGATTTCTTTCCCGATCTGCCGGTGAGTGTCGATGCTGCTCAGGGTCATTATGATCGGTACCAGTTTAACGTCTTTTTTGAAATATTGCAGGAACGGAAGCTGCACCTCGATAGAATGCTCTCTCTCCTGAGCTTCGTTGTCTACCCGGAGATATTTGGATGTGGTCGCCAGCTTGCTTGCCAGCTCGGTGTCGATGACTACATTACCCAGGGGCGTCCGCCACTTTCCTTCCGTAATAATGCTGAACGGTTTACCGCGCCCGGTATGGTTGGGCCCCATAATGATGAAGGTATCCGGGAACTTCACCCGTGACAGGCAGGCTGCCACCACCGCACCGGAGTACTGGTAACCGGCGTGCGGGCAGACCATCCCGATAACATCTTCTTTATCCGCGTTTTCATCCACCATACCTTTTATCATGGTCTCCAGCTCCACAGCGGTACCCGGGTAAAATTGCCCCGCTACAATCGAAAATCTTATCACTTTTCACCCCCTATGCCATACTTTCCATCCACCAGGCCCCACCCCAAAAATACTAAACACTAATTCCTAATTTCTGAAGTTAAGCTCCGCCCCGCAGTACTTACACTTCGACCCTTTGAGTCCCGTCACCTCTGCGTCATAACCGTATCTCTTTACCACCTCGCGGCCGCAGGNATAGCATATCGTGTGTTCTTTCTTTTCTCCGTGGACATTACCCATATAAATAAACTTCAATCCGGCGCGGCGGCCGATTTCATACGCTTTTTCAAGCGTATCGAGCGGCGTAGGCGGTACGTCCTGCAACTGGTGCTGGGGGAAAAAGCGGGTGANATGCCATGGNGTGAGCTCACCCAGCCCGTCACGGACCCAGCTGGCAATACCTTCCAGCTGTGCATCGTCATCGTTCAGAGCAGGGATAATATTAGTAACCACCTCAATGTGCATGTTCCATTTTTTCCTGGCTCGCTCTGCAACATCGAGAATACCCCTCCAGTGACCTATCTTTGCCAGCTTTCTGTAAACCGCATCATTGAAACCCTTTATGTCTACCCGCCAGGCATCGAGATAGGGACCGATAGCATCCAGGGCTTCAGGCGTCATAAACCCATTGGTAATATACGCTGTGTACAGACCGTTTTCCTTTGCCAGCCTGGCAGAATCCAGTGTATATTCAAACCACATCGTCGGCTCGTTATATGTCCAGGCGATACCTCGGCAGCCGTGGCGTTTGGCCTGGGTTATTGCCTCTGCCGGCTGGATTTCGCGTGAATTTTCCCAGGGCTCATCCTGGACAGGGCAGGATATTTCCCAGTTCTGGCAGTGGATGCAATGAAAATTACATCCCCAGCCGCCTAACGAATAGACCTGGCTGCCCGGATAGAAGTGAAACAGCGGTTTCTTTTCAATGGGGTCTATGGCCACCGAGGAAGCCTGGGCGTAGTTCATATTATAGAGAGTGCCTTCCTGGTTCCGGTACATCTTGCACACACCTGATTTACCGGGACTGATGACACACCGCCACTGGCAGATATTGCAGCACACGCTCAAAGATTCCGNTATTTTTTTATACATCAGGGCTTCATGCATACCTTGCCCCCTTCCCCCATATTGTTTCTTTATTATACCACCACCACGACCCCGCAAACCTCATCTCCGCACTGCAAATCCTGCGCACGAATTTCGAAATTCTAGACAATATTGTGAAAAGACCTCAACCGATAAGTCAGGCGAGAGACCTCCGGAAAAAGGAGACCAAGTCAGAGCAAATTCTTTGGATGGTTACGTGATAACCAATTAAATAGAGCTAAATTCCGTAGACAGCAACACTATGCTTTTCACCCTGACCCTCTCCCCAACTTGTCCTTCTTCTGAAGGATCAAGGGAGAGGGGACTATGAAAGAAATTACTCTCCTAATGTATGCCGGTTACCCGCTTGAAATAGGAAAGAACCATATAATTTTTAGTGCTNATATCATTATCAGGTTAAGCTGTTGGGAAATATAGCATGACGTTTAAATACAGAAAATACACCGTAAATGATTACGAACGGGCGTTTTATTTCTTCCGTGATTTATATCGTGCGGGAGTGGAGCGGAGGTCCNTTTACAGTGCCTCAGGATCCCCCTCATCTTCAATTCTTCTCTCCCGATTTCCATCGGGACAGGCTCTCAAGGGGAGAANAGAGAAAAGGGACTAAGAAGTGATATTGNATCCGGGTATCTGGGGTGTTCACCCACAATCCCTCTCCCATCGATGGAGAGGGAAGAATTGAAGAGAGCTTGATTGGCCGTTCCTCGCAATGACAACATCGCATCGGGCCGAGAGGATTAAGAAGCTGCTGGTAAAAGGTCCTCTTTACGAACGACTTTGCCGGACTTTTTTACGAACTGCCAGACCGGGCCGCCGATGGCTTCGACCTTGCCGTCGGGATAGACTTTGATGCCGGTATTGGAGGCCAGGCCGTAACCGGTGACGCCGGGTTTTTCGAGTTTGATAGCCGCCTGGAGCTCCTCGAACGCGGCTGCCTCGTCATGGGTATCGCAGATGACCGGGGCGATATCCAGACAGTCGTACAGCTCGGCACTGTCATCATTATCCGGGTCAGGCCAGCATACCCACTTTTTAGCCAGCATAATGCTGCCGGCGGAAATACCGTAGAAGACTTTGCCCTCGCGGTACATCTCCCGCATAAAATCATCCATCTTTTTTTTGCACAGTACCCGGACGCCCTCCTCAGGATCGCCGCCGCCCATGAAGATGACGTCGGCATTCCGGAGGATTTCTTTCGCCTTATTCAGATCAGCTTTGGGCGGCGAAATAATGGCGTGGTCGACCCGGAGAATTTTGAGGCCTTTGAACTCGCGTTCCATAAAGCCGCGGAAACGCGTATCGTCGCCGTTGGCGGTACCGACATAGCCGACCACCGGAGCAGCCTTACCACTCTCGCTAAAGACCGCCTGGATGAGGGAATTCTGCTCTTTACGGGCGGGCGGGCGGCCGCCGGCTAATAGAAAAACAGGTTTGGGACCAGACATATAACACCAACCTTTATAAAATACCACCAATAGTTCAATACCCCCACCCTGGGGAAATTCAAATATCAAAAACAAGCTCAAAGATGAGAGATTTACGATTTAAGATATNTGATTAATGATTTTTAGAATACTACAAATATTACAAATACTACAAATTAATACCAATATTACAATAGATTTTTTATAAGGCCACCCCTTGCTTTCTAGCGTTCCGGGTATTTGAGTGTTCACCCTCACCCATAGTCCCTCTCCCTTCAAGTAGCGGGAGGAACTGAAGAAAAATTGGATCTACGACCACGTTGGGGCGAGAGGACTAAGTTGAAGCGGTATACAGGTAATCNTCNATNTTAATCGGGAAGCGGGATTTAACGTGGCAGTACTTACCGGAGGATTCCGGAGCCAGGGCATTTTCATAGCAAAAAGAGACCCGCGCCGCATCGCCGTAGAGCTTTCGCACGACCCCGGTCGCTTCCGCTTCCAGTTTTTTCAAGTCTGTCCTGCCNGTCACCAGGTAAAGCGCGTACTCGCAAATTCCAGCCTGCTCCAGGCGGTACTCATCGATATCTTCCAAATCGCTTAATACATCATCNNCCTGGCGCAGGGTAACCAGTTTATTTTCACAGGTAAGAGTGGTGCTGAGCGAACGGCCTTCTACAGCAGACAAAATGATGCCGGAGCTGCGGCCGCAGGCACATTTANCGCTGGAATCGATACGAACAAGGTCGCCGACATCGAAATGTACCATATAATACCAGGGATTATTGAAGGTGGTCACCAGTATCCGTCCGATATCCGGCCCGCCGTGCTCTTTTTTAAAAGGCTGGAAATCCACCCTGCAGAACTCCGTATTCTGGTGGAATTTGCCTGCTTCACACTGCATAAAGACGTAGCCGGTCTCGGTTGAGCCATAGGAGCTTACCAGCGGCGAACGGAAGACTTTTTTAATCTGTTTGATCTGCAGTCGTGTAGGATATTCATAGGTAAAGACTATGAGCCCCGGCTGGTATGTCTTCTGCCCGGAGATAAAGATATAGCGGCACAGCCGTGCCAGCAGGGAAGGATTGGCCTCCAGGATAACCGGTTGAAAGACAGCCAGCTCTCGGACCATGCGGTCCATCAAGGCGGGAGCCCAGGAGACAGGATCGGACTTTTCATTAAGGTAAAGAAAACGGTCCAGCCGCCGTTTTTCCAGCGGCAGATCGACATCATCAGAGATAATGCCCACGTTCATGGGATTAGCGAGGATGACTTCCGGATGACGGCCGGTAGCCAGTTTATCAGTGTATGAATTCAGCTTCCAGGAGGCTACTTCCGAGGCATTCCACCATGGCTGATACCAGATATTGGTTACGCTGATATCAGTGGTGCCGCTTGTCTTGACCAGGCTGATCTCGCCGCTGTTGAGGCCGGACTGCATATCCCGGCCGGGCGGCACGAAACCGGCAGGGGTATGCTCGCGAATATCTTTTTTCTTGAGGGCAGGCATGGCGGCATAACGGGCATCGACCGGGTACTCAGGTCCGGGATCGAAATCCCGCCAGGACCGGTAGCCGGGGACGCTGTTGAGAGCAGTGTCCAGCACCTGCGAGGACTTCTTATGGTAATCCGGAGGGAAGTGCCAGTTGTGCATGGATGACTCCATTGTAACTTAAAATGCAAACCTCAAAACTCAAATCCAAAGCTCAAAGCTTATAACCAGTATTCAGTTAACAGTAATATGTATTTAATTTAAGCGGTATTGGTGATTACGCTAATAGGGGAAGGCTTTGGTTATGAAATATAACATAAACAGGATAAAATTCCAAATTACAGGATATAAATTCTCCGGATTCCGCCCGATGAATCGGGATTCATACGGGACGCGAGCGCAAACACCAAAAAAGAGAGTGAGGATTTATGAATACTACAAATACTACCAATGTCAAATACTACAACAAAAGCACGCCGGGGAACACCCGGCGTGCTTCATAATCATGACGAATACGAAAGCTTTATTTGATCTCGGTTTCCTCTTGACCGCCGTTAATGCGGGGACGAATAATCTTGCCTTTCTTCTCAGCCTTCTTAACGAGCTCGGCTTCTTCATGAGCGTCCTGCCAGAAGTTAACCGTATGGGGGGAATGTTCGGTAGCGGTGACGTACATTTCGGTAGCGAAAGAGTTGCGTACCTCTTCGGCGATTTCTGCTTTCCAGGGTTTGCGTAGCTGCTGGGTGGTGATGCGGCGGGTGACGCGGGAAGCGGTGGACATAATAAGCTCGGCGATCTCCCAGGCACGCTTGTAGGCAGCCTCGGTATCGGTGCAGATCTCGTTGACCATACCCAGAGCCAAGGCTTTGCGGGCGGTGATAATCTCGCCGGTCAGCTCGGCATAAGCGAATCTCTTACGGCCCATGAGTTCACGCCAGGGGATCTGAATACCGTCGCCGGGTACCATGTTGACGCGGAAGTGCATATCAGTCGTCCAGGCGTCTTCGGTGCAGAGGGTGATATCGCTTAATAATGTCAGGTCGGTATGGAAGGCAGCACCGTTCCAGACTCCGATAGTAGGAACTTCGACGTCAAAGATCTGGCCTTCAATGTCATTGGTTCCGTCATAGTACTGGTATTCATACAATTTCCAGGATTCTTTGGGGTCGGATGAAAACTCGGTCGCAGGCGTCCATTTCCCATTTACTAACCGGCCAATGCCCCTGGTGAAGTCCTTGCCGGTACCGCCCAGAATAATGATCTCATTCTCCGGGTCCCTGCCGGCCCAATCAAAAAAGTAATGCAATCCCTCGTGAGCCGGCGCGCCCCACTGCATGCTGTCGCCGTCAGTGTGAAGTCTGGCCTCGAGGATACCGTTTTTCCTTTTCATAATCAAGCAGTGTTTGAGCCTTTCTGAGTATTCTTCAAAAGGCATATAAGCAATTTTTTGATACTCTTTTGGTGCTACTTTCTCCGGCCATTTTCCGTAATCGGATTCAAAATTCGCCTTGATCATTATTTATCTCCTTTAAATTTTATTCACTGGATTACTGTTAGAATTCTAATAGTGGGATTTGAAAAAGTCAAACAAACGGAAGCAGAGACAAGGTTATGAGATTTGATCAGGGGTTGTAATAATGCCGATGAACAATTTATAGATTTTCTTCAGCATTTTGATATTCCTACTTTAATTTTGAGCCGGAGAGGTTTATAATTTTTATCTCAAGCATGAACAGCAAAATAATAAAAAAGGAGAGTATTCGATGAGTTTAACAAAGTTTGTAGAGTGGCCGCAATTTGAACAATACAAAGAAATGTTCAAGGAACATTTCATCATGGAAAAGCGTGACGACGGCGTACTTTTGGTGAGAATGCACACTAAAGGCGGGCAGCAGTTGTGGAGTATGGAACTGCACCGGGCCATCGGTCAGATGTGGCGTACCGTCGGCAGCGATTCCAGTATTGAACTGATTATCTTCACAGGAACGGGTGAAAACTGGATTAACGAATTTGAGGCGGAAAGCTGGAAACCGGAAACAACGGAACCGGAATATACCAGATATGAGCATATGTTTATTGACGGACGCCGGATGCTCATATCGATGATACAGGATGTTGAAGTTCCCACCATAGGTCTGCTGAGCGGCACCGGCGGGCACGCCGAATTGGCACTGATGTGTGATCTTTGCCTTATGTCAGATGACGCTATCATTGCCGACCCCCACTTCCTATATGACATCGTCCCCGGAGACGGCATACATAGCTGCTTGATCGAACTCCTGGGTGTCAGGAGGGCAGCTTACGCCATGTACATGAGTCAGAAATTTACCGCACAGCAGTGTCTGGAAATGGGACTGGTTAACGAAGTAGTCCCGCGTGATAGACTGATACCCAGGGCTTATGAAATAGCTGATTTCATAATGTCCCGACATCGCACTATCAGACGCCTGACTTCTCAGGTAGTCAGAAGGCCATGGAAAAAGCGAATTGTGGACGATCTTGATATGACATTCGGTACGGAAATGTTCGGTGACTTCTGTAAAAGCGTTGAGCACTCCAATATCGATTCCAGAGGTTACTTTAAGACCACCGGTACTGCGGCGGACCTTTATCATGACAAAGCAAGAGCTGAAAAGATGGACAAAGAAAGCAAAAGAACTGAAAAAAGTATATACGATAAATGAAGGGGCGAATGTTTGCGAAAACTACTCATCGCAGCCAAAATGTGATATAATAAATATGTGGATAATATACTTGAAGAACCAGCCTCGAAAGATGCTTGTTTTTATCCCCATGTTATTTCCTTCGAAAGAGCCTTCTTTACAATCAGGATCGAATTTTCAATGGAGTTTTGTTAAACAATGGCAGATGAATCTTTAGTGCCAGTAAACATACCGGCAGATGATAACGACAGTTACGGCGCGGCGGCCATCCAGGTATTAGGCGGCCGTGAAGCTGTACGGCGGCGTCCGGGCATGTATATCGGCAGCACTGATTCCCGCGGTCTGCATCACATGCTTTATGAGATCGTATTCAACTCCGTGGATGAAGCCATGGCGGGACGCTGCGATAAGATAATAGTGACCGTACAAAAGGACAACGTCGTTGTCGTAGAAGATAACGGCGGCGGCATACCGGTAGAGATCCACCCGGCGACCGGTAAATCAGCGCTTGAAACAGTAATGACCGTATTGCACGCCGGTGCTAAATTCGGCGGACAGGCCTACTCTGTGTCCGGCGGTCTGCACGGCGTTGGTGCTTCGGTGGTCAACGCCCTTTCCACGTGGATGAAGGTCAACGTCCGCCTGCATGGCAAACTCTGGGAACAGTTGTATAAGCAGGGTATTCCCGTGGAACCGGTAAAAGCTGTTGCCGAATCCAACGGCCGGGGTACTACGGTATCCTTCCTCGCGGACCCCGAGATATTCAACGACAACACCTATGAGTTTAAGACCGTCGCCGAGCGGCTGCGTGAGCTNGCCTATCTTAACAAGGGACTAGATATGCGGCTGGTCGACGAACGAAAAGACGAAGAGGTCAACTACTACTTCGAGGGCGGTATCGCGAGCTTTGTACGGAACCTGAACCGCAACCGCGAGGTAACGAACAAAAACCCGATCCACATTATGAAATCGCAGGGTTCGACTGTAGTGGAAGCAGCCCTGCAATATAACGACGGGTATGCCGAGACTATTTTCAGTTTTGCCAACTGTGTCAACACAATAGATGGCGGCACGCATTTAGCCGGATTCCGCTCCGCCCTGACCCGTGTTTTCAACGATTACGCACATAAAAATAAAATCCTTAAAGAGGACGACCCGAACCTTACCGGCGATGATATCCGCGAAGGCCTAACTGCGGTTATCAGCGTGAAGCTGGCCGAACCGCAATTCGAAGGGCAGACCAAGGGCAAGCTGGGCAACCAGGAGATGAAGAGCATTGTCGAAGGCATCGTAAACGACGGGCTGGCTCTTTACCTGGAAGAACATCCCGATGATGCCCATAGAATTATTGACAAATGTCTGATGGTGGCAAAGGCTAGAGAAGCAGCCCGCAAAGCCCGCGACCTCGTTATCCGAAAGAGCAGCCTGGAGACCGGTACGCTACCCGGCAAACTGGCTGACTGCTCCGAAAAAGACGCCTCGCTGTGCGAGCTGTACCTGGTAGAGGGTGAATCTGCCGGCGGCTCCGCCAAGCAGGGCAGGAACCGGCGTTTCCAGGCAATTCTACCGCTCCGCGGTAAAATCCTTAATGTGGAGAAAGCACCCATAGATAAAATGCTGGCCCATGAGGAAATCCGTTGTTTAATTACCGCCCTGGGGACCAGCATCGATGAAGAGTTCGATCTCGCCAAACTGCGTTATCACCGTATTATCTTGATGTCCGATGCTGATGTAGACGGCGCTCATATACGCACGCTGCTGCTGACCTTCTTCTTCCGGCATATGCCCGCCCTCATCAATGCAGGGCACCTGTACATCGCCCAGCCGCCGCTGTACCAGATACGTACCAAGGGGCAAGCCTACTGGGTATATACCGAGCAGGAAAAGGATGCCAAGCTGCTGGAGATCAAAGACGGCAAACGGGCGGAACTGCAGCGGTATAAAGGTCTCGGTGAAATGTCTGCGGAACAACTCTGGGAAACGACCATGAATCCGGCAACGCGCACGCTCCTGGCGGTAAACGTCGACGACGTCGTGAAAGCCGACCATATCTGCCACGTGCTGATGGGTGATGAGGTACCGCCGCGCAAGGCCTTTATACAGGCACACGCGAAGTACGCGAACCTGGATGTTTAAATACTACACATACTACAAATTTTAAATCCTTCCGCTGAAGGACCAATCTTCCAATACATCACTCCGCATCCCAGTAATAGTTTCTAAAAGGGCGACCGGTTGGTCGCCCTTTTCGTTTTTATGTTTGCAGATATACACAAGTGACACTCTGAAGAGTTAATTCCAAAACTGTTATTATCAAATCTCCACCTTTTTCAAAGGGGGAGCACGACAAATCTCTCCCTGCCTCTCTTTAAAAAAGAGAGGGGTACCCGACTTACAATTAATCTCTTGACCCAGGGTAAATTTCTGCTATAATTATGAATGAACATTCATTCATAATCGTTTCAAGTTTAGAGTTTGAAGTAAATCAATGAAAGAGAAAGAGACAAAAAGAAAGCAGGCTGCGGCGAAGCGGGAGCAATCAATACTCCTGGCGGCCATGGAAGTCTTCTCCCGGAAGGGGTTCGCTGCTGCCACCATGCCGGAGATTGCCAGGTCGGCCGGGGTAGCGGTAGGTACAATTTATATATACTACCCGAATAAACGGGAGTTGTTCATCGCGGTTATCAATAGCTTCCTGATCTCTCCTCTATTAAAAATTTTCCAGGAGGAATCGAAAAGGGAGTTCAGCGAGACTTTGCTGGACGCCATCAAGGACCGCCTCAACCTGTTAGACAAAGTGGGCTTTAATCGGTTCCTGCCGCTAATGAGCGAAATTATGCGCGATCCGGAACTGGGGGATATGTTCACTACGAAACTGGTACAGCCCTTTATGTCCAAAATGGAGTCCATTTACCGCCGCCATATCGAGTCCGGGGATATACGCGGCATCGACCCGGCACTCGCGGTACGGGCGGCAGGCGGCACGGTAATCGGACTGATCATGCTGAGAGCAATGGAAGGTGAAGCAAGCCCGTTGAACCGGATGCCGCAGGAAAAAGCCGCGGCAGAGATCATGACCTATATAACACGTGGGATGGGCAACGGAACATAAACAGATTTTTGATTGATGATTTAAGAATAAAATTCAAATGAACAATAACGCCCTCACCTTTATCCTCTCCATCAAGGGAGAGGGGAAAATGAAGTGATATTACATTGGAGGAGTGATGACAGACATGGACAATGCGATCAGCATGGAAGGACTGCGTTTTAACTACGGCCGCCTCCGGGTAATCGACGGGGTATCCCTGGAAATCCCCAGGGGGATCAGTTTCGGCCTGCTGGGCTCAAACGGGGCGGGGAAGACCACACTTATCAGACTGATGGTCGGACTGCTGAAACCGAGTGGAGGCAGTGTGCTGTGCCTGGGCAAAGCTCCGGCGCCGGCCAGTGCCAGAAACATCGGTTATATGCCGCAGCTCCCCTCGCTTTACACCGAGTTAACCGTCAGACAAAATATTGATTTCTTTGCCCGCATCTACGGTATGAAGGACCGCCGGAAGAGATTTGAAAGGGTAGACGAGATAATAAATCTGGTAGAGCTGCTGCCGAAACGCAACGTCACGGTAAACCAGCTCAGCGGCGGCATGAAACAGCGGGTGAGCATGGCATGTGCCATCGTACACAAACCGCCTCTGCTTTTCCTGGACGAACCAACGGTAGGATTGGACCCGGAGCTAAGGGCGGCATTCTGGGAATATTTCGGTAACCTGACCCGGACGGGCACCACGCTGATAATCTCTTCTCATACGATGGACGATGCTGCCCATTGTGAGCAACTGGTATTTATGCGGGAAGGAAAAATCATTGCCAAAGGGGCTCCCGCGGAGCTGCGGGAGGCCACCGGGAAACCGGATGCCTCGCTGGAAGATGCGTTCCTTTTCTTTATCAGGCGCAGGGAGGCAAACAACAATGTATAACATGCTGACGATTGCCCAGAGAACTATTATTCAGCTGTCACGCGACCGCCGGACACTGGCGCTGATCATAATCGTGCCGCTGGTTATCTCCAGTCTAATCGGTGTCTCTTTGCCCAGCAAGGAAATTTTGAACCAGACGCTACCGGCTATCCTGGCCATGCTGGTGCTGTTCTTCGGGTTTTTGCTGAGCGGAATCGCTTTTTTAAGGGAACGGTCGCAGGGGACACGGGAACGCCTGATGGCATCGCCGGTCTCCCGCACCGACATCCTGGTAGGTTACCTGCTGGGCTTCCTCATCTTTGCCGTGGCCCAGACCATGATTCTATTCTTTTACGCAGTCTACGTCCTGCAGGCCAGCTTCAACGGCTCATTATGGCAGATCATCCTTTTCCAGATACTGATCGGTATCCTGGCTGTCTGCCTGGGCATATTTATTTCCGCATTCGCCAAGAACGAGTTCCAGATGGTACAGTTCATCCCGCTGATAATCGTACCGCAGGTGTTTGTCTGCGGGCTGCTGTTCCCAGTAAGCACAATGCCGGAATATTTACAGTGGCTGGCCAAATTCCTGCCGCTGACCTACGCGGTTGACGGCATCCGGGCAATGATGCTCCAGGGGGAGGGGCTGCTGGATATCGGCAAGGAGATAGGGGTGCTGGCCGCTTATGCTATCGGCCTGATGATACTGGCGGGAATCAGCTTGAGGAGAGGAAACGCTACATAAGCTTAAAGATCAAAAATCAAATCTCAAAACCATAAATAAAAGCTAAAAGACAAGCTTTCAGCGTTCGGCTATCGGCTTTAAAGAATAAGCTAATAAATAATTGAAGACTAGACGGATGGCACATTTGGCGGTATACTAATTATGGTAATGATTGCCTAACATTTTTATGGAGTATGAATATGACGGCACAAACAACTAAATTGACCATAAGTTTACCGCAAAATCTATTATCTCTAGCCGATAAAATGGCTAAAGATAAAAAGCTTACTCGCAGTAAGCTGGTGGCTCTATGTTTACAGAAAATGGCAGAGGAAAACCTGCGAGCCGAAATGGAAGAGGGTTACAAGGCAATGGCAGAAGAGAACCGGGAGACAGCTAAACTTACATTCAAACGGCAGAGCGAAATTGTGCCTGATTGGTAAATGCAATGAATGAAGAAATAAAGCGCGGTGAATTATACTGGGTAGATTGGAGTCCGAGCCAAGGCAGTGAACAGAGTGGAGTAAGACCCGGCTTGATTATTCAAAATAATGCCGGTAACAAATTTAGTCCCACCACAATCGTAGCGGCTTGCAGTACGGCAAATATCAAGCCATATCCCTTCATCGTACAATTATCGAAAAAGGAGAGCGGGTTACCTCAGGACTGTGTTGTAAATTGCTCTGCCATTTTAACCATAGACAAATCCTGTCTAACGGGAAAATGCGGAGAATTAGATGATCGGAAAATGGCTGAAGTCGACGAAGCTGTTAAGAGAAGCCTGGCACTAAAATAAATCATATCGATGTATTTAATTATTTCATTAGAACCAGATATAATATCGTTAAACGAGTTTGAAGTTTAAGAGTTACTGATTTTTTTCTAAAATATTTTCCTGTAAACTGATAACTTACANCTGATTACTGACAACTTTATATTGTTAAGGAGTTTATTATGCCGAAGTACTCGCCGATTTTGCAGAATATGCCGGACTACCCCTTCGCCAGGGTAGGGAAGATATCACGGGAAACCGAACAAAAGGACGGCGTGAAGGTTATCAACGCCCGGATAGGTATTCCGGACGCCGAGGCGCCCAAAACCGTTAAAGAATTACTGGCAAAGTATGTGGGAAAGGAAAAGTCCACCTTCGGCTATCCATGCGACGTGCACCCGGCGAGGGGCATTCCGGAACTGATCGAGGCGATCATCGAGGATTACCGCAAGAAATACGGCGTGACTTTGACGCCGGACAACATCTGCGTGTGCGGCTGGACGAAGGAAGTACTGCACCACATGGTGCGGCTGTTTGCCCGCGGCAGGGTGCTTATCCCGGACCCGGTCTACCCGGCTTATGAAGGGGCGGTGCTGTTGTCTAACAACACTATTGCCAGGGTTAAGACATCAGCGGCCTCACAGTGGCTGCCGGAATTCCGGTTTGGAGACAAGGATGTCTCAGTACTCTATTTTTGCGATCCGAATAATCCGACCGGTGCCGTAGCGGACATATCATACTACGAAGCACTGGCAAAGCAGATGAAGGCTGCCAACGTGTGCGGTATTTTCGATAAAGCTTATAAGGACTTCGTCTTCGAAAATTCAGTCAAACCGGTCTCCATAACACAGGTGCCCGGGTTGATGGACTGCGGATTTGAAATCGTATCGCTGTCCAAACATTATAACTTCGTCGGTATCGGTCTGGGGTGGATCGTCAGCAGCAAGGAAAACATCGACCAGTGGCTCAAATTTTCCGGGCACTACAGCCAGGGCGTGGAGTGGTACAAACAGTGTGCCGGGGCCGATGCCCTGACCAGTCCGGCGGTCAAAGCCGAGATGGCGGAGTATTTCAAAGCCCTGAAGGAACGGCGGGACATCCTGTTCAAAGGGCTTAACGATCTGGGGATGAAAGCCGAAGTGCCAAAAGCGACGCCTTATCTCTGGGTGGGCGCTCCGGCGGGTTATGATGACGAAGACTTCGTATTGAATAAAATGATTAAGAAAGCCCATGTAGCGTTCATGCCGGGGTCCTACTTCGGAAACAACGGTAAGGGCTATTTCCGGACGACCTTATACCTCTCTAAAGAAGAAATAGAGATGGCTCTGGAACGGATCAGGAAGATAAGGGACTGGTAGTGACGGAAGCTCAAAGATCAAAAGTCATAACCAAAGGTAAAAACTTAAAACTACAGTAAGTTAATGAAAAGTCCGAATGAGTACATAAATAATGTCACTGAATGGGCTCTTTCCAGCAGTGCCATTATAGCTCTAGCATTAGTAGGCTCACATGCTCGAAATACAGCCAGAGCGGATTCAGATATAGATTTCCTGCTTATCTGTAAGCAAAAGTCACGGCTAATAAAAGACCTCTTCTGGGCTAACAGGTTCGGTGAAGTTTTAAAGTGTGACACGGAGCAATGGGGCAAGGTAACATCAATAAGAGTAACTTA
>JGI20214J51650_10001127_pt1 | contig 16882 bp, 15 predicted proteins | sample WetSurMetagenome_FD_51650 | JGI IMG/M metagenome (IMG submission 51650) | reverse complement strand
TTTTTTTTTTATTTTTTTTCTTTTTTCACAAAACAATAGCGAAAAAAAGAAAAAATAGTATCTTGGTGAACGAAACGTTTATACTTCTTGCATGAGAAATGCACCAAGGCATTTTAGTTTCTCTTCGTACGAATCAGGAAATAAAAATCGCTCGGTAGCAGCAATGCTGCTCAGCAGTGCGTTCCCATCTTGTGGAGTGAAGCAGAAACCGACAACTTCGTTATCATTAATCACATGAATCGTTGGGATGACCACCACCGTTTGATCTAAGATCCTGCCATAGTGTCCGTGATCTCTCCCAAATGAAAAAACAAGGTTCGCTGATTTTTTATAGGTGACTGCAACCCGCGGGTTCTCCATAAACTTCTTAATTGCCTCCTCTTTTGTGATTTTCGAATCAAGTTTCAGGTCGTACCAAATACAATGCATGTATTGAGTATTAAGCTTCATAGCACTGGAAAACACGTTTAGGTTAATTCCTAATGTTTTGTACAGATGATACACATCAACGGCATGGTGAGTCCCCATTTTCTCGTCCTTATGGGTTCCGACCTCGGGAGAGGGTACAAAGCTTTTCACCTGACTGATATCATTGGCTCGTCTAATGCAGAGGAACCTCCCTTCTTTCAAGTGGCTTTTTTTCTTCTCAATTGCTAGAGTATGGATAAGGACCGCCATATTGTGCGTATTGCAGCTCACCACGTGTATAAATTGATCCTTTTTGGTAATCGATTCATCGTTGATTCCAAGAGCATACATCTTTCCGAAGCCAAACTCAGAGCCTTGCGCGATAAATCCTTTGATTTTATTCTTGTATTTATTGTAGTATTTTTCTTTGTTCATCAGTCCGGTGCCTTTTGGTGTACAGTCGATAATGACCGATGCTCGTTTGATTGCTTCGTCAGCTTCATACATTGGTTCAAGCCCAAGCTCTTGAAATTCTTTGACCTTATCACTAGCGACACAGAGGTTTGCACCCCTGTTTATCATACCTTTCATTTTTGGTCGATCTTCAAGGGTAGGACTATGTTTGTAAAACGTTACTTCGTCGATGCCAAGATCATCTTTTGCATCGCACAACAATCCAATCAATGGCTCTCCTATTGTGCCTGTACCAACAACGTGAACAATATTTCCATTATTCATTTTACAACTCCCCGTAAGTTAAAAGTGTAATTGATATGGTGCATTTAATTGTTACTATTATCTTTATTTTTTATAAAATTTTAATGCTTAAAAATTCCGATAAACTTATTTCTTTATAGGAGATATCTGGTCGTCTATGGATATTTTTACCATACTGGGCAGGGACTATGATTCTAACATGTATGTTGTTGTTGGTGAGGTCCCAACCATTATTGATACCGGTACTGGTTTTTACACCAAAACGATTATTAAGACAATTCAAAAGATAGTCAAATTACATCAGATACAACAGATACTTCTCACCCATGAGCATTACGACCATGTTGGGGGCGTCCAAGAACTTGTTCGGGCGACACAAGGAGCAGCTCGGGTTTTTGCTCATAAGGATGTCGTCTCAAAGCTAAAGGCGGGAAAAAGCACTTTTGCGGAGATGCTCGGTGGGGTGATGCCAAAGATAGATGTTGACGTTCCCTTGATCGATGGAAAACAATTGGTCCTAGGAGATCAACCATTCGAAGTCCTTACCACACCAGGTCATAGCATTGGAAGCCTATGTTTTTATAGCAAAAAATGTGATGTTCTTTTCTCCGGTGATACGATTTTTTCCCATGGCGGTTTTGGCCGATACGATTTTCCTGGCGGTGATTTTAATTCATTGGTTCAATCCATTGAACGATTAGCAAAACTTAACGTTAAAAACCTTTATCCTGGTCATGGTTCTATCGTTGAAACAAATGGGGCAGATCATGTGTCAGAAGCGCTCATTAATATCCAGGCGTTGATGTAGATGCCGCATGTTCGAGTCATTCTTAATGAAATCAAATGGACAAAGGATATGACAAAAGTAAAAATATGGTATGTTCACCGTGGAGCATTGCATAACACCAAGATAATCTCCGGTATTGAAATTACCGGCATCGGGCGGTCGTTTCTTGAAACAACCTCTGCTTCAATCCCGTATCATCGTATCACCAAGATTCTCTATGAGGATGACATAGTTTTTGATCGATGGGCTATCCATTCTAAGGATAAGCAAATATTAAAACGATGAACTGTTTTCACGGATTGTATATAAGGAGGCATTAAGGGTATGTCAAAAACTGAAAAAACATCTGTTGTGTCAGGTTTCTATAAACTCCCTATTGAAAAACGAAGAGAATTTGTCACCCAGTTTGTGAATTTAAGTGATGACGATGTTAAGATTTTTTCTTCATGTCTTGATCTCGCAACAGCAGACCGAATGATCGAAAATGTCCTTGGAACCTTTGAATTACCACTTGGATTGGCAGTGAATTTTCTCATCAATGGCAAGGATTATATCATCCCGATGGCAACGGAGGAATCCAGTGTCGTAGCTGCCGCAAGTAATGCAGCAAAAATCGCTCGCCTCAAAGGTGGTTTTTCTGCCACCTGCTCTGAGCCGCTTATGATTGGTCAGCTGCAATTGTTACACATCAAGGATGTTGTCACTGCTGCGCAGGAGATCCTTAAGCATAAAGAGCAGCTTCTTTCGCTTGCTAATGATCAGGATAAAATCCTTGTCGACTTAGGTGGTGGAGCACGAGACATAGAGGTCAGAATCCTTGATAGCCCCCTTGGTAACATGATCGTAGCCCATCTTATTGTCGATGTGCGTGATGCGATGGGTGCAAACGCAGTCAACACCATGTGCGAAGCATTAGCACCAATGCTGGAAGAGATATCTGGTGGAAATGTCAGACTGAAGATACTTTCAAATCTGGCTGATAAACGACTGGTAAAAGCAACCGCTATCTTTGATAAGGAAAAGATGGGGGGAGATACTGTGGTTGACGCATTTCTTGAATCCTTTATGCTTGCCTTTATCGACCCATACCGAGCGGCAACCCATAACAAAGGAATCATGAACGGTATTGATGCCGTCATCATCGCAACAGGGAATGACTCTCGTGCCATTGAAGCTGGCGCTCATGCATACGCTGCACGCAACGGTCAATATACATCGCTGACGAAATACTACAAGAATATAGAGGGAGATCTCGTTGGTGAAATCGAATTACCAATGGCGGTCGGCGTGGTCGGTGGCGCAGCGAATATGCATCCAAAGGCAAAACTCTGTCGAAAGATACTTGGAATAAGTACAGCAAGGCAGCTTGCTGAGGTCGTCGCAAGTCTCGGTTTGGCTCAAAACTTTGCTGCACTCTTTGCCCTGTCAACGGTTGGTATTCAAAAAGGACACATGTCATTGCATGCAAAAAACATCGCGGTCATGGCTGGTGCACAAGGAACGGAAATCGAAAAAATAGCCGACCAACTTGTTCATGACGGTAAAGTAAAACTCGATTATGCAAAAGAATTGTTAGAAAAAATAAGAAAAAAGGTTAAATGATTCCTGCGGCGATATCCTCTGGTTCTCGTTCGCAGTAATAACATCTGATGCGTAGCGGGTCTCGGTTAATCACCTGAAACCTGCTTTCGACAGGCTCCCGTGCATTGGAAATGCAGGTCGGATTTGAGCATTTGGTAAGACCAATTACTTCTTTGGGAAGCTCAACTTTGTGTTTTTTCACAACTTCGTAATCCCTTATGATATTGATGGTTGCTTTCGGAGCTATCAACGCTATCTTGTCCAGCTCCTTTGGGTCAAGTTCCCGGTTCTCGATTTTCACAATATCTTTTTTACCTTTTTTCCCGTTCACGTTCATAAGGATGCTGACCACAGAGAAGGTCGATTCTGGGACTTTTAACACATGTAAAACTTTTAAGGCATGTCCAGGGGTGATATGATCAATTACCGTCCCATCTTTAATCGGAGTGACTTTGAGCTCTTTCATATTTTTTTACCTCCTAAGATGAGGGAAAGCAGTGCCATTCTTACCGGCAACCCGTTGAATGCTTGTTTAAAATAGACCGCGTGTGCGGTGCTATCGACTTCAGAGTGGATTTCGACGATCCGGGGGAGTGGATGCATGACGATGAGGTCTTGTTTTGCCTGCTGCAGCAAGGCGTTGTCGACCTTGTAACTGCCCACAACACGGTTATACTCCTCTGCATCAGGAAATCGTTCCTTCTGGATGCGTGTGGCGTAGAGGACGTCTGCTTCTTTTATCGCTTTTTCTAGGTTTGATGTGCTGACCGGTTCCACTCCAAATTCTTTACATTCATTGATTACTTCTTTTGGCATTTTTAATGTTTCAGGAGAGACAAATGTCAGATTTGCTTTGAACAACGAAAGCGCATAGGCAAGCGAATGAACAGTTCGCCCATACTTCAGGTCACCAAGAAGGACAACGTTATTTCCTTTGATCTTTTTCTTCTCGGTCAATATTGTAAATAGGTCCAGAAGGCATTGGGTTGGGTGCTGTCCTGCGCCATCTCCACCGTTTAAGATAGGTACTTCAGAAAACTCTGCAGCGAGTCGTGCCGCGCCTTCTTGTGGGTGACGAATCACGATTGCATCACTGTAAGAATCAGCCATACGGATGGTATCTGCCAAGCTTTCGCCTTTTTTCAGTGAGGTTCCGCTTGGGTCTGCAAACCCGATCACGCTTCCGCCAAGCCGGTGCATCGCACTTTCAAAACTGAGTCTTGTCCGAGTGCTCGGCTCAAAAAAGAGGGTGGCCAATATCTGTTGGTTTAAAAGTGTGGTATGTTTTTCTGCTTTTGCATAGGGGACCATATGCTTCGCATACTCAAGAATATACTCGATTTCCTCCTTAGAAAAATCCTTAATTGAAATAATATCCCGGTGTTTGAAGTTCATTGGCATCAAAAAGAGACGAATGGGGTGGGTGCTTAATAATCTTTTTAATTTACTTATTTATAGAGGAAATTAAATAAAAAATAAAATTACAGAAGGAAATTTATTAATATATGTGGAATGCTTATACTCTTTGAATATTATGTCTCGAGAGAAAAAATCTCAAGTAGATGATTTAACGAAACTACGGAGGATTTTAGATAACTCGTCAGACTCTAATATTGATGCTCTTTTCTCAGAGAATGAGAAAGCACTCACCTCAGTTCGCAGAAGATTGAGAGGCGCTCCATTAAAAACCCAACTGCAACCTGACCGCTTTTCCCGTACGATCCATTCCCTGGAACCCCGGGTTTATGTCCATCCAAAGACCACAGTTGCTCCTCGTTTAACAATCCCTGTTCAGAAATCTAAGCCACCGGTCGTCCTGCCTGAATTTGAATTAGTATCAACTTCCATACCAATAAAGACCATTCCTTCACCGGAAGTAACCTTTACATCAGAAGACCTCTTTGAAGTCGAAAAAATCGAAACAATCTTACCAGAATTTCTCGAAATAACTCCTAAAGAAACAACACAAAAACCTCTAGAGACCATACAGACCACAAGAAATGAAGAAATACCAATTTCTGAATCCGATCTCCCTGAATGGCAACCAATCAAAGATGAACCGGGCAGAGAACCGCTAAAGTCTCATCGAACACCAAAAATTGATGATATCCCTGAATTTGAAAGAGTGAGAGCTTCAACGAAACCTGAGGTGTTGGAAAAACCAGTTACGTCGGAGATGAATCCTGCAAAAGAAGTATCTATTGAAACCCCTGTTGTGTTCATTCCTGTTGAATCATCAGAACCGTCATTCCAAAAATTTTCTCATAAACAGAACCGCGAAGAAAAAATANCACAGAGAAAAAAAGAAAGAGAAGCGAAACGACGAAAGAAAATCGAACTGAAAAAATTAAAAAAAGAGAAACGGGAAAAAAAACATCCTGAAAACCAAATCACCAACGAGCATCACCCCCTCCAGCAACCAAGAGATGAAATGTCATCGGTATCAAGATACATTGATGCGGTTGACACACCTCAGATTCCTATTGATATCGTCGCCTTTAAAGACATTAAAAGCATTGATGAAATAACCGCTGAAATCCTGTATAAAAACGGGTATTTCTCAATTGAGAACCTAAAGGATGCAACCGTGGATGATCTTGTTGAAATCCGCGGAATAAAACGGAAACTTGCAAAACAGATTAAAAAAGAAATAGAACAAAAGATGACTATAACCGAGGATGTCGAATTTGTTCCCATAAAGCAGAAAACGACCAAGAAAAAATTAAAAAAAAATCTCGATGATTCCACTGAATGGGAATCCTTCCCTTCTAAAGAGACAATAAATAAATCATCTTCTATTTCTGTCTTCACGTATAAGGAGTACACGCTGTATACGCGAGAGACGAGTAACCCTGCGGGAAAGAAAACAGCAGTTCATTTCTTTAGCAAGGAAAAACCAGAGATGAGCGCTCCTGCCCAGCTCCCTGAAGGGTATCAAATCTCAGTCAATAAAAAAACCGGTATCCCATATCTAAAAAAGAAACGGTAAGACCGTCTCAGAGCTTTTATAAATCCTTCTTTCTATTCGCAAGCAGAGAATCATTATGAATTGGAATGGACCGTTGCAGAAGATAAAAGATTTTCGTTTTGAAATTCCTATGAGCTATCAAGGCGAGCAGAACAATCTTCATATGAAGACCTCCGCTGTTATTTATGCGAACAATGGGATGATTGAATCCATTCGAAAGGATAATGCTCCTGAGCAGGTCGCCAATGTGACCATGCTCCCTGGTATTGTCGGGAAATCATTAGCCATGCCTGATATTCACTGGGGATATGGGTTTCCCATAGGCGGCGTGGCTGCAATGGATGAGGAAAACGGCGTCATTTCTCCAGGTGGTGTTGGGTACGATATCAACTGCGGCGTACGATTGATACGAACAAACCTCCATTTCACAGATCTAGATCCGGAAAAAATACAGCGACTCGTTGACGAGATGTTCATCAACGTTCCCTCCGGTCTTGGTTCAAAAGCAAAGGTTCATCTCAACAGAAAGCAACTTGATGATGTTTTAAAACTGGGAGCGAAATGGGCTATCGAGAATGGATATGGTTGGAAAGAAGATGCAGAATATCTTGAGGAACATGGTTGTTTAGAATATGCGGATATTTCAAAAGTTTCCAATGAAGCAAAACAACGTGGTGCCCCTCAACTTGGTACCCTTGGTGCAGGAAATCATTTTTTAGAAATCCAGAAAGTCGCTGAGATATATGATCCGGTTGCTGCAAAGGCATATGGTATAACGGATGCAGGTCAAATAATGGTGATGATTCACACCGGTTCTCGCGGTTTTGGCCATCAGGTATGTACTGATCATCTTCGCGTACTTGAACAAGCCGTGAAGAAATATAATATTTGGCTCCCTGACCGTCAGCTTGCCTGTGCTCCTGTCACCTCAAAAGAAGGACAGGATTATCTGAAAGCGATGGCATGTGCCGCGAATTTCGCCTGGTGCAACAGACAAATGATCGTGCATTGGGTTAGGGAATCCTTTGAAAAAGTACTTCGCCAGCGCGCAGAGGATCTCAACATGGGTATCGTCTATGACGTCTGCCATAACATCGCTAAACTCGAGGAACACGAGGTCGATGGTAAGAAACGAAAGGTGTATGTTCACCGGAAAGGTGCTACCCGTTCGTTCGGACCGGGAAAACAGGAGGTTCCATTAAAATATCGCGATGTCGGACAACCCGTATTAATACCTGGAGATATGGGTACGGAAAGTTACCTGCTCCATGGGACCAAAGGATCTGAAGAAACATTTGGCTCAACTTGCCATGGTGCAGGAAGAGTTATATCAAGAACCGAAGCAGTGCATCGATATCGCGGGGAACAGATCATGAACGATTTGAAAAAGAAAGGTATCTACGCACATCCTGCGAGTTGGAAAGTGATGGCCGAAGAAGCACCAGGCTCTTATAAGAATGTTAGCGAAGTCGTGAACGTCACCCACGGAGCTGGGATTTCATTGAAAGTTGCACGGCTTTTACCATTGGGAGTTGTTAAAGGCTAATTGCCTGCGTGCATTCATACCAATTAGTTTTAAATGCTTGGGAATTATATCGGTGCATTGTAAGTGGTGATGCAGTTGGAAGACATTCAAATCGTAGATTTTGAAGAGATGGATTTAGGAAACGGAACTGTTATTGCAGGGTTCCCCTCCATAGGCCTAGTCAGTACGATTGTTGCAAATTACATGATTGACGCATTAGGTTTAAAACAGATTGGTGCGATGGAATCACCACATTTTCCTACCCTTTCTGTTGTTCATACCGGTGAGCCACTCTCCCCAGTAAGAATCTACGGGGGTACACTTGCAAATGGACAGAAACTTGCTGTTTTTGTCTCTGAGTTTAAACCCAAGCCTAATTTGATTAATTCGTTATCAGACGCAATTATGATTTGGTCAAAGAAAAAAAACTGTAAATTGATGATTTCTCCTGAAGGAATGGTCGTTGAAGGCAAATCCGCAGAAGATGAAATGATTGTAGATGCCTACGCAATCGGGTCAACAGAAAACGCTCGTGCGACACTTACAGCAAAAAACATCCCGCAGTTTAAAAACGGAATCATCGCTGGTGTTTCTGGAGTCCTTTTAAATAAAGGAAAACATGAGAAGTTCGACGTGATATCGATTCTTGCTGAAGCACATCCCAATTACCCTGATGCTCGTGCCGCTGCCTCCGCGATTAATGTCATTGCACTCATCATCGGTATCGAGATAAACGTCGGCCCATTGTATGATGAAGCAGAACGGATCGAAAAACAACTCCAGAAGTTCCACAAACAAGCAAAACCGATTGTCTCTGGTGCCAGTCAGATCCCACAACCGGAAATGTACGGGTAGAGCAGATTGATCTTCTTTCCTCTTTTTTCTTTGTTTTTCTCCCTAACTTTTAAAAAGGCTCTCTAGTTATTAATGATGCACCTATGCAGAAGATTTCTAAGAGTCATCCACGGTATCAATCCTTAGTGACCAGAGAATTGATTGCACAAGCGATGAAACATGGCATTGTACATGAAACAGGTTTGATTGCACATGGTCGTGGAGAAGCATTTGATTATCTCCTTGGTGAAACTACCATACCTCTTGCTGATTCTGCAGAGAAGATTGCAGCTGCCGCGCTGTTGTCTGCAAAAAACCCTGTGATTTCTATAAATGGGAACGTCGCTGCGCTAGCTGCCGACGAATGTATCTCCCTAGCAAAGAATATTCCTGCAAACCTCGAAATAAATCTGTTCCATCGTTCCCCTGAACGAGTCAAGAAAATCGCTGCCATGCTTCGTAAGAAAGGAGCACATTCGCTGTATGGTTTGAATCCTGATGCACGAATCCCCGGTCTAGATTCTGATCGAGCGCTATGTGAGAAAAAAGGGATTTTTACTGCTGATGTCGTTCTCGTACCTCTCGAGGATGGTGACCGCTGTCAGGCATTACAGGGAATGGGAAAGATAGTGATTGCTATTGATTTGAACCCGTTGTCGCGATCAGCACAGGCTGCAACCATCACCATCGTAGATAATGTGACCAGAGCCGTCCCTCGGATTGAGCATTGGGTTGATACTCTTAAGGATACAAAATCGTCTCATCTTGTAAAACTCGTTTCAACATGGGATAATAGCAAAAATCTTGCAGGAGTGATGTCTTTTCTTTCAAAAAGACTAAATTCCTTTTCTTAATAAGGGGTATCNTATGTATCGAAGTCATTACTCAAAAGAAATCTCAAATAAGGAACATAATTCCTCAGTTACTGTTGCCGGCTGGGTTGAAGATATCAGGAATCTTGGTTCGATTGCGTTTCTCATTTTGCGTGATAAAAAAGGTACGTTGCAGTTGACGATACTAAAAAAGAAGACTCCTGAGCTATTCGAACAGTTAATTTCGCTTCCGCGAGAGTCCGTGATTTCAGTAAAGGGTCTGTGTAAGGAAAATGACAAAGTCCGGAATGGGTATGAGATTTTACCTGAATCTGTCGACGTTCTCTCCGTCGCTGAAACCCCCTTGCCACTCGGTGTTGTTGACAAGGTCGAAGCTGATTTTGATACGCGTCTTGATAACAGAGTAATTGATCTGCGAAAACCAGAGACCCAAGCTATTTTCAAGATACGCAACGCAGTACTTGCCGCGGCGCATGAATATCTACGATCACAGTCTTTTCTTGAGGTGCACACCCCAAAGATCATCGCGAGTTCCTCGGAGGGTGGCACCGATGTGTTTAAACTTCAGTATTTTGAGAAAGAAGCTTTTCTTGCGCAGTCTCCTCAGCTATACAAACAAAGTTTGATGGCGACTGGTCTTGACCGAGTCTATGAGATCGCTTGGTACTTCCGTGCGGAGGAACACAACACTCGGCGACATCTGAATGAATCAACCGCTGTCGATGTCGAGATGGCGTTTATAAAAAACGAAGAAGATGTCATGACGATACTTGAACATCTGGTAGTTGCAATGTGGAAGCGTGCGAGTGAATGCAAGGATGAACTTGAGGTTCTCAAGAAGACTATTACAGTCCCAAAATTACCGTTTACGAGGGTGCCGTATGATGATGCAATCATTAAGATTCAACAGCGGAAATCACCAGTTCAGTGGGGAATGGACCTCAGCACTGAAGATGAAAGGCTCCTTGGGGATATCATGAAAGAGGATGGAATAGATTTCTACTTCATCACCAAGTATCCGTTAGCATCAAAACCGTTTTATACCATGCCTGATGGGGAGAATTACTCTCGGGGATTTGATTTGGAATGCAAAGGCGTCGAAATTTCCTCTGGCAGTCAACGGATACATGATGTCGCTTTATTGAAAGAACGGTTAAAAGCCTGCGGTCTTGATCCAAAGGATTTCGATGCGTATCTGATGGCGTTCCGATATGGGATGCCACCACATGGAGGGTTTGGTTTTGGTATTGAACGATTCCTGATGGAGCTTTTAGACATGAATAATATCCGAGAGTGTATCTTGTTCCCCCGTGATCGAACACGACTTACACCATAACTCTATGATGCTGCAGATTTTTTCAAATATGCACAAAGGTGAACCCAATAATCTATCATAATAAAATATCCTTTGTACTGGTAAAGAGTGCCTTATAAAGGAAATTTGATGTAGATGTAGTTAACGATTTCAAAATCTGGTAAAAACATTTTAAAGTTTCTCACGAACCAATTGTAATAATAAAACCTGCCTCATGCGACAACANTANGTGGTATGATACTATTTTATATCAATTTGATGGGAAAAGAATCAGATTAATTTCTTAAGAAAATTTTTCATTTATATCCATCACCATTTTATAGGACTAATTTGTTTAACATTTTGTTGCGTTGGAAAGAAATGCGATGGGATGTACGTCATGTTGACAGTGAGGATTCTCTAGCATTTCACTTGATTAATTTGCTAGGTTTATCATCCGCAGTTTCAGTATGGATCGTATGAACAATTGAATTAAAACCGAAATATCTGCTATATGAGAGATTGGATATAAGCGTAGAATGTTATGAAATTACGAAGTAAATCATTACTAACGATTTGTGCGGTATTTAGTATCTTCTGCTTAGTGTTAAGTATAATATTAAACACCATTGTTATCGAGGGTTATTCAAACTTGGAAAAAAATATTGTTACGGAGCATGTCAGCCGGGTTTTAAACCAATTTGATCAAGAATGTGATAATTTAGCTGCTATGGCCTGGGACTGGTCTATATGGGATGATACATATCTATTTGTGGAAGATAGCAATGAAGTGTTTATTCAAACGAATATGCAATATGAAATTTTTAAAGATATTAAAATAAATTTTATGATGTTTTATAATACAACAGGCTCTCTCGTATTTAGCAAAGCCTTTGATTTTCAGCATGAAAATGAAACAACACTTCCAACAAGTCTCTATGAATATATCTCGAAAAACAATGAATCTTTCTTTATTCATCGAAATTTAGAATCAAGTCAATCCGGGATAATTCTCTATGATAAAAACGAAACGCCTGTATTTATTGCGGTTACTCCTATACTACAGAGTAATAAAGATGGTCCGATTCATGGCACATTTATTATAGGGAGGTTCCTTGACGATAATAAAGTAGAATCTATTGGAAATATAACCCATCTNGTTGTTGTGTTACATCCGAAATCAAATCAACTTTCTTTAGATTTCCAACATGCAACATCTTATATAGACAAAATCCCAATTTTTATTCAACCAATTAATTCAACATATGTCGCAGGATATATTGTAATGAACGATATATTTGGGGATCCTATTTTTGTCATAGAAGTAGGTTCGTATAGAGATGTGTATAATCAAGGCATTGCTCTGATTCAGACCCTTTTAATTTCCCTTATTTTAACGGTGGTCATCTCTATAGCCTCAATGATCTTCATTGTCGATCGATTTATTACCTCCCGCTTGACATCATTAACCCAATCTGTAAATGCCATTAAGAATTATTCTGACCTCTCAAAACATCTACAAGTAAAAGGAAATGATGAAATCGCCATACTTAAAAAAAACTTCAATGAGATGTTGACTTCTTTACAAAAAACGTGGGCGATGAAAGATTCAGCGGAATTTGCTTTACAGAAAAAAATAGATGAACTTGAACGATTCAAGGCAGTGACCATTGATAGGGAAATAAAAATGATTGAGCTGAAAAAACAGATTAATGAATTGAAATCAAATACTGGAGAGAATACATTAAATGAGCATTGATCTTACATCTGTTCCATGGGACCAGGTTGTTGAAAATTTACACCAAGGTATCTTTGTTATTGATAAAAATGCCAAAATAATCTATGCAAATTCGTTTCTATCAGAGATGCTTGGTCATCCTTCTTATGAACTTTTAGAAAAAAATATTTTTGAATTTTTTGATAATGATTCTATAAATTTTTTTAAGGAAGCATTGAATGCGACGACAGATACGATTCAGCAGGACTATGAATTGAAATTTACTAAAGAAGATAAGACGACACTCTCTATTTTGATTCATATAACACCGTTCTTCAATAAAAAATATAAACATATTGGAATACTTGTAGCGATGCAAGATATTTCGGCTCGTAAGAGTATGGAATATGAATTACATGCAAAACTTGATTTGCAACAGAAAAGTGAACTTGCTACCCTTAACATTATGGAAGATTTACAAAATACGATTTCTGCCCTNACACAAGCTGAAACAGAAATTCGTAAAAAAAACATAGAACTTCAAAAAATAAATAGTGAACTTACNTCTGCTAGAAAGGAACTTACTTTTCTTAATGAGGATCTTGAAAAAAAAGTGAAGGAAAGAACTGCGGATGTTGAAAAACTTTTAAAACAGAAAGATGAGTTTATTAGCCAACTTGGTCACGACCTCAAAACACCCTTAACCCCGCTCAATATTTTAATTCCTCTTATCAAAGAACGCGAACAAGATCCGAAAATAAAAGAGCTGCTCGATGTGATTTTCAATAATGTACAATATATGAAGAATCTCGTTATAAAAACCTTGGAACTTGCACAATTGAATTCTCCTAATGCGATGTTTGAATTTCACGATGTCAATCTCTTTGATTATCTTCATGATATCCTTGACTTGGAAAATACACTGTTTGAAGGAAAAAACGTGGTTATTGAAAACAACATTCCAGCGGAAACCATCGTACAAGCCGATATCTTACAAGTTAGGGAATTATTTGATAATCTTATCTCCAATGCGATAAAATATTCAAAAGACGATCAGGTAAAAATAACACTAAATGCAAAACGGAAGGACGATTTGATTGTTATTTCTGTTAAAGACACCGGCATTGGACTGGAGCCAAATCAAATTCAACANGTTTTTGATGAATTTTATAAAGTCGATTATTCCCGGCACGATCTTAAATCAACAGGACTCGGTCTAACTATCTGTAAGAGAATTGTTGAAAAACATGGTGGTAGTATCTGGGTGGAAAGTCCAGGAACGGGGAAAGGTTCGACATTTTTTTTCACTTTAAAATCTCCAAATAAAATTGTATTACAGAATAGCGACATGCAAACACTAATGTAGTAAGAATCATTACGGTTCATTGAGGGATAAAAATCAAGAAAACAATATTGGTAGTAGATGACAATCCTGATGTCATTACCTCCCTGAAAATAGGTTTAGAAGATGCATCTCAGCTTTATAAAATTCTTGGGGTAGAGAATGGTCAGAAATGCTTGCAACTGTTGAAAGATAATATCATACCTGATATTATCCTCCTTGATATTATGATGCCACAAATGAGCGGATGGGAAGTTTTTGATCGAATAAAAGAGAATCCATCATGGAAAACCATCCCTATTGTATTCTTGACCGCACGAACAGACAGAATCGCAAAAAACGCTGGTAGTTTCTTAGGTGAAGATTATATTGAAAAACCCTTTGATATCGCCGATCTTAAAAAAAGAATTGAAAAAGTATTTCAGAATAAAAATTCGAAAAAGATGTTTGCCGATAACAAAATAACGTCTAATCGTTAAGCATTACATTATTGAAAAATCATCGGATTTTATCACATATTGTTAATCAGATTAGCGATATATGCTTGTCCGTAACAAACACCGCCATCCCCTGCAGGAAGTTCTCTATTGACAAGAATCCCATTCTGAAGCATATAGCTAGAAATCATTCTATTATACGCAACACCTCCTGAAAAAACGATTGGCAAATCTTTCTTATTTGATGCGTTTTTAGCTATCTCAAATAGTCCTTTAGCGAGATAGATCTGGGCGGTTGCTGCAAGTTCTCCCTTTTTATGTTTCATGTTCTTGAGAAGGAAATCAAATAACTGGGTTGTCAGTAGAATTTTTACTCCTTTTTCCTGGGAAAAAATAGGTTCAAATGTCAAGGGTGTTGACGCCATACTTTCTAAAATTATCGCGGGTCGTCCATCATAGGTTCTCAAGTCACAAAAGCCCAATAACGCACTAACCGCATCAAGAATCCTACCTGAACTCGTGGTGTATTGAATGTTGAAATTATTGTGAAGCATCTGAAGATATATCCTACTTTCTTGTTCATTGAATAAACCAAATCTAAGAAGTTTTTCTTCTGTTAATGTTTTGGAGAGAATCCCAAAAAGCATTTTCTTCGGATATATCGTTGCAGAATCGCTACCCAGCTGAGGTTGTTCTTCAAGATGTCCAATGCGGGTAAACATTCTTCCGTTTCGTACTAAAAATACTTCTCCACCCCACAACCGTCCATCAGTTCCAAACCCTAATCCATCCATCGCAATTCCAATATACTCTTTTATATTGTGTTCAGCTGCCACACTAGCTACGTGGGCTTGATGATGTTGAACCTGTATCAATTTTGCGTTATATCTTTCAGCCATTTCCTTTGCAAACAATGTTGAATTATACCCTGGGTGAAGGTCACAAGCAATAATCTCCGGTTTTAAACGAGTGAGATGAACATATTTCAATACCGTATCTTTTAAAAAATTTAATGTCTCAAATTTTGATGTATCACCAATATATTGAGAAAGATAACATTTATTTTTCTTTGTCGTGCAGACGACATTGTTTAATTCAGCACCCACCGCAATGGTGTCTTGGCAATTGATCGGCAATATAACGGGCAGCGGCGTGTACCCACGTGAACGTCGAAGAAAAAACGTTGTACCGTGAATGACCTTTACAACAGAATCGTCACAACGATTGACAATCCTTCGTTCATGTGTCAAAAAATATTTACCTATCTTTTCAATAGTTGCGACAGGTTCCCCTGGGATGTTGCACGAGGTCATCACAAGCGGCTCTTTAATATGTTCAAAGAGAAGATAGTGCAACGCTGTATATGGCAACATAATTCCGATAGTATCTAACTCTGAGACAGCTCTAAAGTTATCCTTTTTTTTCTTTTTAAGGACAACAATAGGTCGTTGCGGACTTTGTAATAATTCTTTTTCTCTTTCAGATGTACAGGCAATCCTCTCTGCCATCTCCATATCCTTCACCATGAGAGCATATGGTTTGTGAGGACGGTGGAACATCTCCCTTACCTTTCTAACATCCTTGTCATCACATTTTGAACAAGTATGGAAACCGCCTACCCCCTTGATTGAAATTACTTCCCCTAATTTTATGAGATTAATCGCTTTCCTAATTGTGTCCAGATCATCCTTACAGCTAATATCTTTTCCATCTGCGAGAAGATATAATTTTGGGCCACACTTTTTGCATGCGATTGTTTGTGCATGATATCTTCTATTGAACGGGTCGATATATTCTTCTTTGCATTGAGGGCACATCTTGAATTGGTGCATCGAAGTAAATGGTCGATCATATGGATAATCTTCGATCATGGTGAACCGTGGTCCACAATTTGTACAAGTGATGAAATAATAGTTATGTCTTCTGTTTTTTTTATCTCGTAATTCCTTTAAACAATCATCACACATGAAAATATCTGCGGGAAGCTCAGTCTCTCCTCCAGATTCTGAACTTTTCAGGATTGAAAAATCAGAACAAGATTCTTTTGATACAAATTTCTTTACTGTAAATGTCGAGATTTTTGCAAGCGGCGGTAGATCCGTGAGTTTTTGCATAAAATCTTTGTCATTAATAATTATTTCAACGCCATTCCCGACATTTTTTACTGAACCTGCTAATCGATATTCTTTTGCTTTTCTATAGATATATGGACGAAACCCGACACCTTGAACGACGCCTTGAACGAATATTTTATACATCCTGAGTCTACCACATGAGTATACCGCTATAAATTTATTTTCGAGGACCACTGAGTATGTAATAAAATCAATAGAATCACAAAAACCTCATAGGATATTGCCAAACCGATCGTAGCAAAGAAGCGAACTGAAAAAATCTTCTGCGCTATAACATTATTTTTTTATACAATTGAGTTTTTTT
>JGI20214J51650_10001126_pt1 | contig 16894 bp, 16 predicted proteins | sample WetSurMetagenome_FD_51650 | JGI IMG/M metagenome (IMG submission 51650) | reverse complement strand
ACCTTCCATGCGGGCAATGTCCGCCTCGGGCAACCGGTCGCCCAGCTGCAGTTTGACTTCCTTCTCGGTGACACGTCCCGGGCGCATCGCGCCTGCTGTCATCAGTCCGTATACGTTGTCGATCAGGCCCCGGACTTCCTGGCTTTCCACTTCTCTCGGGCGGGACAGTGTCACCGGCAATTCATCCCGGACTCGTCCCGGATCGCTGGCGAAGATCAGGACCCGGTCGGCCATCATGACCGCTTCCTCGATATTGTGCGAGACGACGAGGATGGCCTTGGTGGGAAGCTGCTTTGTCTGCCACAGTTCCAGGATCTCGTCGCGCAAGCGCTCGCCGGTGAGTACATCGAGCGCCGAAAACGCCTCGTCCATCAGCAGGACCTCGGGTTCCAGAACCAGGGCGCGGGCGATGCCGACGCGCTGGCGCATGCCGCCCGATAACTCGCGGGGCAGGGCGCCCTCAAATCCAGACAGGCCGATCAACTCTATCGCTGCTTCGGCACGCCGAGCCCTGTCGGCGGGCGCCATTCCTTTCGCCTCAAGTCCCAATTCGACATTCTTTTGCACGGTGAGCCAGGGGAATAAGGCGAAAGACTGGAACACCATGCTGATGGAATGTGCCGGCCCATATAGCGGAAGTCCCCGATAGAGCACTTGGCCTCGATCAGCCGCGATCAGTCCGGCCATGATGCGCAACATGGTGGATTTGCCCGATCCGGACTGACCCAGCAACGCCACGATCTCTCCCTCGTTCAGTGTGAAGTCGACGCCTTCCAGCACGGATCGGGAAGTGCCGTCCGCGGAGCGGAAGGATTTGCCGACGGATTTGAGTTCGATGACAGGTGTAGCCATTAAGCGTGTCCTCAGAAATGCAGCCGGTCTTCGGCCATACGATAGAGCCGGCGCCAAACAAAATGATTGAATCCCATGACAAAAATGCACATGACGCCGATCCCCAGTGCTATGCGTGGAAAATCGCCGATGGCTGTTTTTTCCGCGATATAGCTGCCGATGCCGTGAGCTTGCACTGTGGTAGTGCCCCAGGTCACATATTCGGCAACGATGCTGGCGTTCCACGAACCGCCGGAAGCCGTGATGGCGCCGGTGACGAAACTCGGGAAGATCGCCGGCAACAGATAACGGCGCCATTTGAGCCAGCCGCTCAGAGCCAGATTCTGCGCGGCGTAGCGTAACTCTGTGGGCACGGTGGATGCACCGGCGATGACATTGAACAAAAGATACCACTGCGTGCCCAAAATCATCAGGGGAGACAGCCAGATATCCGGATTGAGCCCGAAGCGAACGACCACAACGACGGCAACGGGGAACATCAAATTGGCAGGGAAAGAGGCAAGGAACTGGATGATCGCCTGCGCACGCGACGCCAATCGGGGATTCATTCCTATCTTCACGCCGATCGGAATCCAGATCAGCGCTGCCAGAAAAATCAGGATGACCACGCGCAGCATCGTGTAAAAACCCAGTACGCAGACTCGGCTCACTTCACTCCAGCCGACTTCGGTATGAATAAAGTGAACAAGCATCCACAAGGCATAGAAGACAACGGCGGCAACGGTGGCATCCCAGATACGTTCCGGTGTCGAGGAATGTTTATGCGGCCGTGCCCGAATCGACGTGCCGTCGTATCGGAGCCGGAAAATCGCGAAAGAACGTTCCAGCAGTCTGCCGAAAGCGACTACGAACCCCTGCATCCGTTCAGTCCTGCGCATCCAGTTGAGAAGCCATGAGTTCTGCGCCGTTTCGCTGCCGGATTCCTCGAAGCGGAATTTGTCGGCCCAGGCAAGCAGGGGTCTGAAGAACAATTGATCGTAGAGCATCACGCCGATCAGCATCGCGCCGATGGCCCAGCCGATCGCCTGGAGATCGCGCTGTTCTATGGCCAGGGCGATATAGGAACCGATGCCGGGCAGCTTGATGTTCTGGTTGGATACCGAGATGGCCTCAGAGGCGACGACAAAGAACCAGCCACCCGACATCGACATCATCATGTTCCAGAGCAGGCCCGGCATCGCAAAAGGAAGTTCCAGCCGCCAGAAACGTTGCCAGGCGGAAAGCTTGAACACCATGGCAGCCTCGACCAATTCCGCCGGCACGTTGCGAAATCCCTGATAAGCGCTGAACGCCATATTCCAGGCTTGCGAGGTGAAGATGGCAAATATCGCGGCGCATTCGACGCCGAGCAGATTGCCCGGGAACAAGGCAATGAAGGCCGTGACGGTAATGGATAAAAAACCCAGGATCGGAATCGACTGGAGAATGTCCAGCAACGGTACCAGAACCTTTTCTGCGGCGCGATATTTCGTTGTCAGCGCGGCGAATACGCAGCTGAAAAGTATGGAAGCACCGAGTGCGATGAACATGCGCAGGGTGGTCCGCAGCAGGTAATAGGGCAGATTGACGGGGTCCAGGGAGAGTGGCAGGACTTCGCCTAGTTGATAAGGGCGCGCCATCTGATTGGCACCGTAAGCGAGCAGGACGAACATGGCCAGCACCATGGGCAACAAGGCCCAATCCCAGCGGTTTCCACCGGCTTCAACAACTTGTCTGGGGAAATATTGCTTGCGTGCGTTCATATTCGTTCAGCTTTCCCGATTTGATCCCGACCGAGAGGTTCAGATTGGCATCGGCGGAGTATAGGTGTCCGCAGGATGTTTCACAATTGATTGAATTGACCATGCAGGCACGACACCGTATATTTCAATCCCATGCAAACACGCAGCACCTTCACCAATCGGGACGCATTTCTCGGTGTCACCTTCGCCCTGCTCGCGGCGGTCGGTTTCTCGGCGAAAGCCATACTGGTCAAGCTTGCCTATCACGACAGCGTGGATGCGATCACCCTGCTGGCTTTGCGCATGGTGTTCGCGGTGCCGTTCTTCATCGGTGTTGCGATCTGGGCGAGGCGGCATCATGCCGAGCCGCTCGATATGCATGACCGCCTGCTGGTCCTGGGGCTGGGCGTCGTCGGTTACTACCTTTCAAGCTATCTCGATTTTCTCGGGCTGCAATATATCTCCGCCGGACTGGAGCGCCTGATCCTGTTCCTCTACCCGACCATGACGGTGATCATCTCCGCCCTGCTCTACAGGCGTGCCATCGGCAAAATGGTCATCGCGGCGATGGCATTGAGCTACGCCGGGATCGCACTGGTGTTCCTGCACGATGTGGGCGCAAAGGAGGGCAGTATCGTGCTGGGCGCATCGCTGGTGTTCGCCAGCACCTTGTCCTACTCGATCTATCTGGTGGGGGCGGGACATGCCATCGCCAGGATCGGCACGATGCGCTTCACCGCCTATGCCTCCTTGGTTGCGAGCGCGGCTTGTGTGCTGCAATTCCTGGCGATGCGCCCGCTGGCTGCACTTGATTTGCCGGCACGGGTGTACGGGCTTTCCATCGCAATGGCACTTTTCTCCACGGTACTGCCGGTGTTTTTGTTGTCATTCGCCATCCGTCGCATCGGTTCAGGCAGCGCCTCCCTGATCGGCTCCATCGGCCCGGTCAGCACCATCTATATGGCGTATGCGATTCTGGGCGAGAGCATCTCGTGGTTGCAGATCGCGGGATCGGCGCTGGTGTTGGCCGGGGTGCTTGTCATCAGCCTGAACAGCAGGCGCGAGGGAAAGTAGGGCGGTTCAAAGGGGCAACTTGCGCAAAGCGATTCTGCCGACATCGAACAGCAGCACGATGCCCGCGCCGGCGATGAAGGCCGTCAGCGAGTGCTGTACCGAGGGTGGCTGAAAAGAGAAAGCTCGCGCAATTGCGGGAATGTTGGTGATGGCAGCGAGCCCCGACAGCGTACCGGCCAGTACCCATATGGCAACTGTTGAAGGCATGGAAAATATGTGCCGCCACTGCTGTTGCGGGGATCGGGCGGAAAGGATGAGCGCAGAATTCGCTGTGACCAGCACGATGAATGCCATTGCGCGCGCTTCTTCAGTCACGGCGTTTGACCGCAAACTCCACATGTAAAAAAATACAACAGCCAGCGTGACCAGGGTGCCTTGTGCCAGACTCACGAAGAGATGCCGTGATGAAATCAGATGCTCGGTATTCGAGCGCGGCGGCTGTTGCATCAGGCCCGGACTGCCTTCCTCGGCTTCGAACACGATAGAGCAGGCGGGGTCGATGATCAATTCGAGGAAGGCGATGTGTATCGGCGCCAGGATCAGCGGCAACCCGAAGAACAAAGGCAGGATGGACATGCCGATTATCGGGATGTGGACGGCGAGGGTGTACACCACGGCCTGGCGCAGGTTGGCGAAGATGCGGCGTCCCAGCCGGATGGCGGAAACGATCGCGCTGAAGTCGTCTTCGAGCAATACCAAAGATGCTGCCTCGCGGGCGACGTCGGTGCCGCGCTTGCCCATGGCGATGCCGATGTGGGCCGATTTCAGTGCGGGTGCGTCGTTTACGCCGTCGCCCGTCATGGCGACAACATCGCCATTGGCCTTGAGTGCATCGACGATGGCGAGCTTCTGTTGCGGGGTGACACGGGCGAAGACGTTCACCGAAGCGATGCGCCGAGCCAGTGTTGCCGTGCCCATTTCGGTCAGTTCGTCACCCGTGAGCAAGGCACCGCTATCGATACCGGCACCTGTAGCAATGGCGCGTGCTGTACGCGGATGGTCGCCGGTGATCATGACGATGCGAATCCCGGCGCGATGACATTCTGCGACAGCGTCTGCCACTTCCGGCCGCAACGGGTCGGCAAGTCCCACCAGTCCGACGAATTCGAAATCGAAATCATGCTGGATGTCGGGCCAGCTTTTGTCGACGCTGTATTTCGCCTTGGCCACGCCCAGCACGCGCAAGCCCTGATCCGCCATGAGCTCCGCATCCCGGCTCATGCGTATCCGTGCGTCCTCGGCCAAATGACAAAGATCGGCGATCGCTTCCGGTGCCCCCTTGGTTGCGACGACATCGTGCTTGCCCGAATCGTTGCGCCACAGATGCGACATGGCCAGGAGTTCAGGCGAAAGCTCATATTCCCGCGCCAGGGCCCAATCCGGGTGCAAGTGTTCCGTGTTGGCCAGATATTCGCGGGCGAAGCCGTGAAACGCGAGCTCCATCGGATCGTGGGGATCGATCTCGCTGGCCAGCACCGCATACTCAAGCAGCTCGTGGTAGGTCTCGGGCAGTTCGCTGCGGGCGAGGCCGGTTGTATTCAGCAGTTGCCCGGCAACGGACAAGGCGGTCAGGGTCATCCGGTTTTGGGTCAGGGTCCCGGTCTTGTCCACGCATAACACCGTCGTTTCGCCCAGCGTTTCGATGGCGTTCAGGCGCCGCGTCAGCACGCGCTGGCCGGCGATGCGGCGCGCACCCAGGGCAAGAAAGACGATCATGATGACCGGGAATTCCTGAGGCAGAATGCCCATCGCCAGCGTGATGCCGGCCAGCAGGGCGTCCAGCCAGCCGCCGCGCAGCATCCAGTAAAGAAGTGCCAGCGTCAGACACAAGCCGATGCCGACCAACGCAAGGCGTTTGGTCAGCAGGCCGATCTCGTCACGTAACGGGGACGATTCGATGGCGATGCTTTGCAGGGATCTGCCGATGCGTCCCAGTTCGGTCCGGCCGCCCACTGCGGTGATACGTACCAGGCCCTGCCCGCGCACGATCATGGTTCCGGCGTAAGTCCGGTTGCTGTCTGCGAACTTGGTCACCGCTTCGGATTCGCCCGTCAGCAAGGACTCGTCCGCAGCCAGTTCGTGTGCCTGCAGCACGATGCCGTCCGCGGGAACGCGATCACCCTCAACCAGGATGACGATGTCATCACGCACCACTTCGCGCCCCGCGATGCGTGTCGGCACGCCATCCCGGATCACCAGGGCACGCGGGCTGGAGAGATCGCGCAACGCTTCGAGAGCGCTCTCGGTGCGTCGTTCCTGAAGGATGGTAACGACCATGATGACGACGACGAAGCCCAGCAGTATCAAGGCTTCATTCGCATCTCCGAGAGCAAGGTAGATGACACCGGCACCCAGCAGTAGCAGGAACATCGGCTCGCGCGCCACTTCGCCCGCAATGGCGAACAAGGTGCGCCCCTGGTCCGTGCCAAGCTCGTTCGGCCCTTCTGCCGCAAGGCGGGCCGATGCAACTTCGTGACTGAGGCCTGGCGGAAACGCAGTGGTCATGTCAGATCAAAAGAGTCGATTGTTTTCCGGGTAAGATGGGGCAACTATAGCAAACTCGTATCCATGCCGTTCATGTGCAGCTCGGTTGGCCGGGTAGTTCTGCAGTTTGGCGAAGCGTATACTGAACTCCGTTGGCAATATCTGGGGAAAGAGAATGTTCCGCAAATCGATACCCGTCATCCTGTTCGTTCTGTCTGGAGGCGTCGCCGCGGCAGAAGTCCGGGCTGTGCCCGATCCGCAACGCGGCGAATTGCTGTATTCGACCCATTGCATCGCCTGTCACAGTACCCAGATTCATTGGCGCGACAAAAAGCTGGCCAAGGACTACCAAAGCCTCCTTGCCGAGGTTGGGCGCTGGCAGAAGTTGGGTGGACTAGGGTGGAACGATGAAGATATATCGGCGGTTGCGCGATACCTGAACACGCTTCACTACCACTATCCGGCGCCGTAAACACTTCATCACACTTCAGGAATACCACGATGCGAATACTTCACACGATGATCAGGACCGGAGACCTCAATCGCTCCATCGATTTCTATACCAAAGTGCTGGGCATGAAACTGCTGCGGCGGCATGAATATCCCGATGGGAAGTTTACCTTGGCCTTCCTCGGCTACGGCGACGAGAGTGAACATGCCGTGATCGAGCTTACTTACAACTGGGGTGTCGATCACTACGACCTGGGCACAGGCTATGGTCATATCGCCCTTGAGGTCGATGATGTCTATTCCGCCTGTGACGAGATCAAGCGGCTGGGCGGGAAGATGGTGCGCGAGGCGGGGCCGATGAATGGGGGGACGAGGATCATAGCGTTTGTGAAGGATCCCGATGGCTACATGATCGAGCTCATCGGCAAGAAAGCCTGAGCCGCCAGCTCAGGGCAGGGTGGCGACGAAGTCCCCTTCAAATTCGCCAACCTTCTGCCCATTGCATTTCAAAACTGACGGGATGTTGATGCGGGCGCGCTTGTATTTCAACAGCGTCGCAATAAAGCGTTGCCATTTTTCCGGAGCGGGTGCAGCGGCTTCGGCAGTGAATTTGCCCGTGATGGGCTGTTCGTAACTCATGCTGCTCTTCTGGACCACGAGGTCTGCATCGATGTCTGCGTCAGCCAGGGAGACATGAAGCAACCCCCAGGCCGAGAGAACGGCGACGGCAGAGGCGCTGCCGCCGAAAACAGTGCCATGATGGTTGGCGTTGGGTGCCAGCGGCGCAGCCAGGCGTACGACTTGCGGTGTGGCTGCCTGGACTGCTACTGCCATCGCCCTGGAAAGCGGAATATGGCTGTGGAAATAATCCTGTAACGCTTGCGGCGTCATTGCGGGAGTCTATAAACCTGCCGCGCGCTCGGCCGCCTGCACGGTATTGGCTACCAGCATGGTGATGGTCATCGGGCCGACGCCGCCGGGAACCGGAGTGATCCAGCCGGCGACTTCCTTCGCAGATACAAAATCCACGTCGCCGCACAGCTTGCCGTCTGCCATGCGATTGATGCCGACGTCGATGACGGCTGCGCCGGGTTTGATCATGTCGCCGGTGATCATCTTGGGCTTGCCGGTGGCGACGACAAGGATGTCGGCGTCGCGCGTGAATTTGGCGAGGTCGACGGTCTTGGAAGTGCAGATGGTGACGGTGGCGTTGGCCTGCAGCAACAGCATGGCCATCGGCTTGCCGACGATGTTGCTGCGGCCGATCACGACGGCATGTTTTCCTTCGATGGGTACGCCGGATTTTTCAAGCAGTATCATTGCACCGAAAGGTGTGCAGGGGGCGAAGCGCATATTGCCTGTGGACAGTGCGCCGACGTTGATCGGATTGAAGCCGTCGACATCCTTGTCCGGGCTGATGGCTTCGATCACCTTGCTGCTGTCGATATGCCTGGGCACAGGCAGTTGCACCAGCAGGCCGTGTATCTTCGGATCGGCATTCAGCTCGGCGATCTTTGCCAGCAAGGCGGCTTCACTGGTATCGGCGGGCAGGGCGATATGTTCCGAGTACAGGCCGAGTTCGGCACAGGCTTTCACCTTGTTGCCCACATAGACCTTGGAGGCCGGGTCTTCGCCGACGATGATGACCGCCAACCCGGGCGAGATGCCGCGTTCTTTCAAGGCATCTGCGCGAGCTTTCCATTCGGCGCGCACTTCCTGTGCGATGGCTTTGCCGTCAATGATGCGTGCGGTCATCGTGGTCTCCTGGCGATTCAGAACTGCGGTTTGTCGGCGGATTTCTCATAGTTGGCAACGCCTTCCATGATTTCCTTGCGTGCTTCTTCCACACCTTCCCAGCCGCCGATCTTGACCCATTTGTTGGGTTCGAGGTCCTTGTAATGGGCGAAGAAGTGTTCAATCTGTTTCAGCACGATCTCAGGCAGTTCAGTATGGCTCTTCAAGCCGCGATACAGGGTGGAGAGTTTGTCCACCGGTACCGCGAGTACCTTGGCGTCGAAACCGGATTCGTCTTCCATCTTCAGCACACACAGCGGGCGGCAGCGCACCACGACGCCGCTGTTCAGCGGGACGGGGGTGATGACCAGCACATCGACCGGATCGCCGTCGTCGGACAGTGTGTGCGGGATGTAACCGTAGTTGCAGGGGTAATGCATCGCGGTATTCATGAAGCGATCCACGAAGATTGCACCGGATTCCTTGTCCACTTCGTACTTTACGGGCTCGCCATGCATCGGGATCTCGATGATGACGTTGAAATCGTTGGGAAGATCTTTGCCGGAGGGGACTCTGTTCAAGCTCATGGTGCGACGCCTTTAGGTGGAAATTGAAAGGCGCGAATTGTATCACCGGGCGGCAGTCTGCCAAAGACCGCCGCCCGGTGCCGATACGAATTAATAATCGGTATAACCTTTTTCGCCTGGCGTGTAGAAAGTGGCGAAATCGGGTGCGGTCAGTGCTATTCCGTTTTGCAGTTTCTGCACCAGGTCAGGATTGGCGATAAACGGACGACCGAAAGCCACGAGATCGCCGCGTTGTGCATTGAGGTCGTCATTGGCGCGGGAAGCATCATAACCGCCGGAAAGGATGTACTTGCCTTTGAAATTGGCGCGTATTTTCGCTTTCAGTTCGGGGCTGACCTCCGGCGCTCCCATGGAGCTGTGATCGACTACGTGAATGTATACAAGGCCGATGTTGTTCAGCTCCTCGACCAGTCGCAGATACAAGGCATCCATCTTGGCATCCGCTGTCGTGCCGTTAAAAGCGCCATAGGGCGAGATGCGCATTCCGACACGATCTGCACCGATAGCGGCAACGGAAGCTTTGGCCACTGCTACCGCAAAACGGATGCGGTTCTCGATGCTGCCGCCCCACTGGTCGGTGCGCTGGTTGGTCGCAGTGTTGAGGAACTGATCGATCAGATAGCCGTTTGCGGCATGTAGCTCAACTCCGTCGAACCCGGCCTCGATGGCTCGCTTGGAGGCGTTGGCATATTCGGCGATGGCCTGTGCGATGTCGGTTTCGCTCATCTCGGCGGGAGCCGGGTGTGGTTGCATGCCATTGCTGTCTGTCCACATCTCTCCCGGTGCCGCGACAGCCGAAGGGGCAATGATCTTGCTTCCGGTCGCCATGTTGGCCGGATGGCTGACGCGGCCGGTGTGCATCAACTGGATGAACGTCTTGCCGCCCTTGGCATGCACCGCATCGTTGACTTGCTTCCATCCTTTCACCTGCTCATCGCTGAACATGCCCGGAATGCGTGCGTAGCCGAGTCCGTTGGGAGAGGGAGACGTGCCCTCGGTGATGATGAGGCCGGCGTCCGCACGGTCCGCGTAATACTTTGCCATCAGTTCGTTCGGAACATTACTGTTGGCGCGCGAGCGCGTCATCGGTGCCATGACGACGCGGTTCTTCAGTTGCAGTTTGCCCAGGGTAGTTGGGGTGAAGAGGATATTGCCCATGTAGTACTCCTTGCCGGCTTGACTATGAACTCCCTCCCCCATTCGGGAGAGGGAAGAAGCGATATTACTGTTTGATGGATTCGACGGGGATGGACAGGGTTACTTCATCACTTACATAGGGTACGTACTTGGCCATATTGAAATCCGAGCGCTTTACTTGAACTGTTGCATTGGCACCGCAGGCGTCTTTTTTCATGATCGGGTGGGGCATGCACATGAAGGAGGTTACAGTCAGCGTTACCGGCTTGGTGATGCCTTTGATCGTCAAATTGCCTTCGACTGCAACCAGCTTGTCGCCTTCGAACTTGAGCTTGTTGGATTTGAACGTGATCGTCGGGTATTTGGCCGTGTCGAAGAAATCCTCACCCTGGATGTGTTCGTTGAATAAGGCATATCCGGTATCGACCGATTTTGCATCGATCTCTACATCTACAGATCCGGTCTTGGCGGCGCGATCGATCGTGACAGTGCCTTTTACCGTATCGAAGCGGCTGAGCTGGGTGGAATAACCGAAGTGGCTGTATTCAAAACGCGGCTTGGTATGGTTGGTGTCGAGCACGTAAGTTTCGGATGCGGCAAAAGCGACTGAAGACAAAGAGGCGGCTAAGGCCAGGGCAACTAATCTTTTCATGGTGTTCTCCTGAGTGGTTGATGAGGGTAATGCTACTTCTTGCTGGGTGATGCATTGACTACAACGTGAAACTTGATCTGGATTTCGTTGGCGACCGAGCTGACATCCGTCCATTCGCCTTCGCCGATCGCATAGTCGAGGCGCTTGATTTCAAAGGCACCCTCGAATATCCCGCGCTTGCCGTCGGATTGGAAGGTGACGGGTGCTGCGACATCCTGCGTCCTGCCCTTGATACTGAGCTTTCCGAGGGCCTGATAACGATTGCCGCCCAAGGCTTTGATGCCGGTGGAAACGAAACTGGCAGTAGGGTAGTCCTTGACGTTGAACCATTTTTTGCCGACCACTTCTTCGTTTCCTTCTGCCGAGCCGGTGTCGATGCTGGCCAAGTCGATTTCAATGCGAGCCTGTGCTTTGGCCAGTTGCGTCGGATCGAATGAGAGCTGTGCCGAGAACTTGTTGAACTTGCCGTCCAGCGGCACGCCCATTTGTTTGAAGCCAAAAGTGACCGCACTATCGTTGGCCTGCACTTGCTTGAATTCGAGCGCCAAGACCGGACTGCTTATCAGCAGCAGGACGGCAGTTTCGGTTAAGCGCTTGATCAGGGTGTTCATTCATTGCTCCTTGCGTAGCTTGTTAAAGTCCGGTTCAGGCGAAATGCCCGCTTCTGAAATCATCCAAAGCCTGGTGTATCTCTTCCTGCGTGTTCATCACGAAAGGTCCGTATTGAACGATGGGCTCTTTCAGGGGCTTTCCCGCAACCAGTATCAGGCGCGCATCTTCCGTTGCCGTCAGCGTTACGCCGTCGGCTTTCGGTGTATTGCTCAAGATGCCCATGCGACGGGAGGCCACCGGCGTGTCACCGACTTTTATTGCCCCGCGATAAACGTAGATGAAAGCGTTGTGCGTGGCCGGCAACGAAGTCGAGAATGCAGACCCGGCAGGCAAATGGATATCGAGATAAAGCGGCTCCGTGGCTTCACGGGTGACGGCACCGCTTACTCCATTGCTGCTGCCGGCGATCACGCGCACGGTGACTTTGTCGACAGTGGTGTATTCCGGAATATCCCTGCCGGCAAAGTCCTTGTACCAGGGCTGTGTCATTTTGTTCTGTGCAGGAAGGTTGAGCCAAAGCTGAAAACCCTCCATGACTCCGTCTTCCTGTTCGGGTATCTCCGAGTGGATCACACCGCGGCCGGCAGTCATCCATTGCACACCGCCGTTTTCCAGCAAGCCTTCGTGCCCGGCGCTGTCGCGGTGGCGCATGCGGCCCGAGAGCATGTAGGTCACGGTCTCGAAGCCGCGATGCGGATGGTCGGGGAATCCTGCGATATAGTCGTCCGGATCGTCGCTGGCGAACGCGTCGAGCATCAGGAAGGGGTCGAGCCGGTGCTGCAGTTTGCCGGTGAGTACTCGGGTCAGCTTCACGCCGGCGCCATCCGTGGTGGCGACACCCTCGATCAGCCGGTCGATGGTGCGCGATTGTTGAAGTGTGACTTGTGTTGCTGCGTTCATGTCGTTCTCCTTAGTGGAGTAAAGTGCTAGCATATTATGCGTCTCGAAAAGATAGATAAAGCCATGAATCCGAGATAAACTATTCCATAAATGGAACAAAAAAATATCTCAGCCGATGATTACATCCTGTTCGCCACGATTGCGGATCAGGAGAGTCTGGTGCGGGCTGCCGAACATCTGGGTATGCCCAAGGCGACGGTTTCGCGCCGGTTGACGAACCTTGAAGCAGCGTTGGGGCAACGCCTGCTGTTGCGCACCACTCGACGGCTTACGCTTACCGAATTCGGCCAGGAATTTCTCGACCATTGTCGCCGCGTGGCGGAAGAGGTGGCGACCACGCGGGACTTTGTGCGCAGCCACGATGTGCAGCCGCATGGCCGTCTGCGCATCTCCATGCCGGAAGATTATGCCAGGCACAATCTGTCGCGCGCGCTCGCCACCTTTATTGAAGCCTATCCGGAAATCGAGCTTGATCTCGACCTGAGTTCGCGTCTCGTCGATCTGATCGGGGAGCGCTTCGATCTTGCTATCCGTATGGGGACGCTGGAAAACGATTCGACGCTGGTGGCGCGCAAGATAGACGAACAACACCTGGGCCTTTATGCCAGTCCTATTTATCTGAGCCTGCATCCCGCGCCGGTACATCCGGATGAACTGGTGCAGCATACCGGGGTAAGAATGCTTTCTGACCGTGGGCAGCCGATACCGTGGAGGTTGTCGCGCGGCAAATCCGACTGGGAAGGTATTCCGTCCGGGCGGCTGGCGTTGAATTCCATCGGTGTCATCCAGCAATTATTGCTGGATGGCGCGGGCATCGGTGCTTTACCCGACCGGTTTGCGCAAGAACATGTGAGTATGAAACGGCTGGTGCGCATTTTGCCGGAATGGTGTTTGCCATCCGTCCCGGCATGGGCAGTGATGCCGATGCGCCGCTATTTGCCAGCCAAGACACGGGCGTTTATCGAACATCTTGAAAAGTTCATGGTAAAGGGCTAGCCGCTGTTCTGGATGGCGCGCTTCGCATAGCCGTTCGCCCGCAACATGCCGGCTGGTGCAAATCGTTCCCGATATGGCAGCGATCATGAATTTGTGAAGCTCCAAAAAACCATGTTAAAAAAACAGCTACAATTACCCGTGGTCACCACCGACGAAGCACACATATGAAGGGATTATATTTTGGTTAACATTCAGAAGTGTCTGGCAGTTATTCTTTTCCTAATTTGTGCACCGGCATTTGCCGATAGCGCGAACGATCCATTTCAGGAGGTTGCCGCAAAATATCTGGCTGCGAATCCCAAACCGGTTTTGTCAGAAGAGGCACACAAGTACAAGGTCCAAGCCGAATTCATGGTGCAGGAAAAGCAACCTGACAAGGCCATTGCGCTGTATGGCAAGGCATTGAGTGTCGCCCCCTGGTGGCCTGAGGGGCACTACCAATTGGGGTTGCTGCTCGGCGATACAAAAAGGTACCGTGACGCGACTCAGGAAATGAAACGCTATCTGTTGCTTTCGCCTGGGGGTGCCGATGCGCGTGCAGCCCAGGACAAGATATACCAATGGGAAGTGGTGATCGAACCGGAAACGGGCAAAACGATCCCGGAAGCGGTGAAGGTACTTCCGGAAGCTGGGAAGACATTCAAAGACTGCCCGGTCTGTACGGAAATGGTAGAGATTCCCGCGGGCAGTTTTGACATGGGTTCGAACAGCGGGGAGTCAGACGAAAAGCCCGTGCATCGGGTTACCATCGCCAAACCCTTTGCCATAGGCAAGACTGAGGTTACCCAGGAGCAATGGTATGCAGTGATGGGTAGCGACCCGAGTTATTTCAATGGTTGCGGTGACACCTGCCCGGTGGAACAGGTCAGCTGGAACGATGCCCAGACATTCATCAAGAAACTCAATACCAAGACCGGGAAGCAGTATCGCTTGCCAACCGAAGCCGAGTGGGAATATGCCTGCCGGGCCGGAAATCAGCTGGAATATTGCGGTAGCGACATTGCGGACACCGTGTCGTGGAACAGCTTGAACAGCGGCGGCTTTTTCTTCAATACACCACACCCGGTCGCGAGCAAGCATGCCAACGCATTCGGTGTGTACGACATGAGCGGCAACGTTTGGGAGTGGGTCGAAGACAATTATCACGAAAACTACAATGGTGCCCCGGTGGATGGCAGCGCATGGGTGGGAGGCTCCATGCGCGTTTTGCGCGGAGGATCCTGGGGAAAAGATCCCAAGTTCGGGCGCGCAGCAGCGCGTTCCAAGTTTGCATCCAATTACCGGGATTTCAGCTACGGACTTCGCTTGGCAAGAAACCTGCCGTAGTGGATGTGGCGCGCATTCGTGTAAATGCGTGCTTAAGCTGATGGGATTGGCTATGTCCGCCCCTTGTTTTTCCTGATGCCAAATGAGACTTCATTGGGCATCGGGAAAAATATCAACTTATTTCAGGACGGGTCAGCGGCAACAAAAAAGCCGACTTGCGTCGGCTTTTTTGAGTAGAACTGCATCAAATTTACTTGGCCAAGCCCAGTACGAATTCGACCAATTCCTTGATTTCTGGTTGCTTCTTGCCAGCTGGGTCGTTAGGCACCATCGCTGCAGTGCCCCAGTTACCATGACCGCCTTTGGAAACCTTCATCATCAGACCTTCAACCAGCGGATATTCCTTGGCATCGGGAGCAGCAGATCCGTTATTTGAATACTTGTAGGTCTTGACGCCTTTGTATTTTTTCGACACATCCATCCATGCCGGGCCAACCACCTTGTGGTCGATTGCGTGGCAAGCGGTACAGCCGTTCTTCTTGGCCAATGGCGGCATATCTTCAGCCATTGCGCTTCCTGCCACCATCAATCCTGCTGCTACTGTCATGCTAACGATAAAGGATTTCATGAATTCCCCCTGAGTAGTTAAAAAAAGTTACATAACTTATCCATCCGCTTATCTGAAAGATAAAGCAGTGGTATTGCATAGTCGGATAGTCCGAGTCCCCGTATCCTAACAACGATTCTGTAAAGAAAATGTCAATAGAACGTCAAGTAAGCGTGCATTTGCGATTCATGCAACAGAAGCGGATATCTGGTTGGACATCGAAAAGATAGTAACTTGGGAAATTGAAACTGACTGACGCAAATTGGTTTGTTAAGCAGACAAAGTCCGGCCGGCAAGATGGCAACGTGCTACAGCGAAACCCGATGGTCTGGGGCTTCATGCACACTTCATGTTACAGGTTGTTCGATATCTGCCTTGATGCCCCCTCAAAGCTCAGGAGGCGATGTAGTGCTCCAGTTGTTCGATGATAAAGCTTTGCTCGGATATCTTTACCTTGACCAGGTCGCCGATAGAGACGATACCGAGAATATTCTGCTGTTCGTCGAGTACCGGGAGGTGGCGGAAAAAACGCTCCGTCATCAGCGCCAGACATTGCGAGACTTCCATGTCCGGCTTTACGAAACGCACTTTTTCGGTCATTACCTCATGCACCAGCAGTTCGCGCGCGTTGAGGCCCAGCGACGAGACCCTCTGCAGACAGTCGCGTTCGGTGAAGATACCGACCAGCTTGTTGCCATTGACTACCATGACAGCGCCGATGTCGCGTTCGCGCATCAACTCCATTGCATGCTGAACCGTATCGCCCGGTGCCACGGTGGAAAGCGGCCTCGTTTTTTCAGCCAGTATTTGCTTGATCGTTTTCATGTTTTCCTCCGTCCGTCACAAAGAGTACCTCGCCCAGCCGATTGCTCCTGTACTGCGAACCAAACAAGGTATATTTCGTGTTTATTTTGCCAAGCCCGACGCCGCTTCATAGGTTATCGGACTGTCTTATCAGACGCGCGCTCTTGGGCATCCAGACTTGAGCAATGGAGTTTTTGAATGGCGTCCGAACAATCAACTCCATGTTCTTCGCAACTGCACAACCGTTTGACCTGCTAATCCTCCCAAGTCGGGTCGTGCATCCCTGATTTTCGGCTGCATTGCCTTGCGGGATATGGGATATATAGTAAGCCGAATCGGGAAATAAAGTGCAAATTTGAAGAATGCTGACGAGTCGGGTGCGGAGGCATTCTTGCATCATCCCCCGGCTATCCGGAATGACAGAGTTGCTGCCGGCCAGTTCCGAAAACCATGGCCATGAAAAGGCCGACGGATAGTCGGCCCTTTGCTATGCCACTACTGGTGCAGATGGCGTTTACAGCAACGGCACGATCATCAGCGCAACGATGTTGATGATTTTGATCAGCGGGTTCACTGCTGGACCGGCCGTATCCTTGTAGGGATCTCCAACGGTGTCGCCGGTTACCGCAGCTTTGTGGGCTTCAGAGCCCTTGCCGCCGAAGTTGCCTTCCTCGATATACTTCTTCGCGTTGTCCCAGGCACCACCGCCGGTGGTCATGGAAATGGCGACAAAGATGCCGGTCACGATCGTGCCGACCAGCACGCCCCCCAGGGCTTGTGCGCCGAGGGTCAGCCCGACGATCACGGGCACGGCGACAGGCAGCAGCGAAGGGATGATCATTTCCTTGATCGCGGCCTTGGTCAGCATGTCCACGCAAGTGCCGTATTCCGGTTTGCCGGTACCTTCCATGATGCCGGGAATCTCCTTGAACTGGCGGCGCACTTCGACCACCACGCTACCCGCCGCACGTCCGACGGCTTCCATGCCCATCGCGGCGAACAGATACGGCACCATGCC
>JGI20214J51650_10001124_pt1 | contig 16907 bp, 10 predicted proteins | sample WetSurMetagenome_FD_51650 | JGI IMG/M metagenome (IMG submission 51650) | reverse complement strand
GAATGCATGGCTCGCAATGACGGTGGACATGTGGTTGATGGGTGGTTCAGGACAGGGATTGCTTCGCCACGCGAATGCATGGCTCGCAATGACGGTGGACAGAAATTAAGATTCGTAATTAGTGACTAAAGAATATAGCTTGAGGGCAGAGTCACTGCGAGGATACGCCTGCCGGCGGAGACGAAGCAAACTCATAGTTATTAACAGGATGTAAAATGAAAATCTCCGGCCAGTTAGTAGANGTACATAAGCGACAGATTTATCCTGCTGAAATTTCATTCAGCAACCAGATTATTAATAAAATAGTCAGGATACATTCAGCCCCTGAAAGGTATATACTTCCCGGGTTAACCGATGCTCATATCCACATTGAGAGTTCCATGGTAACTCCGGGATCATTTGCAATGGCTGCTGTTTCACGTGGAACAACCGCAGTTGTATCAGATCCTCATGAGATAGCAAATGTACTGGGAATACCCGGTGTAAAATACATGATAGACGATGCAGCACGAGTGCCTGTGAAGTTCTTCTTCGGAGCACCATCCTGTGTACCTGCTACTTCCTTTGAATCGTCCGGAGCAATAATCAGCTCTGATGGTATCAGACAAATTCTGGAGAATCCTGAAATAAAATATCTTGCTGAGATGATGAATTTTCCGGGCGTCATATATAATGATAGTGAGGTTTGGAAGAAAATTGAAATTGCACATAAATTGAATAAACCAATTGATGGACATGCCCCCGGATTAAGTGGTGATCAGCTGANAAAGTATGTTTCCGCCGGAATAACAACCGATCATGAATGCTCAACAATTGAAGAAGCCAGGGAAAAAATCGCACTCGGGATGAAGATACTTATCAGGGAAGGGAGTGCTGCAAAAAACCTGGATGATCTTAAAGATCTTATCAGAACCGATCCTGATAAAATAATGCTTTGCAGTGATGATCTTCACCCTGAAATGCTTGTCAAAAGACATCTCGACAAATTGGTGGCCGGACTGATTGCAGAAGGATTTGATCTGTTTGATGTGATTAGGAGCTGCACAGTTAATCCAGCAATNCACTATGGCCTTAACACTGGATTGCTTAGGCCCGGTGAACCGGCTGACTTTATCGTTGCTGATAATTTAAAAAGTATGAATATTCTCGAAACATGGATAAATGGAGAAAAAGTCTTTGAAAGGAACCAGGTTCTCTTCGAATATAGGAAAAACAGTACGCTAAACAACTTTAACAGCTCTGAAATTAAGGTTGAAAATATTGAACTTGCTGCGGCGGGAATGAAATTAAGAGTTATAGAGGCATCCGACGGAGATCTGGTCACCCGGGAAATTATTGCTGACGTAAGAAATGGAGAAAAACTCGAAGCAGATACAAAATCAGATATCCTGAAAATTGTAGTAAAGGACCGCTACAGAGATATGCCGCCTGCTGTCGGATTTATTAAAGGGTTTGGATTGAAATCAGGTGCTTTTGCAAGCTCGGTGGCTCACGACAGCCATAATATAATCTGTGCAGGCACCAATGATCAGGATATTGTCTCGGCTGTAAATGAGATTGTAAGACTTAAAGGGGGCCTTGCCGTTGCAAACAGGAACAGTATCAGTTCCGTGCCGCTTCCTGTGGCGGGAATAATGTCGGATGAACCCGTATCCTTTATTGCATCAGAATATGAAAAACTATCTGATCTGGTTAAATCATACGGGTCACAAATGTCAGCACCGTTCATGACCCTCTCCTTTATGGCACTGCTAGTGATACCGGAATTAAAACTGAGCGACAGAGGATTGTTTGACGGAAGGGAATTCAGATATACATCGCTGTTTAAGGATTGAGTAAACCAATTTAGTTTATTCGGTAATTTATTGTCTGGGATTGCTTCGTCATCCCGATTTCTCGGGATTCCTCGCAATGACCGTAATGTAATTTGATGGTTACGGTCATTGCGAGGAGTCCATGGCATCATGGACGACGAAGCAATCCCATTCATTTATTATCTTTGCATCTGTTAAGTTATTATGTCATTGCTGAAAAGCTATAATGAAGTCTTGTCTTCACTCCCTGACAACCCCGGAGTGTATCAGTTCGTTGACTCTTATGGAAAAATAATTTATATCGGAAAGGCAAAGAATCTGAAGAAGAGGGTTTCATCCTATTTTGCAAAGAACCAGTCGGGTAAAACAACAGTAATGCTTAGCAAAGCAGCCGGGTTAAGGCATATTGTCGTGGAGAACGAATCGGATGCACTGTTGCTTGAGAATAACCTGATTAAAAAGTACCAGCCCAGATATAACATACTTCTCAAAGATGATAAAACATTCCCAAGGATCTGCATAAAGAACGAACCATTTCCAAGAGTCTTCAGTACCAGGAATGTGTTTAAAGACGGCTCCCTCTATTTCGGGCCTTATACATCAGGGCTGATGGTCAAAACACTTCTTACACTTATAAGGCAGCTGTACAAGCTCAGAACCTGTAACCTCAGCCTGACCCGGACCAATATATCAGCAGGGAAATTCAGGCCATGTCTTGAATTCCATATAGGCAACTGCAAGGCTCCATGCATTGGCAATCAGAGTGCTGGTGAGTATGACGAGTCCATACGTCAGATCCGGGACATCCTCAGGGGAAATATCCTCATGGTTACCGGCCATCTTAAAGACAAAATGAATGAGTTTTCAGGAAAGCTGAGGTTCGAGGAAGCCCAGCTCATCAAGGAAAAGATTGAAATTCTGAACAGATTCAGAAGCCACTCCGCAGTTGTAAGCAATACAATAAAGAATGTTGATGTCTTTGCTTTTACTCAGGATAATGAAAGATGCTATATAAACTATTTAAAAGTAGTTGAGGGTGCAGTGGTACAGGCATTTACGCTTGAATTAAGATCGAGGGTCGATGAAGAAAAAGAGTCTTTGCTTGGGTCGGCAATTACAGAAATAAGGGATCGCTATTCAAGTGATTCTCCTGAAATAATTGTACCGTTTCATCCTGATATTCAGCTGGATAAAATAAAATATACTATACCCAGGATAGGAGAAAAACTCAAACTCCTGGAACTCGCTGAAAGAAATGCAATCTATTACAAGCTCGAACAGAAAAAAAAGCTGTTTGAACACAAACCTGTTTCAAGAACCGGGAAAAACCTTGAAAAAGTGAAAAATGATCTACACATGCCAGTAATTCCCGTACATATCGAGTGTTTTGATAATTCAAATATAATGGGAAAAGACCCGGTTGCCGCATGTGTCGTATTCCGGAACGGGCAGCCAAGCAAAAAGGATTACAGACATTTCAATATTAAAACAGTTACCGGTCCGGATGACTTTTCTTCTATGGAGGAGGTTATTTACCGGCGTTATAAAAGAATGCTTGATGAAGGCAACCAGGTTCCGCAGCTGATAATCATTGACGGAGGAAAAGGGCAGCTTTCATCAGCAATGAAAAGTCTTGAGAAACTTGGATTAAGAGAAAAGGTGACAATAATCGGTATAGCAAAAAAACTTGAAGAAATATATTTCCCCGGAGACTCTGTTCCGATTTACCTTGATAAAAATTCATACAGTTTGAAATTGATCCAACAGATGAGAAATGAAGCTCACAGATTCGGAATTAATTTTCACCGTGACAAACGCTCATCGGGAATGATAAAATCGGAACTGGATGAGATTAAAGGTATCGGACCAAAAACGAAAGAGATCTTGCTTAAAACTTATGTATCACCAGAAAAAATCAAAAATGCATCCGTAGAAGAACTTGAAAAACATGTTGGCAGGAGTAAGGCACAAATTTTGGTTAACTTCTATAAAAACCGGCCCTGAATCACATTTTTAGTAAAACTCAATAAAAACCGACTATATATCTGATTAACTAATATTTAAATAAGCAAGGAGTTCCGGTAAAGTCGCTGAGAATTGAATAAATTCTGTGGTCCAGGAAGAGAGTGCGGAATATTTAAGGGAAATTCTGTTAAAACCAGGTCCCCTTTTTCAATTCCCCCGCCGTGGGAAAAATTCCGTGCTTTAAACCAATCATTTTTTTGCAGGTTTTTCTCCCCCATTGGGGGAGATCAAGAGGGGNTTTAGGAATAGTTAAAAACCTTTCTAGAATTCCACCCTGAAATTAAAAACCGGAATCATACCAAGACTGAGAATATCATTTGAAATAATGCGGCCATTTTCGAAACCGAACCTTCTTCTAAAAATATTTCTCCTTCCTGTCACATTCTGAATATCGAGCATTATTATCCAGGAATATTCCGGCTGGTTCTTCCGGAAATTTATTCCTGCATCGAAACGGATGAAATCAGGCAGTTGATTTTTATAGCTCTGGTAGTTATCATAAATGATCCGTTTACTTTTCAGCGATTGGTATTCATTTACCGGAGTATACCTGTAACCACCTCTGAGCATAACTCTGCTGTTTATTCCAATGCTGTTTCTTTTATTCCTTCCGACAGGAAAATCCTTGCCAGCGATGATGTTTGAAATATACCGGGTGTTATAATAGGTGTTATAGCGCCTTTTGTCTCCTGCCATATACCATGAATCCATAATGGATCCGGTAATAAGGAAATAATAATTCCGGCTGAAGGTTTTTTCAAAAGTAACTTCTACTCCGTTGTTCATTCCTGTCCCTGCATTTTCCAGTACTGCATCGGTGAGCCTCTCTGCGGCATTTATGGTTGAATACTGGCTTGTGATTTTATTAACAATGGGGATATTGAAAAGATACTGGATATAACCCTCGATCCTGAACCTTAAATGCTCCGTCATCATCAGATCCAGACCTGCAACCCAGTGAAGTGATTTCGAAAGTTCAAGATCCTTATTTAAAAGACTTCCTACCCCTTTTGTGTCTTTGATAAGAGCATTATAAACCGCCAGGGACTCAGTTCTGGAATGAAGTCCGAATCCTGCCAGAAAAACATTTCCGGGAGCCATCTGCCAGCGAATGCCGATCCTTGGTTCAAGGCTTAACTGATCATTCAATGAAAACCTCATAAGATGGAGTCCGACAATAAATTCAAAATTTGATGCACTTCTGTATTTCCACTGAAAATAACCCTGATATAAATTGCTTCTCACAGAGGGATCAAGAAGAGTATCATATCCACTGGTTGAATTAAGTCTGTAATCAGACATTGTGCCTGACAGAAAATTAAGATTGANGCCGCTTCTGAAAATGTTCCTCTGATTCAGTTTATGATTGGCNAGAATAGAGTACCTGAGTGAAGGANATCTGTAGTGAGAGGAATAGGTGTTAGTACGGATATAGGATGAATCGACGTAACCTTCATACCACAAATCAGAGAANGTGGAATAAGCTATCACTGATTTCAGATACGTCTTTTCATCANGCATAGTATAAAGGTATTTTGCACCGAATGTAACTGAACTTTGGAGACCCATTTCTTCCCACCTGTCGGAAAGTGATTTCCATAATAATGTGTCGCGTACCACTTTTTTACCTATCCGGTTCGATGCAAGCAGACCAAAAAAGTTAATTGTTCCGGAATTGCGGAGAGGCAGATTAATATTGAAAACCATATCTCTTGTGATGGGGGCGACATTTGTTTCTTCAAGGTCAATTATTTTCAGATCGGCAAGGAATTTGAAACTTGTATACCGTGCGTTTAACAGGTAAGAAGCGTCTGAGTTTTTTGAGAATGGGCCCTCCATTGATAATTCGGCACCTATCATTCCTGTCTGAAATGCATATTCACGTTTATCAGAATTGCCTTTTCTCAGCTTCAGATCCATTACGCCGGAAAATGCATTGCCGTATTCAGCGGGAAATGCCCCGGTGAAAAAGTCAAAATTGTCAATCACGTTTGATGTTATTGCTGAAAATGCACCTCCACTCCCTCCCTGCCCGTCACTGAAATGGTTTGGATTTGGAACCTCAATTCCCTCAAGCCGCCATAATAATCCGCGCGATGAATTACCCCGGATAACAATATCGTTGCTATAATCGTTATTTGCATTGCTGATTCCTGCAAAAGCATTTACTATCCTGGAGGGGTCATAGAATCCCCCGGCATATCGCATAGCATCTTTTGTTCTGATTGTTGTGGCACTTACCGTTGCCATGGGATTCAGACTCGATTTTCCTGAATCTCCGGGTCTGACAACAACCACTCCTGTTTGTATGACTTTCTCCTGAAGCTCAACCGGAATATAAATTTCCTTCCCGGAGGCAATCAGCATATCATTTATGACAAGGTCCTCGTATCCAAGGAAAGTCACTTTAACTGATATCCTTCCTATTTCAGTATTCAGTCTGAATTTACCATCGGCATCAGTTGATGCACCAGATGGCGGTTCGGTATTTAATATCACGATATTTGCTCCGGCGAGCGGTCTGCCTGTCTCTTTGTCGGATACAACCCCCTTTAAAGTCTGGGTAATTGTCTGAGCATGGATTGTCAGACTAACGAACGTCAGGGAAACCCAAAGTAAGACATGCCGTCCCATTTAAAATCTAATTTCCCAGCCGGATATTCAGTTTTTCCTCGATCATGGCGGCGATTTTAGGAGATCCGTTTGTCAGGAGGGATTCTATACCGGTCGATTCAGCGGCTCTGACGTTTTCCTCAATGTCATCTATATAAAGACACTCTTCTGCTTTCAGCGAATATCTTTCAAGAAAACATTTGTATATTCTCACATCAGGTTTTGAGAGTTTAACCTCGGATGATATGATACCTCCGTCAAAGTATCTGAAAAAATAGTAATCATTCTTTACCTCTTCAAAAGTATCCAGGGGAAAGTTGGAAAGGTAATATACGCCAAAACCCTGTTTTTTTAGCTCAGGAAGGAGTCTGACGTTGTCATCAAGGGGAAACATTATATCGGCCCTGAAATTGAAAACAAGGGCTATTTCCTCCCTTTTAAGGGCAGATCTGATAGCAATTGAATCGATAGCTTCATAAACTGTTATTTCTCCGTTGTCGAGCTTTTTCCATTCCTCGCTCTGAAAAATATCGGAAATGATAATATTCCTTATGGTTGAGGGGTAGTTTTTCTTCTTCAGGTATTCAGAAGGGATAAAGCTTATAAGCACATTTCCAAGATCAAAAATAATGTTCCTGATCATATCAATGGTTTTTCATGCTTATAGGCTGACCTGTGGCTTCAAGAACATTCCACCACAATTCCCCTTCCACATCGATCTTTTTCCTTTTTGCCACCGCCATTGAAATTGGAATCAGTGTAAATTCATAATTCCAGTATCCCACAACGAAGTCGGTCTTGCCCGCCAGCGCAGCATGAACGGCATTCTGGGCAAGCAGATTACTAAATTTACTGTCATTTGCATTTGCAGGGGCACTCCTGATAATATAGCTCGGATCGATATATTTTATTGAATGGGGAAATCCCTTTGCATTAAATTCTTCCCTGATCTTCTCTTTTAGATAGATCCCTATGTCTTTATGCTTCACGTTACCAGAAGCATCGAGTTCAGCATTTTCATTTTCAAAAAATTCCTGTCCTGCCCCTTCTGCAACAACTATTACAGCATGATGCCTCTCTTCAAGCCGTTTTCTGAGTATCTTTAAAAACCCCCGGGGACCATACAGATCAAACGGGACTTCAGGTATAAGGACAAAGTTCACCTCCTGAACTGCAAGTGCCGCACTGGCGGCTATAAAGCCCGAATCACGGCCCATAAGCTTGACAAGCGCAATGCCGTTATAAGCCCCGTGAGCTTCGTTGTGGGCATTCATGATTATATCGTTGGCAATTGAGAACGCAGTTTCAAAACCAAATGACTTCTGCATAAGATCAATGTCGTTGTCAATTGTCTTCGGTATGCCGGCCACTGATATTTTGAGCTTTCTGTTCTCAATCTCCTTGAAAATTGCATGGGCTCCCCTGAGGGTTCCATCACCGCCAATGCAGAAAATGACATTTATATTCAGGATTTCTAGAGTGTCTACCATCTGACCGACATCCTGATTTCCCCTTGAAGTGCCCAGAATCGTTCCGCCTGACTGATAGATATCGCTTACCATTGTAGCATTTAGCTCAATCACTGAATGGTTATACTTGGGTATGAGTCCTTCATATCCATATTGAATTCCAAGTATCCTGGTAATACCATACCTGTAAATAAGCTGATTGACAAGTGCACGGATTACATTATTGAACCCGGGGCATAATCCGCCGCAGGTTACTATTGCAACTTTTGTCTTTGCAGGCTCAAAGAAGATTGTCTCCTTGGGTCCCGCCTTTTCAAATGAAATCGGAGTCTCTCCAGTCTCCTTGTATCTGTAATAGTCTTCCAGGGAAACCTCATAAAGGATCCGTTCATTGTCATTTACAAATTTATATACAGGACTGTCTTCCCGCTGGGAGGTTTTAAGAGGGGAAATTACACTCCCTTTTCCTAAAGTAGTGATAATGAAATCCTCGTACTTCATTTTAACCGGATTTGAGTTTGAAAATCAGCCGTTGTATGAGAACAGAATCTCCATACAATCCAAATTTAGCTTAAAAATATGAAGAAATATTAAAACGAATTTTATTTCAATAGAAAAACCCGCCGGAGACGGGATATGAACTAAAAAGCCGGAGATCGATCAGTTTGACTGTATTATCCGCTTTATCCTTCCGACCAGACCGTTTTCGAGCTTTACTTTAATTCCATGGGGATGAGTGGGAGCCGAAGTCAGAATTTCCTTTACCTTGCCTCCGGTAAGCCGTCCGGAGCGTTTATCTTCAGTGAGTTCAACCATTACATCAATTCCCGGTTTAATATCTGCTCTTCGTGTACCTTCCATTTCTGCCTGTTTTTGAAACGTAATTGTTATATCTTAATTCGTTGTAATATTTCAATTAAGGCTACAATGTTATATAATTTTAATTTACGAAAACAAAAAAGATGTTATTGTTTTGATCAGATAACGAAGTTTGCTGATCAATAGGCTCCTTTGATCCGTGTCTCTATCATATAGAGGCCTTTGCTTGCGGTTATAAAAAGGGATTTTCTGTTTTTTCCTCCAAAACAGACATTGGCAGTCCAGTTTTCAGGAACAGAAATATTCCCCAGCTTTTTGCCTTCTTTATCAAATACAGTGACTCCTTTTCCTGTAAGATAAATATTACCATTCGTATCTATCGTCATGCCATCGGATCCCATTTCGCAAAACAGCTTTTTCCCCGAGAGGCTGCCATCGGAATTTATTGTATAGGACCAGGTTTTATTGCCTTTTATATCAGCAACATAGAGTGTTTTACCATCAGGGGTTCCGATAATTCCGTTAGGCTGAAGCAGCTCCTCTTCAATCCGTTTCAAGGTATTATGACCGGGGCTCAGGTAATAAACACACTGCTTTTCCTGGGGCATTTCCGAATGGTTCCACCAGCCCCTCATGTAAAAAGGATCGGTAAGAAAAATGCTTCCGTCGGGAGCNACCCAGAGATCATTCGGGCCATTGAGAAGTTTTCCTTCAAATGTATTCAGTATCGGTTCAATTTTTTTATCAGGTCTGATGCACCAGAGCTCATTCTTCTCATCGGCACACGACCAGAGGTTCCCCTTGTTGTCGAAAAAGAGACCGTTCGAACGTCCCGACGGCTGCATGAATGTTGAAAGCTTTCCTTCAGTGCTCCAAATCATTATCCTGTCATTCGGCTGGTCGGTGAAATAAACATTTCCCGCCTTGTCGGGCGCAGGTCCCTCTGTGAAACTGAAATCACGGGCGAGCTTTTCAAGCTCTGCACCGGGTTTCAGGATTGCAGATAAATTTTCCTTCTGTGAAAATCCTGATTGTTGAAACAGAATCATAAACACAAATAGCATCCTGATGAACTTCATAGTTACAACCAATTAATAAAACAAGCAGTTTCAATTTTTTTACCCCCCGACCCCNCAANGGGGGNTCNATAAATCAGAAAGCCAAAAAGTCACCCCTGGGGGATTTAGGGGTAAAAAACATTACATTTTTTGCACCTTCCTGATNCGTTCAATATAATTATCTATCTGCTCCGGCTTTTCAAACCCGATGATTATCATGTCAACCGTTTTAAGTCCCAGGACAAATTTGAGCGATTCGTCAATCTTCTGAGGGTCATCCTTAAGTTTACCTCCGCCTATAAGCTTCATTCCGATCACTCCTTTGCCCGATTTGTGGAACTTTTCGATAACCGGAACAACCAGCGACGGATCGCGCTGATCCATTGCCTCTCCAAAAGGATTTATCCTGACATGGATCACATCGACCCATGGATGCCCGGAAGCCACTTTGAGTGCATCGAATGAATGAACTGATAATCCATGTGCCCTGATTATGTTTTTTGCTTTAAGGGTTTCAAGTCCATCCATAAATCTTTTCTGCTCATCCGACCATCCTCCGGTTGTCATGCAATGCAGCTGGACAAGGTCAATATAATCTGTATTCAGTTCTTTTCTGAAGCGGTCAACCACAACTGCAGAATCAGGCCTTTCCTTTTCGGGAATGCCTCCCGCAGTCACCCACATTTTCGTTCCAAGTACATATTTTTCCCTGGGGATACCCTTGAGTGCAGCCTGTGTGAAAGGATGAGTTCCGTAACTGTCGGCACAGTCAAAATATCTTATACCTCTTTCCCAGGCAGCCCTGATAACGGATTCAGCAACCCCTGCCCTTGTGATGTTTGAGGAACGGTTATAACCGCTATACCCGGTTCCCATTCCAAGAAGTGTGGTTTTGATTCCTGTCTTTCCCAGTGTAANAATCTCTAACGGATCGAACATACTTGCTTTCCTGTCGGGTGGAATTGCATTAACTGTCTTGCCGATAAACACTGTTCCTGCACCCGCCGCTACGGTAGCCACGAACTCCCTTCTTGTGAAATTCTTTTTTCCCATAATTCCGGATTTGAAATGTTTCTTAAATTAAAACAAAATAAAGATATTTTAAGTTCACATAACCAAAAACCTGATATTTATTGAAGAACGCTGACCTTAAGATGCGAAGGATATTTGGCGTCATGGTATATCCTTTGCGTTGCCTTCTGGAAATCGCTGTCGGAGCATTTATAGATATCAACGAATTTCTGAGGATTTCTGTCAACGAGAGGGAACCATGAATTCTGAACCTGGACCATTATCCTGTGTCCTTTNTTAAACGTATGCGCAACATCGGGGATCTCATATTTTACCTCAGTTACCTGNCCCGGGATAAACGGTTCGGGCTTCTCAAAGCTTTTACGGTATTTGCCTCTGAAAACTTCTCCGCGGACAANCATCTGGTAGCCTCCCATGGGATATTTCAGATCNGGGTCATCAGCTTTTGCATCGGGCGGAAATACGTCGATCAGCTTAACCACAAAGTCAGCGTCTGTCCCAGTTGTCGAAACAAAGAGATCAGCATTCAGCGGCCCTGCCAGGGTAATGTCTTCAGTGAGAATATCAGTCTGATAAACCATTACATCAGGACGTCGGGAAGCAAATCTCTGATCGTCNGTCATATATGCTTCTGTTCTGTTAGTATGGACATCTTCGGTATACGGCACCGGATTCGATGGATCAGAAATATATTCATCGTAGGATATTTTGGTCACCGGAGCCTGGAATGATGCCGCCTCGCCAGATTGAAAATAGAGATTTTTTTCAACCCTGTTTTCAGGCGGCCATGCCGAAAATTCTCTCCATTCATTTGAGCCTGTAACAAANATTAATGCTTCAGGAAGTGCCTGGTTCCCGGTACCTTTCAGGTATAAATTAAAGAAGTTTTCCTCCTCGAGTACATATTTCTTGTTTGCGTCAAAACCCCAGTAAATATTTCCAAGGTTATTAGCTTCACCAAACGCCCATTGTCCGTGAGACCAGGGCCCCATTACAAGAAAATTCTTTGTTTCGGGAGGATTCTGCTTTTCAATTGCTTCGTATGTGTTCAGGGCACCGAAAAGGTCCTCGGCATCAAACCATCCTCCCACTGTCATTACTGCCGGAGTCACATTTTTAAGATATTGTCGGGGGTCTCTTGCCTTCCAGAAATCATCATAATCGGGATGTGAAAACGCGTCATTCCAGAATTTAATGCTGTCGCCCAGGTATTTAGGAGCAATATTTTTTATCGCACCAAGAGACAAAAAGAAATCATAATTATCAGGAACGGGATATCTGAATGCCGGGTGACCCTGTCTTGTCGGGGTCCTGTGCGGCTGACCATTACTGTAATAAAAATTGAAGCAGTCCTGCAGGAAAAAAGCACCGTTATGGTGAAAATCATCACCAATGAACCATGCTGTCACCGGAGCCTGAGGGGAAACTGCNTTTACTGCCGGATGTGCATTGATAATTCCCATTGTGGAGTAGAATCCGGGATATGATATTCCGAAAATGCCGACTTTCCCATTATTATTGCTGACATTCTTAACAAGCCAGTCGACAGTATCCCATGTATCNGTTGTTTCATCAATATCATTAGTTTTACTCTTTACCGGGATTACAGGACGGATATCCTCATAAATCCCTTCGCTCATGTATTTTCCCCTGACATCCTGGTAGACCATTATGTATTCTTCCTCCACATATCTTGAATAAAGCTGCATAAAGAAATTAAAATTCGACACTCCGCCTGGTTCTATGTTATATGGCGTTCTGTTCAGCAGGATCGGATGATTTACAGAACTGTTTTTAGGGGTATATACTGAAGTAAACAATCTGACACCATCCCTCATGGTTATATAGACTTCCTGCTTATCATACTTCTGCTTCAGGGCATCAGGGCTGTTGGGTGCTGCCTCNATGGGTTTTCTTCCGAAGGTTATGTTGAGCTTAAGTCCTCCCTGCTCAAGATTACCTGTAATCTCGGTATAGGCGGGATTTACTGTTCCGGNATATTTGAAGCCGGCGCCTGCATGAGTGAATGAAAAACTGGGAAAGCTGAAGGTTGTGGTTGTCGAGGGTATCCCAAAAGCTCCCTGATCAGGACTGTCCCATGTGGATGTATAACCCTGTCCGGCTGATTTTACATGAACAGCTAGCCTGAGTTCTATTCCCTGTATATTGGCCTTCCCGAACCAGTCACCTTCAATCGACTGCGCGAAGGTGTTGCAAAAAAACAAGATCACCATTGCGGTTGTAAACAATACTTTTGTTCTCAATTTCATCTGTTTCATTTTATTTCAATTTTATATCATTCTAATCCAAGCTTTTTAAGTACTTCCCCGGGATAAACCGGTTTTCCATTCTTTGTAGCGGCTCCGGTTATCTTTGCGCGCACAATGAGTTTCATATCTTCTGCTCTGTAAATATCCTGCAGGAAGACAAGCCTGATATTTCCCTCCCTCTGAATATTTGTTCTTACGATAAACCTGTCGCGGCTTCTTAACGGATACTTATACTCAATTTCAACTTTTGTTACAATGAGGTCTGTCCCTTCATCATGAAGCTGTGCAAAACTGATTCCCTGTGAGATCAGGAATTCGTGCCGCGCATGCTCAAGGTAATGCTGATAATTTGCATTATTGACCACCCCCTGAATATCACATTCATAGTCTCTTACATTAAACTCAGTGTTATGTAAATAAAATGGTTCCTGCATGGGATTCTGTTAAAATTACTTAAACATAAGCTCAAGCTGCAAAGTTCAATTTATTTAGAATTTAAAAACCTGTTTTTAATAAAAAGAATTTTGATTCAAGAGGTTTTAGGATATTATCAGAATTACCGACGGGCCTGCCTGTTACATCAGCTCCTGAAATTTCAAGCGGGTTGCCAGTCAGGCCGTTTTTCAGNCTGAGCCGGGCCTCTTTTCCGTCAGTCTCACGCAGATGGATAAGTATTGTTTTTCCATCATCAGAGGGAGCGGCGCTTACCAGAATTACATTCACAGGCCACCCGTCAATAAATGATCCCTCTGTTTTATCATCCCCGGTACCTTCCCCCGGAAGGATCCTTGTAAGGTAAGGTACTCTTGAGCCCCACCCGAAACGGGATGCATAACTGTCCGAGATATCTCCGGATGTCGTCAGGCAATAGGTCCAGGTATGCCCTCCCCTCTGGTCGGCATTAAAATTTGTGACCCAGTAATTGTTCATCGGCCATGAAAAGAGATGTGTGCTCTGGGGCATAGCCCCGGCCTGGTACCGCCCTGTGTTGATAGCTCCAAACTGCATCAGCGGCATCTCATTGCAACTCATAACAAGTTGTGCCCCTGAATTCCTGACCGCGGTGAAGTTCTGAACTGTGTACCAGTCGCTGGAGGAGCCTTTTATCTGATCTTTGCCGGTTTCGATTATTCCGCCCTGTACTTCGGTAAAATGCTTACCGTCTTTAAGATTGAACGGGAAAGCGATATAAAAACTTTCCGGATCAGTAATGCTTTTTTTTACGATTGAACAGACAATTTCAACCCGTTTTTCAGTATTGTAAAGCCTTATTTCGAATGAATAACCTTTTGGATTGATTGTTGTTTCAGATTCACCGAAAAACCTGATGCTGTTAAAAACAGGACCTTCGGTAACCGAGTCAAACCATATTGTATCAAGCGGAGATCTTTTAAAATCAACAAGCATTTTTCTTTCCATCTGGCTTCTGTTTCCGAGCTGCTCCAGGATAAATTCAGCCATNCCGTATTCTGAATTCCTGTCGACAANTTCAAGGGATAAATCTTTATCTGACCANGATCGGATTGTTCCTTTTGAATAATCAGGGATGATTTTATACCACTTGTTTTCAAGTGATTGCGGTGCTTCCCTGCTAAATTTGCTGTTTTCTCCGTTCAGGGGACGGATCAGGTATTTCTTAAATCCAAATGCGGGAATATCATCAAGCCAAACTGCCCAGTATGTTCCGTCTGAGCGTTCCGACAGAGCCTGAACAGGTACCCTGGTTCCCTTGCTATCGTATATTCCTGCGGTACTCCCCCGCGGTACGATCTGGTGATCAACATAAATCACTGCCTGTCCTGATCTTTTCCAGTTCAGGGTGTTAAAGACAATCAGGGATGGTTCTTTTTCCCTTTTAAACAAGCTTTGCAATAATCCCATCGCATCTTCCCCAAGCGAGGAGGTACGCCGGTTTGCTTCCCACGCATAGGACTCCTTGAGGGCTCTTTGCTCCATGGTCGGCTGGCTGAATGGCTCCCTGACGCTCTCAGAATATCCTGTGGTATGCTCGGTATAAAACATCAGGGCATCATTAACCAGGTCAATTTTATTTTGTGTCCCCACCGGAAGCTTTATGCCTGCAACAGCTGCCATTGAAAGAGCTCCGGTATTTGCTTTGAATGAGGCAGCAGCTTTCCGGGTAACTGANGTCTCTCTTGCCGCNGAACCGAAACCGTCAGTCCACCAGTCAGGCCATGCACCTCTTATTACCGGAAAATCATTTCCGTGTTCTTTTTCCATCTTTCGGAAGAAAAACTCAGTTGTGGTGTTCGAAATTTTAGGCCACTCGAAAACCTCATCCCACTTTTTTATCATTTCACTCGGCAGTGTNGAAGGTGGCGAATTATCTGTCAGATATCCTGATAATTGAATAGCGATTTCATCAAATGGATATTTNAGGGTCTCAAGGTTTTTCAGATATGTAAGCAGGTTGTACTGGAATTTGTTCAGATCACCGTTCTGAATCCCGAAAACCGTATTCCCGGTCATATAATGTTCAGCCCTGAAAGTCAGGATCCTCTTGCCGGACGGTGATTCCCACCAGAACATTGTAGGCTTGTCAAAACAGATAAGCGCACGATGCCCGTGTGTGCCCATGTTCAGGTATTTAATGCCTAGCTGGTTGAAATAATCATTCATACACCAGCCAATTCCGTTTACATCATTTTGCATTGCCAGGGTTACAGGAATGCCGCTGGCACTTATCCTGCCTGCAGCTTTTAGAGAAGCAGCAAGTATTTGTTCGTCAGGGATCTCATCGAAATTGAAATACATGCCGGTAACCTCAATGCGTCCTTCCTTTATGCGNTTGACAAGACGACGGACCTGATCTGCAGGCCGGCATTTCAGAAACTCATCAACCGGCCATGAGGCTTCGCAGGTCCACCTGAATTTTGCATTGTCCGGATAATTATCTGTTGCGTCACAGTAATCAAGAGCATAATCAATATACCTCAGATGTTCCGCTAGTATCTCCGTTTGTGATCTTGTATAACCGATATCAGTATGCGAATGCTGGATAAGATCCACATTCCATTTTCTTACAGGATTCAGGGTAACAACAGTCGACACAGAAAAATTACCGGTAAGAACTTTAAGGTTGATATTTAATGGCTTAAGGACCTCCGGAAGTCCAATGCTGACATTGTTATACCCAAAATTCAAATGAGCATTTGAGACCAGCTTATTGTTGGCATAGATTTTACAGTCAGTCTCTTCCCCGAAATAAAAAATCCCTGCTTCAACAAGCTGAAGTATTGTATTATCTTTCTTTATTAAGGCTGGAAAGGGATTAAGCGTAACTCCGGTTTTAACCTGTTGTTTATAGGTCATGTACCATGAAGTTAAATGTGAAGAGCTGCCTGATACTTTTATCCTGAGAGGTCTTCCCCTGATCAGTTTTGCCGATGGAATCCTCAGAATCATGTATCCGTGGTGATCTCCATTCTGATCGGTCATTAATGAATGAAAACTCAGGCTTGAACCATCATCTGATTCAATGGTCCATTCCTCACGTCCGTCAGTATTGAAGCCAAACCTGTGTTTCAGATCTGTTGTAAGGTACATCGGGGCGTTTCCTGGACTTGAGCCGATAGCTGCGACCCATATAAATGCCGCATATTTCTTTTTCTCCGTGAGAGAGGGAGCATCAGTTTCCCACTCCATAAAGTCATTGGCGCTTTCGGCCCTGATAATTATGCTCTGCCGGAGCCCGGGAATGAAAGAGTGATAATCAAAATCGGTACCTGATATTTTAGCTGAATAACCATTTACAAGTTCATCCCCTGAATTGATGAATGGCTGTCC
>JGI20214J51650_10001123_pt1 | contig 16917 bp, 12 predicted proteins | sample WetSurMetagenome_FD_51650 | JGI IMG/M metagenome (IMG submission 51650) | reverse complement strand
CCCGGCGCGAGGCCGTTCCAGCCCCGCCACAGGCCGGTCAGCCCCGGCAGCGCCGGAAAGCGGTCGAGAAAGGCCTGCAGCTTGGCGGCATGGGCGTCGTCGTGCTGCGGGTAGATCTGCCAGACGAAGGGCGCGCCGGCCCAGATCGCGCGCACGAGGGAGTCCTCGCCGCGCACGAAGTTGAGGTCGCTGGCCCAGAGCAGGCGGTCGTAATCGTCCTGCGTCAGCCAGGGCAGCGCGGCAGTGCGCAGCGCGCCCGGCAGGGCCCGGACCGTGGCCATCTGCGCCTGCACCGCGCCGGCGGTCAGCAGCAGCAGCGTCGGCTCGGCGCCGAGCAGCTCCAGCAGCGCGGGCAGCGCCGGGTTGGCGTAGCTGAACAGGCTCACGACGCGCTCGCCCGGGCGCAGGCTCAGGCCCAGGCCGGCGAGCCACGCGTGGCGCTCGAACGCGGTGCGCTGCGCGAGCAGGCCCGGTTCGCGCAGCAGCCCGCCGGTGCGCGGCGTGAAGCCGGGAAAGAAGAACCATTTCGTGAGCCCGCCGGGCTGCGGCGAGGGCAGCCCGTGCGAGCGCTCGACATAGGCCTCGGCGCTCAGGTATTCGAGGTTGATCCAGACCGGTCGGCGCGCNTGCATCGCNGCGACGAATGCGGGCGGCGGGTCGCAGCCGAAGGTCTCGACGACAACGTCGCCCGGCGCGCCGGCGGCGTCGAACGCACCGACTTGCACGCCGGATGCGCCGCCGGGCGCCATCCAGGCCAGCGCCGATGCGTCGTCGATCCACAGGCGCACCGATTCGCCGCGCGCGGCCAGCCCGCGCGCGAGGCGCCAGCCGACGCCGACGTCGCCGAAGTTGTCGATCACGCGGCAGAACAGGTCCCAGCGCATCGGGCCGATTATCCGAGGCGACAATCGAGGCCGAGATGAGCGAACCCGATCCCGTGCGCGAGAAGCTTCTGGCCGAGGTGGCCGCGTTGCCCGGTCTGCCCGGTGTCTACCGCTATTTCGACGCCGCCGGCGCCGTGCTCTACGTCGGCAAGGCGATCAACCTGAAGAAGCGCGTCTCGAGCTACTTCCACAAGGACCACGCGGGCACGCGCATCGGCCTGATGGTCGCGCGCATTGCGCGCCTGGAGACCACGGTCGTGCGCACGGAGGCCGAGGCGCTGCTGCTCGAGAACAACCTGATCAAGACGTTGAACCCGAAGTTCAACATCCTGTTCCGCGACGACAAGAGCTACCCCTACCTGAAGATCACCGGCCGGGCCGGCGCCGACACCGCGGCACCGGCGCAGCGCTTCCCGCGCATGGCCTACTTCCGCGGCGCGGTCGACCGGCGCCACCGCTACTTCGGTCCGTACCCGAACTCGTGGGCGGTGAAGCAGACGATCCAGTTGATGCAAAAGGTGTTCCGGCTGCGCACCTGCGAGGACACGGTGTTCAGCCACCGCTCGCGGCCCTGTCTGCTGTACCAGATCCAGCGCTGTTCGGGGCCCTGCGTGGGGCTGGTCTCGGCCGAGCAGTACGCGCGCGACGTGCGCGACGCCGAGCGCTTCTTGCTCGGCGAGCAAGACGAGGTGATCGCCGACTTGCAGGCGCAGATGATGAGCCTGGCTGACGCGATGGCGTTCGAGCAGGCGGCCGAGGTGCGCGACCGCATCGGCTCGCTGTCGCAGGTGCTGCAGCAGCAGGCGGTCGAGGCGAGCAGCCTGTCGGCGGCGGACAAGGACGTCGACGTACTGGCGGTGCGCGTGGCCGGCGGCCGCGCCTGCGTCAACCTGGCGATGGTGCGCGGCAGCCGCCACCTGGGCGACCGTGCCTACTTCCCGAGCCATGTCGACGACGGCGCGGCGATGAGCGCCGAACAGGCCGACGAGCGCCTCGACGAGCGCGCGGCCGAGGGCGCGGTCGAGACCGCGGTGCTCGAGGCCTTCATCGCGCAGCATTACCTGGGCCAGCCGGTGCCTGGGCAACTGGTGACGCGCCAATCGGTCGCCCCGGCGCTGATCGAAGCGCTCGGCGAGGCCGCCGGCGTGCGTGTGCGCGCGACGCACCAGCCGCGCGAGCAGCGCCGGATCTGGCTCGAGATGGCGGAGAAGGGCGCCGAGCTGGCGCTCGCGCGGCTGCTCGCAGAGGAAGGCTCGCAGCGCGAGCGCACGCGCGCGCTGATCGAGGCGCTGGATCTCGATGCGGGCGACCCGGACGCACTGCGCATCGAGTGCTTCGACATCAGCCACACCGCTGGCGAGGCGACGCAGGCCTCGTGCGTGGTCTACGAGCAGCACGCGATGCAGAGCAGCCAGTACCGGCGCTTCAACATCGAGGGCATCACCGGCGGCGACGACTACGCCGCGATGCGCCAGGTGCTGACGCGGCGCTACGCGCGGCTGGCCGAGGCGCGCGGCGACGACGGCGGTGCCGCTGACGGCGACGCGACGGCGCCGACGAAGGAGGCGGCCAAGCGCGGACTGGCGCGGCTGCCCGACCTGGTGCTCGTCGACGGCGGACGCGGCCAGGTCGCGATGGCGCGCGAGGTGTTCGAGGAACTGGGGCTGGACCTGTCGCTGATTGTCGGCGTCGAGAAGGGCGAGGGGCGCAAGGTCGGCCTCGAGGAGCTGGTCTTCGCCGACGGCCGCGAGAAGGTCTACCTCGGCCACGATTCGGCTGCGCTTATGCTGGTGGCGCAGATCCGCGACGAGGCGCACCGCTTCGCGATCACCGGCATGCGCGCCAAGCGCGCCAGTGTGCGCACCGGGGCGAGCAGGCTCGAGGACATCCCCGGTATCGGCCCGCGCAAGCGGGCGCGGCTGCTGCAGCGTTTCGGCGGCGTGCGCGGCGTCGGCCAGGCCGGCGTCGACGACCTGGCCACCGTCGAGGGCATCTCGCGTGAACTGGCCGAGGAGATCTACCGTGCGCTTCACTGAAGCCGAACCGCAGGGCGCGACCGGCCGGCGCGCGCTGCTGGCGGCGCTCGCCGGCACGCTGCTGGGCGCCTGTTCGGCGCCGCTGCCCGACTGGCCGTCGGCCCCGTCGACCGCCGGTGCCGGCCTTGCACCGGCGAGCGCTGGTGCCGGCCTGGCGCCGGCCGTGGCGGCACGCAGCTGGCCCGAGTTCCAGCGTCGGGCCGCGCGCCGGATGGTCGACGCCAGCCCCGGCGTCAGCTACCTCGGCCCGGTGCCCGAGCCGCTGCTTGCGATCCCGGTGCTCGAGATCGAACTCGACCGCGCCGGCGGCGTGCTGCGCATCGAGGTGCGGCGCATGCCCACGCAGGCGCGCGACACGGTCCAGCTCGCGATCGACGCGGTGCGCCGCGCCGCGCCCTACGGCGACATGTCGCGCCTGCCCCGGCCTTGGAAGTTCACGGAGATCTTCCTGTTCGACGACCAACGCCGTTTCAAGCCGCGCACGCTGGACGAATGAGGCGGCGCGGATTCGCCGGCACAATGCGCCGATGTTCTTCACGATCCCGACGCTGCTGACCTGGGCGCGCATTGCCGCGATCCCGCTCATCATCGGCGTGTACTACGTGCCACTGGACGGCGCCACGCGCAATCTGCTGGCGACATCGATGTTCGTGTTCTTTGCGCTCACCGACTGGCTCGACGGCTGGCTCGCCCGAAGGCTGAACCAGACCTCGGCCTTCGGCGCCTTCCTCGACCCGGTCGCCGACAAGTTCCTCGTCAGCGCGTCGCTGCTGATCCTGGTCGACCTGCACCGCGTCGACGTCTTCATCGCGCTCGTGATCATCGGGCGCGAGATCGCGATCTCGGCGCTGCGCGAATGGATGGCGCAGATCGGCGCGTCGCGCAGCGTCGCGGTGCACATGCTGGGCAAGCTGAAGACCACCGCGCAGATGGTCGCGATCCCGTTCCTGCTCTACGACGCCCGTCTGTTCGGCCTGATCGACACGCGGCTCTGGGGTCGCTGGCTGATGGTTGGGGCCGCGGTGCTGACGGTCTGGTCGATGGCCTATTACCTGCGCCGGGCGATCCCCGAGATCCGCGCCAAGGTGCGATGAACGTGGCCGTGGCGGCGAGCACGCCGCGAGCCGCACTGCTGCGTGCGATGCCCGGCGTGTTCGTGCTCATCTGGAGCACCGGCTTCGTCGTCGCGCGCCTGGGCATGCCGCATGCGCCGCCGCTGACCTTCCTGAGCTGGCGTTACGCGTTCTCGCTCGCCGCGTTCGGGGTCTGGATCGCGGCCTCCGGCGCGGCCTGGCCGCGCGGGCGCACGCAGTGGGCGCACCTGGCGGTCACCGGCATGCTGATCCACGCCGGCTACCTGGGCGGCGTCTGGGCCGCGGTGAAGAGCGGCATCGGCGCGGGCACGGTGGCGCTGATCGTCGGGCTGCAGCCGGTGCTTACCGCGCTGTGGGTCAGCGCCACCGGGCAGGAGCACCGCGTGCACGCGCGCCAGTGGTTCGGGCTCGCGCTCGGGCTCGCAGGGCTGCTGCTGGTGGTCTGGCGCAAGCTCGGCCTGGGCGAGGTCCACGCCGGCGGACTGACGCTGGCGCTGCTCGCGCTGCTCAGCATCACTGCCGGCACGCTTTACCAGAAGCGCTTCGTTGCGCGCTGCGACGTGCGCACCGCGGGCGCGGTGCAACTCGCCGCGGCGCTCGCGGTCAGTGCGCCGCTGGCGCTGCTGGAGCGCGGCGGCATGGACTGGCAGCCGGAGCTCGTCGCGGCGATGGCCTGGTCGGTGCTCGTGCTGACGCTGGGCGGCAGCTCGCTGCTTTACTTGCTGATCCAGCGCGGCGCGGCGACGCGCGTGACCAGCCTGATGTACCTCGTGCCCCCTTGCACCGCGCTGTTCGCCTGGTTGCTNTTCGGCGAGACGCTGGGCGGAGCGGTGCTGCTCGGCCTGCTGCTCACCGCGCTCGGCGTGGCGCTGGTCGTGCGCGAACGCGCAATCCAACCTCAGGAGTGACGATGACTACCCACCGCATTGCCGTGATCGCCGGCGACGGCATCGGCCGCGAAGTGATGCCCGAAGGGCTGCGTGCGCTCGACGCCGCGGCACGCCGCTTCGGCATCGCGTTGCAGCTCGACGAATTCGACTTCGCGAACTGCGAATACTTCGCGCGCCACGGCACGATGATGCCGGCCGACTGGAAGGAGCGCATCGGCGGCCACCACGCGATCCTGTTCGGCGCGGTGGGCTGGCCCGCGACCGTACCCGACCACGTCTCGCTGTGGGGCTCGCTGATCAAGTTCCGGCGCGATTTCGACCAGTACGTGAACCTGCGCCCGGCGCGACTGATGCCGGGCATACGCTCGCCCCTCGTCGACCGCAACGGCCAGGCGCTTGCGCCCGGCGCGATCGACATGTGGATCGTGCGCGAGAACACCGAGGGCGAATACTCGAGCGTGGGCGGCCGCATGTTCGAGGGCAGCGAACGCGAGATCGTCATGCAGCAGACGCTGATGTCGCGCGTCGGCGTCGACCGGGTGCTTAAGTTCGCGTTCGAGCTCGCGCAGTCGCGCCCGCGCAAGCGGCTGACCTCGGCGACGAAAAGCAACGGCATCGCGATCACGATGCCTTACTGGGACGAGCGCGTCGAGGCGATGGCGGCGTCGTATCCAGGTGTCAACGTCGACCGTTATCACATCGACATCCTGGCCGCGTTCTTCGTCCAGCGGCCGCAGCTCTTCGACGTCGTCGTCGCGAGCAACCTGTTCGGCGACATCTTGTCCGACCTGGGCCCGGCCTGTACCGGAACGATAGGCATCGCCCCGTCGGCGAACCTGAACCCGAGCCGGCAGTGGCCTTCGCTGTTCGAGCCGGTGCACGGCTCGGCGCCCGACATCGCCGGCCGCGGTGTTGCGAATCCGATCGCTCAGGTCTGGTCGGTGGCGATGATGCTCGACTTCCTCGGTCATCGCGATGCGCATGATGCGGTGCTCGGGGCGATCGAATCGGTGCTCGCCGATGCGCACGCGCCGCGCACGCCGGACCTCGGCGGCAAGGCCGGCACGGCTGACCTCGGCCGCGCGCTGGCGCAGGCGATCGCAGGCCGATAAATCGCGGCCGTGCGGCTGTCAAGCGAGGAAGCACGCTGGCCCGGATCGGGTGCGCGCGAAGCTTTCACGAATGCGGCGGACCTAGAATCGACGCTTCCCTTGACACTGCTAGTGCCCGCGGCTGTAATGGTTTTGCCGGGCCCGCCCAAGCCGTGGCGGCGCGCATCATCACCACCGCATTTCCAACCGAATACCCGATACACCTTGAGAGGGGGTACCACTCGTGAACAAGACCGAACTGATCGAGCACATCGCCAAGCAGGCCGACATTTCCAAGGCCGCCGCCGGGCGTGCCCTGGAGGCGCTGATCGGCGGCGTGAAGACCACGTTGAAGAAGAATGGCAGTGTTTCGATCGTCGGCTTCGGCACCTTCGCTGTCACCAAGCGTGCGGCGCGCACCGGTCGCAATCCGCGTACCGGCACCGCGATCAAGATCAAGTCCGCCAAGGTACCGAAGTTCCGTCCCGGCAAGGCCTTGAAGGACCATCTCAACTGAGTTCCGCGGGCCGGGTGCTTAGCTCAGCCGGTAGAGCGGCGCCCTTACAAGGCGTAGGTCGGCGGTTCGAACCCGTCAGCACCCACCAGCATCGCGGCGGCTAGAATTCGCGCCTGCCGCGTCAACCCCTGAAGAAGGCGAACCCAGGTTCGCCTTCTTTCGCTTGTCATGTTCGATTTCGTCCGCACACATTCGCGCCTGATGCTCGCCGTCATGGTGCTGCTGATCTTCCCGTCGTTCATCTTCTTCGGCATCCAGGGCTATTCGCGGTTCACCAGCGGCGAGAGTGCGACCGTCGCCAGCGTCGACGGCCACGCGATCACGCGCGCCGAATGGGAGGGCGAGCATGCGCGCAACGTCGAGCGGGCGCGCCAGCAGTCGCCAAACGTCGATGCATCGGTGTTCGACACACCGCAGATGAAGCGCCAGACGCTCGAGGGCATGATCCGCGACCGCCTCCTGCTTGCCGACGCCGAGGCGATGCACCTTGCGCCCGACGACCGCCGGTTGCAGCGCCTGTTCGTCACCGACCCGCAGTTCGCGCAGCTGCGCAACCCCGACGGCAGCGTGAACCGCGACCTGCTCGCCGCGCAGGGCATGAGCTCGCAGGTCTTCGCCCAGCGGCTGCGCCAGGACCTCGCGGTGCAGCAGGTGCTGGCCGGGATCACGCAAACCTCGTTCGTACCGGCGGCGCTGGCTGCTCCGTCGCTCGACGCGATGCTGCAGCAGCGTGAAGTGCAGCTGCAGCGCTTCGACCCGGCCGAGTACAAGGCACGCATCGCGCCGAGCGACGCGGAGATCGCCGCCTACTACCAGGCCCACGCGGCGCAGTACCGCGCACCCGAGCAGGCCAGCATCAGCTACGTGGTGCTCGATCTGGACGCGTTGATGAAGGGCGTCACGGTGTCCGAGTCCGACCTGCACGCCTACTACGAGCAGAACCTGAACCGCTACACGGTGCCCGAGGAACGACGCGCCAGCCACATCCTGATCACCGTGGCCGCCGACGCGTCGCCGGCGGTGCGCGAGCAGGCCAAGGCGCGCGCCGAGGCGATCCTGGCCGAGGTGCGCAAGAACCCGGCCGACTTCGCGGCCCTCGCGCGCAAGGACTCTCAGGACACGGGCTCGGCCGCGCAGGGCGGCGACCTCGGCTACTTCGGCCGCGGCGCGATGGTCAAGCCGTTCGAGGACACCGTCTTCGCGATGAAGACAGGCGAGATCAGCAACGTCGTGCGGACCGATTTCGGCTACCACATCATCATGCTCACCGGCGTACGCGGCGGCGAGCGCAAGCCCTTCGACGCAGTGCGCGCCGAGATCGAGGCCGCGGTTCGCAAGTCGCTGGCGCAGAAGAAGTACTCCGATGCGGCCGAGCAGTTCACGAACATGGTCTACGAGCAGCCGGACAGCCTGAAGCCGGTGATCGACAAGTTCGCGCTCAGCGCGCAGACCGCGACGGTGCAGCGCCAGCCGGCGCCGGGCGCGACCGGCGCGCCGGCCTCGGCCAAGCTGCTGGCCGACGTGTTCGCACCCGACTCGCTGGCGCGCAAGCACAACACCGATGCGGTCGAGATCGGCCCGAGCCAGTTGGCCTCGGCGCGCATCGTCCAGTACACGCCGGCGCATGCGCTGACGCTGGCCGAAGTGAAGGACCGGGTGCGCGACGCCGTCGTCGCGGAGAAGGCGGCGGCGTTGGCGCGCAAGGACGGCCTGGCGCGGCTGGCCGAGTTGCAGAAGGTGCCGGCGCAGACGCTGCCGACCGCGATCACCCTGTCGCGCGGCCAGCCCCAGGGCCAGCCGCCCGAGGTGTTGGATGCGGTGCTGCGCGCCGACGCCTCCAAGCTGCCGGCCGTGATCGGCGTCGATCTCGGCGCGCAAGGCTATGTCGTCGCGCGCGTCGACAAGGTGCTGCCGCGCGCCGCAGTTCCCGGCGGCGAGGCCGCGCTGGTCGGGCAGTACACNCAGGCCTGGACCGATGCCGAGGTGCAGGCCTATCTGGCGGCGCTGCGCAGCCGCTACAAGGTCAAGATCAATGAAGACGTGGTGGCCGAAAGCGCTGCGTCGTCACCGGGCCCCTGAACGCTACGGCCCGTATAATCTTGATCTCTGCGGTGGCTGTAGCTCAGTTGGTAGAGTCCCAGATTGTGATTCTGGTCGTCGAGGGTTCGAGTCCCTTCAGCCACCCCAAGTAACTTCGGNAAAAGTCCGTCCNGCGGCCCCTCATCGCAAGGTGAGGGGCCGTTGTCGTTGGTGAGTCCTTTGGTGTGAATGCCCATGCTTGCCTGCTGGGTCGGCGAGTCGAAATGACGCACATCCGACGGGTCTTTCGCCATCAGGGCAAGCCGCTGTTGCGATGAGGTCGATCCGATCGAGTGCGCTGGCGCGTGGCACGGCAGGCACTCCCCGTCGACAACTTCGCGTGATGGAGGGGCCGTGAGTGTCCGATCCTCGCGTGCGGCCCCGCCGGCCAGGTGCGACCCGCTCGACACCGTGCACTCTGTCAGCCTGGGAGAACCGCGGCCCCGAGTGACTACCGCTTGAAGATGCCCTTGATTGCGTCCTTGGTGTCCACCACGGTCTCGGCGGCATCCGTAGCCACTTGCTTGGCGGCCCCCTTGAAAAGCGACTGTCGCGGCGAGACAGTGCCATCCTCAGACCGGCGAGGGCCGCGCTGATCCTCGAACTGTCGTCGACGAGTCGCCGACTGCGCGCGGAGTTCTTCCGACGCGGCCTGAACCTGCCGGCGAACCTCACTTGATTCCGTGGTCGGTTGTTCGCGCGCGGCCACTGGCCAGGATGACAGGCCCACCGTACTCACGGCGCGCCGATGTGAGGCTGCTATGTCTGCAGACAAGCGCGGGTCATCGCGGTTGGTGGTGTTGAGATGCCGGACATCGTCGAAGGACACCGGCATGCCGGTGCCATCGGTGAAGTTCCGATTGGGAGCCAGCGCCTGCCGGGCCAGTTCAGCACTGAGCAGTTGCTGAGCGGAAGCGCTCGTGCCTCCGTACCGCTCGGCGTACCGAGTGAACATGGCCAGGTTGTAGGGATCCTGAGCAATGTCGATCGAGATCGACTCGCCCCTTTCCCTGGCTGAGGCAACGCGTTCGGAGAACACGATGCGGTCGGCCAGAGAGGCATCTGCACGGGCCCAACGAGCTGTGGTGCTCGCGATCCTGGCCGCCAGATCGTGAGCCTCACGCGCATCAGTGGCAACAAGGCTTGCGACGGAACTGTCGCGCGAGACGCGATCTCCAAACTGCTTGAAGTCCGAGGCCTGTTCCGACGTCAGGGCGCCCAGCACCTTGCGCTCGTCGGCGCTGAGCCCGGACAAGTAGGACTTGTTGGCACTCGCGTTCAAATCAGTGCCGACGAACCGCGCATTGAACCCAACGTGACCGGTGACGCCGAGAGCTATGCGAGCCACCTGCGACTGCGTCAGCCCCGTGGACTCGGAAACACTTCGCGAGATCTGNTCGAGACGATCAATGGTCTGCCCCATCTGCTCGAAGCTGCTGGAAGTCGATCCCGTGCTGCTGCGGGAGGACTTCTGCTTCACCAGGCCCTTGGTGAAGGCCTCGGACAGCACCGCCGAGCGCTCCGTGCTGGCGGCGACCACTTCGCTCTTGGCGGCGTCGACCTGGCGGCTGGCGTCCTGCACGTCCTGTTCGCTCACGCGCATCGACACGACCCGGGACGCGTAGCCCTGGTTGCGCAGCAGGCTCACGGCCGTCCGTCCGGTCANCGTGTTCGATGAAAACGTATTGCCGCTGATGTCGTTCTGCCAGTTGCTCATGAAGGCCGAGGTCCGGTTCGGCGCCAGGCGGATCTGGTCCATCGAGACGTTGCCCATGCTCAGGTTGCCGGCCGCGGCCCCGGCGCTCGCGCTGGCCACCATCGACTGCAGGCCCGAGAGGCCGCCNACGAGCGCGGTGCCGAAAGTCTCCATCCGCTTGAGCGCCGCCCANGCGATGAACGGGATGCTGATTGCCAGATAGCCGACCACGGCCTCGCCGGAGATCGCCCGCGAGTAGATCGTCGATGCCGTCTGCAGCGACAGCGCCTTTGCGCCGCTGCCCAGGTCGGCCGCCGCCGCGAGGTCGTAGGCGGCGTAGATCGAGGCCATGTAGTTGAGCACCGCGTAGAGCGGCGGCCAGAGCTGGATCCAGATCAGCACCGCGGCGTAGCCCTTGAAGGCCAGCATGGTCTCGCGCCCGCTAGTGAGCAGCATCAGCAGGACGAGCAGCGGGAACATCGCGTAGGTGATGGCCTCGATGACGTTGCGGAAGACCGGCAGCGCCTGCTCCGCGACCTTGCCGGCGTTCAGCCAGCTGGCGTTCTGCTGCGCCACCGACTGGGCCCGGCCGACGGCCAGCACCATGGCGGCCGGATCGTTCACCTTCTGTCCGATGATGTTGCCGGTGTCGTTGATCGCGTTCAGTACCGCGTTCTGGCGGATGAGGTCGGCCGCCGTCGCGGCGGCGGTGGCGATGCTGTTCTTCAGGTAGGCCTGCTGGATCTGCCCAGCGATGACGGCATTGGCCGCAGCTGGCGGCAGCGTCGGGTTCAGCTGGAACGCCAGCTTGCCCTGGATGCGGGTGAGCTGAGCCGGCAGTCGCCCATTGAGGTTCGTGTACGCGGTCGGGCAGGTGTCGACGGTGATCGCACCGCCGGCGCCGCTCGGCGTCGCCGACAGTGTTGTAAAGCGGGCCGGGTTGGGCGACGCCATCAGCGCCCATACGTCGTCCGAACTCGAGAACGTGCCCGGATCGACCGTGCCGTCGATCAGGTCGTACATCGTGCAGTTATGGATGAAGTTGACGAGGTCGGTGCGGAAGTTCGGGTCCTGGAACGCAACGCCGCCGGTCTCCCGGATGAGCCGGTTGCCGAACATCAGACCGTTCTTCTCGTAGCTCAGCTCGCTGGGCAGGGCGCCGACGCCCGGGATGACCTGGAAGGCGGTCTCGAACAAGCCCGTGAGCGTGTGCCCGACNGTGCTCGTCACGCTGCCGAGGAAGGCCACGCCGAAGGGAACGTTGGCCACCACCTTCACCGCGGAGCCGCCGGTCTTGTCGACGACAGCCACGGTGACCCGCGGCACGATCAGCACCGAGAACACCAGCAGCACGGTGGCCAGCCACTTCCAGCCTTGCAGCTTCTCGGGCGCGAAGGCGTACGCCACCAGCGCCGCGACGAAGCCGCAGAAGGCCACGGCGGCGACCGCCGACATGTAGTCGCTGGACCCGTGGATGGCTGCCGCAGCGTTGAAGATGCCGAACAGGCTGTCGGCGTTCTGGTAGGCGTAGATCTCCCACATACGACGCTCCTTGGGACGGTCCCGCCTTGTCGCTGACGCGTGCAGGTCGCCGACGGCCTTTCGCTATCTGGCCTGAAAGGCCGCCTGCTGACCGAGCATGTCCATCACGTGCTGGGGCATGCTCGACCGCAGCTGGCGCTCCAGCTGTTCGAGGTGGCTGGACACCGCGCGGAAGGATCCGACCTTCTGGTACAGCAGGTTCTTCTCCTGCGACAGTTGCAGCAGCATGGCCTGGGCACGTTGCCGCACGAGGTTGGCTCGATCGCGCTGGGTCTGCTGCAGGGTGTAGTCCTTGTCCAGCGCAGCCATGCCGACTCGCAGGTTGCGTTCGAGGAAGACGTAGGCGTAGTCGGCCGCAATGACGTCTCGGTACTGCGCGATCAGGCTGTCGGACAGTCCCGAGCCGGGGATCGTCGCCCCGATCGAGAGCATCTTGTAGACCGGCTCGGTGGTCTGGTTGACGAAGCCGACCTCGGCCGAGTTGTTCGGGATCGCCGTGCGGGTGGCGATCTTGTCCGCGATCGAGCGCATCATGGTCTCGACCCGGGCGGTGAAGGGCGTGTGGGTGTAGCTGGTGTTGAGCGTCACCACGTCGCAGTCGGTGTAGTTGTTGCACCGCAGCAGGTGCTGGGTGACGTCGGTGCCGGCGCCCGCCGCCTGGCCGTACAGCAACTGGCTGATCGAGGTGATCGTCGGCGCGACCGGTTCCGGGTCACGCGCGGCCTCCTCGGGGTAGAAGATCACCGTGCCGACGATGCTCATGATGAGCTCGCGCTCCTGATCATCGAGGTAGGTTCCCGTGCGCTGCAGCGCCTTCCAGGTCAGGTTGCCGACGAAGGGCGCCTTGTTGCGGATGTTGGCGTCGCCCGAGGACCGGGCCGACGCCAGGATGCCGGGCCTGTCGCTCGCGCAGCGGCGGCGCGCGGCATCGCGATCGCTCTCCAGGCCCATCTCGATGGCCAGATCGGAACAGGCCTCCTGCGAGCTGAAGCCCGCCGCTTCGGCGGCTGTGCTTACGATGGCCTTCGCCGTCTCGCAGGAGTTGATGCGCGCGTTGTTGATCCAGGTCTCCAGGCCCTGGGCCCACTTGGTCAGCCCACCCAGCAGCGGCGAGACCGACTCCAGCGCCAGCTGGAAGGCGATGCCCGGCAGCGCGGCCGTGATGTTGCGCAGCATGTTCTTGAACTCGGCCGCCGAGATGTGCGAGAACGAGCCGCCGAACACGTCGATGCCGCCGCATCCGGCACGGGCAGCGGGGAACTGGACGGCCGCGAGCTGGTAGACCTTGTTCGGCGCACGCATGAACAGGCCGCCGCCCGTGTAGGTGTTGAAGGTCTGCCCACGAAACGCCCCCGGCGCGGTGTAGTTGCCGATGGCGCCCAGGCTGTTGAACATGTTGTTCACCTCGGCATTCAGGTCGCCAGCCCGAAGCGAGGCGGGGCTCATGGCAAGGGCGGAGCAGCACAGGGCGGCCACCATTGGCCGCGAGAGGGAACGGTCGACGTCGGAACGCTTCATATGAGTACCTTCTGCTTCTGGTGGTCGAGTCGGTCGGCAGCATTCGCATCAGCGCGGGTCGACCAGCCCGGCCTGCGCCTGCAGGCTTGCGCCACCGCCCGACGCCAATGCAGCGGCGCNGTCGGGTGTGGCAGCGACGATCGAAATGCGCTCCACCAGTTGTGCCTCGGACAGCACGCCAAAGCCGATCGGCGTGATCTTTCCGGTGAAGGGCTGGGCGAGGTAGACGGCTGGGACCTGGCTCACGCGAAGCGCCGTGGCGATGCCGTTGTCGCGCCGGGCATCGGCGAAACCTGGAATTGGGCCGCCATCGACGCTGATCGCGACCACCTTGATGCCGTGGCGCGCCTGGAAGGCTTCGAGCGTCGGCGCGAAGGCATGGCAGTAAGGGCAGTCGCCGCGGAAGAAGAAGAACAGCACGTGGTCGCGACCGAGTGCGCTGATGGACAGGCTGCGCTGTGCGGTCTGCAACTGGTCGAACACCTCCAGCGCCTTGGCGTTCACGGGGCGCCCCTGGAGCGTGGGGTCCAGTTCCGGGCTCGACCAGGCGATGCGCTGGGCCACGTCGGCGAACGTCGAAGCGCGCGACACCACCTGGGCTTCGAGCTCCATGTAGCGGCGTACGTTGACCTCGGTCGGCCGCATGATGGCGATGTGGCGGCGCTCCTCGAGGGCCTTCTGCAGATGCTCGAACTCGGCGATCTCGGGAGGCTCGGCGGGAGTGCGCCGGGAAGCGGTGGCCGAGCTCGAGGCTGGTGGCGCCAGCCGTGGTGCGGAGGTGGGCGGTTCGGGCTGCGGGATCTCGGGCTCTTCGTAGAAGTGCCAGCCGCGCCAGTTGTCGGACCAGAAGGGGCGGCCGGGCTCCGGCGACTGGGCCAGAGTCGTCGTCCCGCTTGCAAGGCCGAAGGCCAGGCCGACGATGAGCCGGGCAGAGCGGGCAGAGCGGGCAGAGCAGGCAGGCGGCCGACGCAACGCCATGTGCACCCCCCTCAGGACAGCGACCGCGGCGGCTGGCCGTCGCGGCAGTAGTTGATGCCCAAGTCGATCGTCTGCCGCCGGGGCGCCTGCATGCCGCCGGCGCCGTAGTTCGGAAGCTGCACGCCGTCCTGCCAGAAGCGCAGGTTCAGACGGCTGCAGCCGGGCTGGGCGTAGTGTTTCTCGGTGCTCACGTCGATGTAGATCGGCGTCGTCGCCTTGAAGCGCTGCGAGATCGCGTCGGCCACCTCGCCGACCAGGACACCGTGGGCCTTGCCGTCGGGTGCGTCCAGGGCCGCGAGCATCAACTGCCTGGCATCGCGGACCGGCTGCCGCTCCTGTGCCGCANCTGCCGAGGTGATCACGGCGCAAGCGACGCCGACCAGGGCAGCGATGATGTTCATTGGCACCTCCCCTGCCCGTAGTAGCAGCTGGGAATTCGGCTGGCGCTGCCAGCCTGCAGCGTGTTGACGTTCGGCAGGGTCGGCACCAGCGACGCATAGAATTCCGACAGGTCCATCGCNGCGAAGTCGAGCGTCTGCAACTGGGCCACGGTGAAGCCCGAGCAGTCCGCGTTCTGCGCTGCGCCCCAGCCCTTGCCGATCTGCGCACGGCCCTGCTCGTTGACGATGCGGGCCAGCATCGAGTTGAAGCAGCACTTCGAGGTGGTGCGTTCGACGCAGGACGCGCACACGCCCAGCACCCGCAAGCACGAGGAGCACCAGGTGCCGATCGTGTGGCATAGCCTGGCGCCTTCCTTCATCGCCAGCTTCCCCTCGTCCGCGCTGCACGACATCATCGACAGGACGATGTAGATGATCACCGCGATGGCCAGCGTCCATGGGTCGAAGGCCACCACCAGGCCGTCGTCGGCATACACCGCCACGGAGCCCGCGGGCAGGGCGGCGCCGTTGACGGCCACCGTCACGCCGTAGGTCGTGAACGTGCCGCTGAACCCGCCGCCCATCAGCAGCGCCGAGATGCCCTGGTAGATGAACTGCTGGTTCTGCGAGTTCATCAGCACATCGAACACGAGGCGCGAGCCGCCGCCGAAGATGCTCTGGTTGGTCATCCCCGCGCCGGCGCCGTCGGCATAGCAGCAGTTCTTCAGCAGGCGATCGCGGCAGCGGTTCTCCTCGCCCTTGAAGACCTGCATGCGGTCGGCATCCAGGTAGATGCCGGCCTCGCGCCCGGCCTCGAGCATCGACATGCTGCGTGCGAAGTCGGGGTCGTTCGGCGCGCCGATGTCGAAGCAGTTGCCGCTCAGGCAGAAGACGTCGGTGGGACAGTTGCTGCTGGTGGTCACGGTCCCGGCCGGCACGGGGCAGCTGTAGCCGTCCTCGAACACCTCGCACACGCCGGTGACCGCGTTGGCCTGCCGGCAGGTCGACGACTGAGCAGTGCAGCCGGCCGCCACCAGGGGCGCGCACTGGTCGGCCGAAGCGGCGCCGCTGCAGGACATCGTGCTCCTGTATTCCCAGCAGTCGCGGGTGACTGCCACGCCGTCGACGACCTTGGTGGCAGGGCCATCGACGCAGAGGGCCGGCGTGGTCATGGCGCAGCGGCCCCCGGCGTCCAGGGTCGGGCACTGGTTGTCCCAGCGGTCGGTCTCGGTGACGGTGGTGGCGGGCCGCGTGTAGGACAGCCGCATCGTCGGGATCGAACCGAAGGCGGGGTTCGGTGTCCAGCCGATCACGGCCCGGTCGCTGTCGATGTTCCAGTAGTCGCCGCCGACCGCCCCGGTGATGTCGATGCCGGCGTAGGGCGTCCAGCCGGGCGCGGGCGCGTAGCACTTGGCGCCGTCCAGGACGGTGGTGGTGCAGCCGCTGTCACCCTGGCAGACGGTGTCATGGATGTTGTCGCCGCTCTGCGTGCCGCCGCGGCAGGCGGCGTAGACCTTGAGGAAGGGCTCGACGCTGGTGCAGCTGTAGCCGGAGTCGCCACCGCCCGTGCAGACCTCGGCGCGCTCCGGCGCCACCATGGCGCTCAGGCTGCAAGTCGAGCCAGTGCAGCTCTTGGCGGCCACCCAGACCCCGGTGCGAATAGGCTGCCCATCGATCATCGAGTAGGTGGTGTCGAGGACGGACACCAACTGCGGGAACACGACCTCCGTGGTCATGTCCACGTCGAACAAGCTCAGTGGGTTGCCGTCCTGGGTGACGCGGAAGTGCTGTGCCGTGACGGCGCGGTTGGGCAGGCACTGCACGTCCAACCCGGTGCGGCTGGAGGCGGCATGGGCGAACCAGTCGCCCGGGTTGCAGTTCACGGTCCGTGTCGTGCCGACGGTCAGGCTGCGGCTGCAGCTGAAGTTGCCTACGCCGACGTAGCGCAGGCAGCTGCGAGGCTGCATGCCGGCGGGGCGGCTGGTGAGCGTGGTGGTGCAGCCGCTGTAGTAGGCGGCCAGGCTGCCGAGTTCGACCGAGGGCGTGCGGCCGATCGCGCGTGCGGCGGCCACGGCGGGGTCATCTGCGCCGACAGCCGGACGCGGTGTATTGGCCGAGGAGACGGCGCCGCGCTGCGCCTGGCACAGCGGATCGGCGGGCGTCAGCGAGCAGGCGGAAAGCCGCGCGCTGCCCTGCGACGACAGGTCGGGCT
>JGI20214J51650_10001120_pt1 | contig 16938 bp, 11 predicted proteins | sample WetSurMetagenome_FD_51650 | JGI IMG/M metagenome (IMG submission 51650) | reverse complement strand
AGTTTTGCCATTCTCCAGTTGTCGGGAATTTCAAGAATTCCCTGGGTATAGAATGGCCAGTGTGTGACGGATGTTATTTCAACATAATCATCGGGATTGATTCCGAGGCTTTGAGCAAATGATTTTGGGGTGTAGCTGACTCCTTTGTAGGTAAAGGTTTCAGGAACCTTTCCAAGATAGACATCAAGAATTGCATCAATGATTTTATGGTACTGCGCACTTTCATTTTTTCTCTGAACAGGAATGGCTGCCACAGCATTTATAAAGGCATTCAGTTCACTATGATTATGTGTTGGTGAGCCATAATTCAGGCCGTTATATACATCATTCGGGACAATACCGTTCTTTACAAATTCAACCATCCAGTCATGTGCCACACTTCCCTGTCCGAGATTGCCTTTACCCTGTCGCAGATAGTTGTCTGCCAGACGGTCGACATAATTATTCCTCACAATAAACATTTCTGAAAGATCAAATTCTCCTTTCCCCATACGAAGGAGCTCAGATTCAATGAATGAGGTAGTTGCAAAGCACCAGCAGGTTCCTGTGCTCGACTGATTTTTTACCGAAGTGGCTTTTAGCTCCACCANAGGAGTGAACTTATATCCNGNTTCTGTCTTTGGAGATGTTGCTGCCTGGCTTTTCTTTTGTCCGGATAGGGGAGCAATAACTATTAAAAGTATTGCTGTAAACAACAGAATACGTGTTTTCATATTTTTAANATTTAATTTCATTTTCCCAAAGCGCAAGCTAAAAAAAATAAGCTGAANACAAATTGATATCTGGCATATATTCGGTTACCGGATATGCGTAAAATTGAATTAAGAACAAAAGAACAAATGAACAAATGAACATTTGAACAAACGAATTTAGAATGCAGAAGTGATTAAAGAAGTAAAAAGTTCTGATTTCTAACTTCGTTTGTTCTACTGTTCTACTGTTCCATAAGCTGATTTATGTTAGAATTTCAGCGTTCCCCGACAAGCAGCTGATATGAATGGTCAATCCAGGATTGAATATCTTTATCGGGGATTGAGCCATCTATTAAAATAGTGTTCCAGTGTTTTTTATTCATATGCATTTTAACCATACTGTATAAATAATTGAAATACGCCACTTTTGCCTAAATGTAAAATCTTGGTAATAGGTTATTTTGCTACTTTCAATCACTCAATGAAGATAAAAAAAAGATGCGGACAAATAGTCCGCACCTCATTAATAATGGTAAGTATTGTGAATACTAACCTAACAGTGTTTATTTTGTTGAATTATTCTGTGGAATAGCAAAGTTCACTGGGACCATGTACCAAGCATTGACAGACTTACCGTCCTGNATAGCTGGTTTCCAGCCTTTTAGCGAATGCACTACCCGGATGGCTTCAGCATCAAGAAGCGGATGAACACCTTTAAGAACCGATAGGCCTTCAGAATTTCCTTCTGTTGTAACAATAAATTTCACTATGACCTTTCCTTCAATTTTTTCTGTTTTTGCCTTTTCAGGATACTTTGTATTATTTTTAATGAAATTTAAGAGTTCATCTTCACCTCCGGGATAAATTGGCATCTCCTCAACTACATCATAAGGAGCATCTTTAATAATATTATCCGGCAAAGAAAATTTCAATGAAATACTCGAGCTAAATGGTCTACCTGTATCTTTATTCTTCGCCGGTTCCCAGTTTGGTGAGGATTTAATGACTTTTATAACTTCATCACTCAATAAAGAATTTCCAGGTAGCACTGACACAATGTTGCTGACACTACCATCTGTATTAATTGTGAAATTAACAGTCACCCAACCTTCAGCTTTTCTGCTGATTGCTTCAGTAGGATATTTGACCCTGGAAGTAACCCACTCCCGAAATGCCGGGAGGCCACCTCCAGGAAAAGTCGGAAAGTCATCAGGACCACTTTGCTTCATCTTTGAAGTGGGAGAAGAAGTTTTCAATCCTAACTCAGCAGCCCGTTCCTTAGTTATGATTTCTATTACTCCATAGCTTCCTTTTTCTCCATATTTTTCCGTTGCTTCTTTGCCTTTTAAAACCTTTACCAATCCGATATCGTTACGTTTTAATTTTATTTCTCCTTTGTAATTGCTTGTTTTATCATCAATGACAATAAGAGATTCTAAATTCTTATCATCTGTCATCCTGATCCTTACATTTTCACCTTCGTGATAGTAGGTTACGTCAATTGTCATTACTGTTTTTTTATATTCAGGATCTTTGACCATTTTAATTACCATTTCTGAAGTAAAATCAGCTTTAACNGTCAGATCTTTATAACCGATACCAGAGATAAGCAGAGAAGCATCTTTCTTTATATTNCTAAGAATGAATCGTCCGTCCGAACCAGTCTGCGTCCCGTATTCGATTGGAACATTGTTTGTCCCTTTAATTTCTATTTCTGCTAAAAACAACGGCTTCCCATCCGCACCTAATACTATTCCCTTGACAACATTTTGTTGGATTTCTATTCCTTTTTGTGACATGTTCGTTGATGATTCTGACTCTTTAAAGCTCATCAAAAGGAAGAAGACTGTTCCTATACATAATGTAACTGCGATCCGTGCTCCATATATGAAGCTCCCTGATCTTGATTTCATCATCATCATAAGTCTCAGTTTAGTAAATGAATTATTTGAACCACTTGTTAATGAAATATTGCTACTGCACGAAATAAAACTCAACAGTTTATCAGCATAACTTTTTATATCGGAGTTATCGTTAATAACTCCATTGTCAGCCAGATATTCATGATTTATTCTTATAGCCCTTTCATATAAAAGATGAATAGGGTTGAACCAATAAAAGATCTTTACAAGCTCGATCAGTATAATATCAACGGTATGAGATTGCCTTACGTGTTCAAGCTCATGGTTAAGTAGTTCCTTGTCAATTTTACCATTCAGGTAATCCTCCTTGTTCAGAAATATGTTGCTGAAGAAGCAGCAGGGACCCACCTCATCGTTTGTTAGAACTATCTGGTATCCTTTAGAACTAATTTTTTCAGATAATTTACTCCTTCTGATTATTAAATATATATTTCTTAAAAAGCGGATGAGAAACATTATAACGCCTGAAATATAAAGTAAAAGCAGAATTGTAAAAATGTTTATTAATGTAGCTTCCTTTTCTGAGTAAGACTGACTGATATTCAGATCTCTGGGGATAATATTATCTGCGACAATAACCTCAGGGGTGATATAATTGTAAGAAGGAATTATTTCATTTAGTTTTGGTGCGATCGGGAAATTCACTGGGATAGTAATAAATGGCAATACAAGCGAAAACACTACAGATACTACCAGGAAAAACCTGTTAAAAACAAAGAGTTTTTCCTTTCTTAACAGGAACCAATAAAGCCCAAACATCAAGAGAAGGCTTACACTTGATTTGATAATGTACGCTGTCATTTCTTTGTCTTTTTAGATGAAATTTTTTTGTCAACCAGTTCTCTTAATTCTATTAATTCATCCTGATTCATGTCCGTTTCATTTGTAAAAAATGAGGCAAACTGAGCAGTAGAATTATTAAAGAAGTCCTTGATCAAAACATTAATATGATCTGAGAAGTAATCAGTCTTTTTGATCAAAGGAAAATATTCTCTCGAATTTCCATACTGCTTATAACTGACAAATCCCTTATCAATCATTCGCTTTAATAATGTTAGTACAGTTGTAGGGGCTGGTTTTGGATCCGGAAATTCATTTAAAAGGTCACGAATAAACGCTTTGTCCAGTCTCCAAAGCAGTTTCATAATTTGTTCTTCAGCGTTTGTGAGATGCATATTACTCTACGTTTGGTTTATATACTCTACAAATGTAGATTATTCATTTTGAAATAGCAATTAATTTTTAGATTATTTTTAAAAAAGGTTGTTAATTACTACTGATCCAGTTGATTTCAATATTAGACGTGCCACGAAGTGGCACAATATGAATAACCGTGGGTGTAACCCACGGCAAACTAAAAGCTGAATGTCACAGCCCTGAAGGGGCTGAATATTAGACTTATAGATTGGGTTCAATATTCAACCCCTCCGGGGTTGCAAGAGAGTTTTGTTGTCTTTACCGTGGGTTACACCCACGGTTATTCAAATTAAACCCCTTCGGGGTATAATTATCTATTCAAATCAACTAAGCTTTGTAATATTTCACCGTTTCCCGGCTACCAGCTCATATGAATGATCAACCCACGAAAACACCTCTTTATCAGGAACTGTCCCGTCAAGAAGAATTGTGTTCCAGTGTTTTTTATTCATATGATAACCCGGGGTTACGGAAGGGTATTTTTCACGGAGCTCGAGAGCGAAACCCGGATCACATTTCAGATTTATGCTGAGATCACCATCAAGATTTACAAGTGCAAATATTTTCCCCTGTACCTTAAAGACAAGAGTATCTTCTCCAAAGGGAAAACTTTCGGTTGCCTCCTTTTTTGATATGCAGTAGTCTCTTAATGTTACGATATCCATAGGAAGAATATTTTATCTCATAAATATAAAGTGGCTAAAGTGCCTGGAGTGCCTAAAGTGCCTAGAGTAAAACTAGCTACTAACATACTGGTATTAAATTATATATCACTAATTATTGTTTTTAACTTTAGTCACTCTGAACTCTAGTCACTCCAAACTTCTTATCTCAGTGTGGGATAAAACGCTCCTTCAATATGATCGATCTCAAATGAATCAACTTTCTTAATAATAGTTATAATGTCAAACCGGCTCTCCTTGTTTATATTGAATTTCTGGAGATAGCCATCTGCAGCAAAAATTATTGATCTCTGTTTTTCTCTTGTAACCGCGGTGACCGGATGCATCTGAAAATCGTCATTGCGTGTTTTTACCTCGGCAAATACAATGAATTCTTTATTCTCTGCAATGATGTCTATTTCATGTTTTCCCCATTTCCAGTTCCGGAAAAGGATCTTAAACCCTGCTTTTTTCAGATGATCTGCTGCAAGCTCTTCTCCCTGTTGACCCAGATTATGCGATTCGGCCATATTTAATACAGAAGATGATTTTCAGGTTAATTAGTAATAAGTGTCTAAAGTGCCTGGAGTGCCTGGATTGCCTAGATTGCCTAGAGTGCCTAGAGTGCCTAGAGTGCCTAAAGTGCCTAAACTAAAACTGGCTTCTAACATAGGTATTAAATTACATATCACTAATCACTGTTTTTAACTTTAGTCACTTTAAACTCTAGCTCACTCCAAACTTCTTCATAACTTTAGTCACTCCCCACCTTCGCTAAAGCTTCGGTGGGCAAAGCAAACTCTAGCTCACTCCAAACTTCATTCTCCCCTAACTTCATATTTCGATTAGCTTATGTCTAATAGCAAATAGAATCAGGCTTGCGGTATTTTTTGAGCTCGTTTTTCCGAGAAGGTTTGCCCTGTGCTTATCGACAGTCCTTTTGCTTATGAAGAGGGTTTCTGCTATCTCCTGGTTGGAGAATCCTTCACATATTTTAAAAAGGATCTCTTTTTCTCTTTTGGAAAGGTTTGCTGATTTACTCTCATGTTCACGGTGTTTTATTTTCTGAATAACATGATAGAGCAATTCCTGGGAAAAATAGCTGCCTCCTTTTCTTACTGTCAGTATAGCATCTTTAACTTCTGAGATATCAGAATCTTTCAGAAGAAACCCTTTTGCTCCTGCATCGACCATTTTATAATAATACTCCTCTTCACCATACATTGAAAGTGCAATGATATCGAGTACCGGACAGAGTTTAAGACCTTTTCTGGTTGCCTCAACACCATCCATTTCCGGCATATTTATATCCATCAGGGCAACATCGGCCTTTGTGGTTTTAAGGATTTTAAGGAATTCTTCTCCGTTCGATACTTCAGCAACCACCTCAAATTCGGGGAATGCATTCAGAAGAATCTTTAGTCCGTTTCGAAAGAGCTGGTGATCGTCTGCTATAATAATTCTTATTTTATCCATTTTAATAATCTGATCTGATAATATCAATCTCAATCAATCATTTTGATAAGTGCGCTAGTCCCTTTTCCCGGTGTGCTTTCAAGAATAAATACTCCTTCAACGGTTTTAACCCTTGTCTCAATATTCGATAACCCCATTCCTTTGGTGTCTTCTTTGTTAAGGGTTGAAGTATCAAAACCGCGTCCGTTATCATAAAACTGCAAGGTAACAAATTTTTCATGTTTGTTTAATTCGATCTCAATCTTCGACCCTCCTGAATGAAGAATGGAGTTGTTAATAAGCTCACATACAGCGCGATAAATAACCACCTCCTTGTCGTTATCAAGTCGCTGGTTTTCCATATTTGATTTAAAATCAATTTCAACAGCTTTGGTCTGGTTAATTTTTGTGGTGAATGCAGCTATTGCACTTGACAATCCGAAATTTGTAAGTACATGCGGGCTCAGATTATTCGATATGTCTTTGATTGTATTTATCGCCTCATTAACAAGATGATTAGTATTATTCAGGATAACAATACCCGATGGATCCTTTATCCTGTCATTGAGTGCAGACAGAGACATTTTTACTGTTGAGAGAATTGGTCCGAGTCCGTCGTGCAGATCTTTTGCAAATCTTCTTCTTTCATTTTCCTCTGTATTGATAATTGCATTTATCACTTTTTTTTCAGATCGCATCCGGTCCATATCTGCCCTTTTCAGGGAATANAACAATTCACGAATAAGAATTACACCGCCTATAATCAATACCGAAACAAGCACTCCCATCCACTCATCGATCATTTTCCAAGTATACGACGGAGTTCCCCTGAAGAACTCGAATAGCTGAATGATACTGCGTACTGTCATGAATGCAAAGGAGAGTGAAAGCAGGATCCATGATAGCCTGTATTTGGTAAGCTTCATGAATCTTAGTGCCGTGACAGCTGCAATTATCTGCAGTATTATTGAAATTATAAGGGCAATTAATCTTACCATTGATGAAGTTATAATTGTACAAAAATAGAAGTTAAATTTATCTATAACAGCAACAGATGGATATAAATTATATGAATAACAAGGTTTTGCCCCCCTGCCCCCCTAAAGGGGGGCTAATACACTCACATTAAGGATATTAATGTAGATGATCGGGAATTAGCCCCCCTTTAGGGGGGTTGGGGGGCATTACTCCTTTTTTATTACCTTTGGCGGATTCAATTCAGGTTCATGAAAGTTCTATATAACGCAGGAATATTTATTATCTCAGCACTTGCTCATCTGGTGGCACTCTTTAATTCAAAGGTTTCATTATGGGTAAAGGGACAGAAGAACTGGGCTGATCTTATCAGTGAAAAAATAAAGCCCGGAGACAGGAGTGTCTGGATACATTGCGCCTCTCTGGGGGAGTTTGAACAGGGGAGACCGGTACTTGAGGCAATAAAAAAGGTAAGGCCTGACCTGAAAATAGTTCTGACATTTTTTTCTCCGTCCGGATATGAGGTAAGAAAGAATTACCCGGTAGCTGATTGTATCAGTTATCTTCCTGGTGATAGTCCGGCAAATGCTGAAAAATTTATAAGTTTAGTAAATCCGGAGTTTGTAATTTTTGTGAAATATGAATTCTGGGCGAACTATATATCAATACTTTATAAAAAACACATTCCTCTGTATCTGATATCAGCTATTTTCAGGCCCGATCAGCATTTCTTCAGGTGGTATGGATCCTTTTTCCGTAATCTGCTCAGGAAATTCAGCATAATATTTGTCCAGGATAAAGTGTCGTATAATTTATTGGAAGGAATAAATATTAAGAATATTTTTCAGGCAGGCGACACGCGTTTCGACAGGGTAATTCAGATAACCGGAACTGCAAAGGAGATTCCATTACTTGAACAGTTCAGGGGTGATGAGAAATTATTTCTGGCAGGCAGCAGCTGGAGACCTGATGAAGAGATTATTTCGCAATATATCAACACCTATCCCGGCATGATGAAATGGGTTTTTGCGCCTCATGAGATTGATAAACAGAATATAGAGAGGCTGGAAAAATTATTCACTGTGAGTTGTGTGAGATTCTCAGAGTTAAGCAAAGGTCCATCTGATGCACGGGTACTGATCATTGATAATATAGGAATGCTTTCCTCCGCATATAAGTATGCATATATTTCCGCAATAGGGGGCGGTTTCGGGAAAGGGATACATAATATTCTTGAACCGGCCTGCTGGGGAATACCTGTTATATTCGGACCGAATCATATGAGATTCAGGGAAGCTGTTGAATTATTAAATGCAGGAGGAGCAAAGTCATTTAGTAATTACAATGAGTTTGAAAAATATTTAAACAATTGGCTTTCTGACAAGAAAATTTATTCTGAATCGGCAGAAATTGCAGGGAATTATGTAAAATTAAATGCCGGAGCTACAAGTATTATAATCAAAGCAATTCTTACAAAAGATATTAACAGGTTGCACTTATAATTTGTTAAAAACTAATCTTTTCTTTTTAGGCGAGGTTCATATAAAGAGGTGTAAATTGTTCGTCCGGATTTAACAATAAATTAATTCCGGTGTAACCAACTAATCAATTGTTTACGATAACCTTGTCGAAAAATTATTAATCCTTAATCCTAATTTCTTTCGCATGAAAAAACATTTATTGAATTTAAGTCTTACCCTTCTGCTGGCTACAGCGTTTATGTCAAATGCCTTCAGCCAGGTTACGACATCCGGCCTTAAAGGGCAGATTGTTGACGAAAAGAATGAGGCCCTTCCCGGTGCTTCAATTGTTGCTATACATCTTCCTTCAGGAACACAGTACGGTGTCCTTGCAAATGAGGATGGTCGTTTTATCATTTCCAACATGAGAGTAGGAGGACCCTACCAGGTTACTATCTCTTTTGTTGGTTATAACCCGCAGGTTTATAGTGAAATTAATTTAAGCCTGGGTAACGTTACCGACATGGCTATCACTCTTTCACCATCCTTAACGACCTTGAATGAAGTTGTTGTTTCTGCTGGGAAAGGCAACATTATAAACTCAGATAGAACAGGTGCATCTATTAACCTTTCAAATGAAACGGTTAGTTCCGTACCTACTATTTCGAGAGGTCTCAGAGATTTTACAAAAATAAGTCCTCTTGCCAATACTTCCGGATCGGGTACGTCTTTTGCCGGCAGTAATAACAGGTACAATCAGTTTGCAATTGACGGACTGGTTAACAATGATGTTTTTGGTTTGACTTCTTCAGGTACCAATGGCGGGCAGGCAGGTATTGAGCCAATAAGCCTCGATGCAATTGAAGAGTTCCAGATCAATATTGCACCTTATGATGTACGACAGGGTGGATTTACCGGTGGCGGTATAAATGCAATAACAAAAAGCGGAACAAACACCTTTAAAGGGACGGCTTATTTTTTTGGTAACAATCAAAAATTTGTAGGAAAAAATGAACCAAAAACCAATACAAGTGTACCGGTTGCAACTCAACAGGACTGGCAGGGAGGATTCACTCTGGGCGGACCAATTGTAAAGAACAAACTGTTTTTCTTCCTTAACGGAGAAATTACCCGGCAATCCTATCCGCTGGCAAATGTACCTGGTACGCCTCAGTCAAATATTACTCTTGATGAAGTAAACAGTATTCTTGCAGTGGTTAACAGAGTTGCTCCGGGGTATGATCCGGGAAGTTATCTGGATATTAATAATGAAACAAACAGTAATAAAATTCTTGCAAAAGTTAACTGGAATATAAGCAATAAGCATAAATTAATCCTCAGACATAGTTATACCTACGGTGAAAATATCAGTAACAGTCGTTCTCCTAATTCCTTACGTTTTTATAATAACGGTATTTTCTTCCCAAGTACCACCAATTCAACAGGATTGGAGTTAAACAGTATTATAGGAAATAATAAATCCAACCGTCTTATGCTGGGATACACAAACGTTCTTGATGACCGCGAACCATTAGGCGCTAATTTCCCAACCGTATTGATAAATCTGACCGGAGGTAAATCAGTTACCCTCGGAAGTGAGTACTCATCTGTTGCTAATTTACTCAAGCAGAAGATATTTTCAGTAGATGATGAATTCAGTATTTTCATGGGCAAACATTCAATTACAGCTGGAACACATAATGAATTCTATTCATTTTATAATCTTTTTGTACAGAATATTTATGGGAGTTATGCCTATAAAACTCTTGCCAATTTTGAAACAGTAGGACTACCCGGTGAGGTTGCTCCAACATATTATGCAATCAGCTATTCTTTTGATCCGAGTGATAATCCTTCACAGAGTAATGGATCTGCTAAATTTAATGCCATGCAACTTGGATTTTATGTACAGGATGAATATCAGTTAACAAACAAAATGCAGGTTACTGGTGGTTTACGTGTAGATGTTCCTGTCTTTTCAGACTCACCGGTAGCAAATGATGCGTTTAATACTGCGTATGCAGCAGAAGGAGTAGCAACCGGCACCCTTCCTAAAACCAAACTTATGTGGTCGCCACGTCTGGGATTCAACTGGGATGTATTTGGTAATAAAACCACACAGGTTAGAGGGGGAACTGGTCTGTTCACAGGAAGAGTTCCCTTTGTCTGGATTTCAAACCAGTTTACGAACAATGGGCAACTTAACGGATCATATAGTGTCGGTAACTCATCCTCAAGCGGTAACCCGATAACCAATCCTGCGGGACTGGTATTTAATGCAAATCCATATACTCAGCCACTAGCAGAAGATCTTGGAAAAATAGCCGGAAGAGGTGCCATCAATGTTGTTGACAAAAGCCTGAAATTTCCACAGGTATTCAGGACCAATATTGCGGTTGATCAAAAACTCCCTTATGGAATTATTGCAACTGTAGAAGGAATTTTCAGTAAAACCTACAATAATGTCAATTTTATTAACCTGAACAGGCAAGTCGATCCAGCCTTCACATTTGTTGGTGTTGATCAGAGGCCACGATATGTATCGGGCAGAATAGATCCTAATTTTGAAGAGATTATCAAATTTGAAAACACTAATCTGGGTTACTCCTACAACTTTGTTTTCATGTTACAGAAACAATTCGATAACGGATTCAATGCCCAGGCATCGTATACATATGGGAAATCAATGGATCTTAATTCCGGTACTTCAAGTGTAGCTTATTCAAACTGGCGCTATGTTAATAATGTTTACGGACTGAATGATCTGCGCTTAACCAGGTCAAACTTCGACCTTGGATCCAGAATCACAGGACTTGTATCCTATAAAAAAGAATATTTGGAGGGTATGCTTGCAACACAGGTCTCATTGTATTACAACGGACAGTCGGGACAGCCAAATTCATATATATATAATGGTGATATGAATAATGACGGTTCTTCAAACGACTTGATTTATATTCCTGCTAATCAGTCGGAGATTAATCTGATCACAATTGCTGCAAGTGGTACAAATCCAGCCGTAACTCCTGATGAACAATGGACTGCTCTTGATGCTTTTATTTCTCACGATAAATACCTCAGCAAACACAGAGGACAATACGCAGAGAGAAACGATGCACGCATGCCTTTCCAGCATCAGTTTGATTTCCGTTTACTTCAGGAATTCAAGATTAAAGTAGGTAGTGTAACTAATAAATTACAGATCTCTTTTGATATTCTTAATGTCGGTAACATGCTGAACAAGGAATGGGGTCATGTGATTTACGCTACGAACCAGCAGTTTAGTCTCATAAATTATAAGGGAGTGGTTGCCGGATCAACACCTACCTTTACTTATGATGGTGGCGGACAAACTAATGGTAATGCATATTTCTTGTCTGATTATACTTCGCGCTTCAGAGGTCAGATAGGATTAAGATACATTTTCAACTAACTAGAATATTTTTTAGATTTCAGAGGCTGTCAGATTCTGGCAGCCTCTTTTTTTAATTATTTTCTGCAGATACAAAGACAAAAAAATGCCGCCATATGTTTCTTTAGTTTAGCCGGAAAGTGTTAATATCATTTTACATGATTTTATTAAAATGAAGAGCTGTTTCATTCTAAGATGTAATGATAATTACCTTAAGCAAAACAATTTTGAAAGTTAATTGTTATTCTATATATTAATATTGAATTAATAGGCTGATTACCAGTCACTAACAAAATAGTTAATAACTATATNGCCAAATGTTAATAAAGTTAAATTTTTACTCTTGCATTGAGTATAACGCTTGTTTAATTTAGCAATTACCCGCTAAAAAAATCAGTGGTCGTTTAATCTCATTAAAATCAGAGAATAACAAAAATATATGGAAGAATTATTTGTCCAGGAATCAGTCATTGCAACTGAAAAGGCAACAAAAGAACAAACAGCACCCGAAATGCAAAATGCAGGTGAAGAAAAACATATTGAAAAAGTAAAGGTGAAGGAAAGAGAGAAGACTGTTTATTCGCACGAAGAAGCTGTTGAGGCAAGTATTCAATACTTCAGGGGAGATGAACTTGCTGCAAGAGTATGGGCAAATAAATATGCTTTGAAAGATTCTTTCGGGAATCTGTACGAAAAAACCCCGGATGATATGCATCGCAGGCTTGCCCGCGAGATTCACAGGGTAGAACTTAAATATAAAAATCCCCTATCGGAAGAACTTATATACAGTGTTCTTAAAGATTTTAAATTTATTGTTCCTCAGGGCGGACCGATGACCGGTATCGGAAATGACTATCAGATAGCTTCCCTGTCGAACTGCTTCGTTATAGGTAATGACGGAACATCAGACTCTTACGGCGGTATAATGAAAATCGACCAGGAACAGGTACAGCTGATGAAACGCCGCGGAGGCGTCGGTCATGATCTTTCACACATTAGACCAAAGGGAACACCGGTTCTTAACAGTGCTCTGACATCAACAGGAGTGGTACCATTCATGGAGAGGTATTCCAATTCAACCCGTGAAGTGGCACAGGACGGAAGACGGGGGGCACTTATGCTTTCTATATCTATTAAACATCCCGACTCCGGAAAGTTCATTGATGCCAAACTGGAAAGCGGAAAGGTTACCGGGGCGAATGTCTCCGTTAAACTGACAGATGATTTTATGAAAGCCGTTGAGGATAAAACGCTATTCAGACAACAGTACCCCATAAATTCAGATAATCCGAAATTTGCAAAAGACATCGATGCAGTTCAGTTGTGGACCAAAATAATTCACAACGCATGGAAATCAGCAGAACCCGGGGTATTATTCTGGGATACGATAATCAGGGAAAGTGTTCCCGATTGTTACGCCGACATGGGTTATGCAACTGTATCAACAAACCCCTGTGGAGAAATTCCCTTATGCCCATACGACAGTTGCCGGCTTCTTGCCATAAATCTTTACAGTTATGTAAATAATCCATTTACTGAAAAGGCTGAGTTTGACACGGAATTGTATAAAGAACATGTGGGACTGGCACAGAGAATGATGGATGATATCATTGATCTTGAACTTGAAAAGATTGATGTAATACTCGCAAAGATTAATGCAGATCCGGAAATTGATGAGCTGAAACGGGTTGAAAGAAATCTCTGGAAAAACATACGGCAGAAAGCTGAAGAAGGAAGAAGGACCGGGATTGGAATAACTGCTGAAGGAGATATGCTTGCAGGTCTTGGATTAAGATACGGCAGTGACGATGCTACAAATTTCTCGGTTGAAGTTCATAAAACACTCGCACTCGAAGCCTATAAGTCATCAACTTATCTCGCAAAAGAAAGAGGGGCGTTTGCAATATATGATTCAGAGCGGGAGAAAAATAATCCTTTCATAATCAGGATGAAAGAGGCCGATCCGGTTATGTATAATAATATGATCAAATTCGGACGAAGAAATATTGCCCTTCTCACAATTGCTCCAACAGGCACCACAAGCCTCATGACTCAGACTACTTCAGGTATTGAACCTATCTTTTCAGTTTTTTATAAACGCAGAAGAAAAGTCAATCCTAACGATCTCGATGTTAAAGTTACTTTCAAGGATGAGGTAGGCGATTGCTGGGAAGAATTTGTGGTTTTTCACCATAAATTTGTTGACTGGCTCAAGCTTAACGGGTATGATATTGATGAAGTGACCAGGATGGGTGATGAGGAAATTGAATCAATTATAGCAAAATCGCCTTACTATAAAGCAACTGCAAACGATGTTGACTGGATAGCCAAGGTGAACATGCAGGGCGCAATCCAGAAATGGGTCGATCATTCAATCAGTGTTACTATCAATCTTCCTGCCGAAGCTAAAGAAGAACTTGTAAGTGAACTTTATCTTACCGCATGGAAATCGGGATGCAAAGGGGCCACCGTATATCGTGACGGATCAAGAAACGGAGTTCTTATTGCCGGAAAAACAGAAATCCGTCCTGAAAGACCAAAACGTCCCAAAATCCTCGATTGCGATGTTATAAGATTCATGATCAATGAAGAAAAATGGGTTGCCTTCGTAGGATTAAAAGAGAGCAAGCCTTATGAAATTTTTACCGGTATTGCTGATGAAGAGATATTCCCTATTCCGAAAAGTATTATAAAGGGAAAGATTATGAAGATAAAGGATGATGACGGCAATACACGATATGACTTTCAATACACCGATAAATACGGGTATAAAAAGACAATGGGTGGCTTGTCGCATATGTTTAAGCCTGAGTTCTGGAATTATGCAAAGCTGATTTCCGGAGTACTTCGTCATGAGATGCCTATCCAGGATGTAGTGAACCTTGTTCAGTCACTTAAACTCGACAGCGAGTCAATTAACAACTGGAAAAACGGAGTTGAAAGGGCTTTGAAAAAGTATATTCCAAACGGTACTAAGGCTAAAGGCAAATGTGGAGAATGTGGCTCAGATAACCTGGTATATGAAGAAGGATGCCTTATCTGCAAAGACTGCGGATCATCAAAATGCGGATGAAAATGTTTTAGGGTCCCTGACTGGGAATTTATAATAAAATCACCCTGTTTGTCCGCCCGCTACACAGGCCATAAAGGCGCCACCAAACAGGGTGTGGTTCGCACCTTTTCCGGTTTGCCATCACGCATGCTAAAGGATTAAGCTGTTGATAACTAGTGAAAAACCCGACTCAAATAAGTTTTGAGACAGCCTCTTTTTAAATCTTATGGTTCTTATAATCCTCATCTGGAATAGCGCGCCTGTTTGGATATTCAGGTGCGGAAGTCACGTTAAAAAGAGTAAATTAAACGACAACAACCAGGGATTCAGGTTGAAGAAATTTACTGGTCCTTTTTTGCACTGGCAGAACTCTCTTCGTTTTTTCCTTTATAAATAAAGATCAGGTTGTGGTAAAAATGAATAGAGACAATATTCATGTCAAAGAAGGTAGGCTGGTATCCCGGGTTTAAAAATTCTTTGAAGTTCAGGCTGTCAGTTAATTTCTTAAAAAAATTCATTGAAGTATCAGGATTGTCAAAATTAGTNCTGTCCCCACCATATTCCGGCCAGTAAGAAGTACAGGTATCTTCTATAACATAAATTCCTCCGTCATTCAATTTTGGGAACAATATTTTAAATGATTCAATTACATGTTCATTAATATGACTGCCATCATCGATAATGATATCTATGTCACCTATCTCTGCACACACCTTATCAAGGAAATTTTTATCTACCTGACTTCCCTGGTAAATTTTTATCCGTTCCTCCTGAAGAGCGGACTTATCATAAATATCTATAGAGTATATATTCGCAAGTTGAAAATATTTCTTCCACATTCTTAATGATTTTCCACCTGAANATGGTTTTTCATATCCGCCGACACCAATTTCAAGCAGGTTGATCTTCTTGTCTCTGAATCNGTTAAAATGTAATTGATAATGGGTTGTATAAGAATGGTTTCCAGCCTTATCTGTACCATAAATCTTCCCTAACTTATCCAAATCATCAGTGGAATCACTTGCTCTGAGTTCATTGACGGGATTCAGGATCTGATTTCTAATCTTGCGTAATCTGTTTATTGCCTTCATAAAGGTAAAATTGTAGGGTAAAACTATATCTGACTTAGAATTATAAGGGCGATTGTAAATTTAGCATTTTATCGATAAGAGTTATTCCTTATTTTAATTTCTTAAGGGTTTAAGCATAATTGCGCACAATTTGTTTCCTCTGTCCTTACAGGCAATTACATTAGGACCAAGTAATTCTCTTGATTTTCCGTAGATCATTTTTGTGTATCCTTTTAATTTCCCTGCCGTTTTGTTTAAATAGGGAAATCTGGTTAAAAACAATTGGATATTGAATTTTATATTTCCTTGTGATGCAGCTTGTTTAATCAACTCGCCGTTACTGCTAAAAAACGGTTTTGGTAAATTATTATCAGTTAATGATGGTACGCCAATAACACGATAATTCATTTTGAAGTATTCCCTGAAGTTTATGAAGCTGATACCAATATTAAGTTTTCCGGCAATGAAATTCATAGATTCCTCACCAAGCCACCAGCAATGTACCGGCGGAAGGTCTGAGGCCCAAATTACTTCTGAAGGATAAAAGGATTTATTTGGAGTAGTAATAATTGCCCTGCCACCTGGTTTGAGTAGTCTAATGATAGCATCAATAAAATCCAAAGGATTATTTACATGTTCTATAACTTCTGTTAAAATCACTATATCATATGATTCAGGATGGGCCCCGGCATATTCAAATAAATCTTTACATATAAAATGATCACCAAAGGTATCAGCTGCTAAATTGACAGCCGTTTGAGATACATCCAGGCCAATAACATTATAATCGGCCTTTATCAATGAATATGTTAAATATCCCAAACCACTTCCTATCTCCAGTATTTGAGTTGATTGCTTGTCTTTTACAAACATTTCCAGAGCTTCCTTTACACTCCAGTAATCATCATCATTCTGTGCCAGATAATCCAAAGGTCTGGGAATTTTATTAATATTCTTTGCATACCTCCAGTAACGGTTATACCCTGGTACTTTATCTCCGTTTTTATAGATGTTTTCATATATGACAGTGCTATCTTCCAT
>JGI20214J51650_10001119_pt1 | contig 16940 bp, 15 predicted proteins | sample WetSurMetagenome_FD_51650 | JGI IMG/M metagenome (IMG submission 51650) | reverse complement strand
TCATCGGTGTCATCATCATGGTTGCAATTACCATAGCAATGGCCGCTGTTGCATACGCCTATTTTACAGGTATGATAGGTGAATCAAAAACAGAAACACCAGTGATATCTTTTACACCATCTCCAACAGAAAAAATAATTACTGTTGCATCAGCTGATGTCGATATAAATTGGATTGATATCAACATAACTGTTACGACCACAACTAATCATACATATATCAACAAACTTGGTCAGGTTAACGCAGGTGATACAATAAATTTAATAAATGATCAACCTTTGAGGGGAAAAGTAACTGTAACTTTTACGCATGTCCCAACAAATTCTTTACTCGGAACATACACCATTGAAAACGTTTAATTCTCCATCTTTGGAATTTTAGGGGAAATAATTTGGATCATGTGTCGCCAAAAAGCATTTAGCAACTGATTTTGCTTTTTGCACAGCCTCTTCGGGTCGCATTCCCTCCCGAACGTATTCAAGGTAAGCTTCCACATAGATCTTTTTTGCTTCCTCACAGATATCTCCATTATCTTTTTTGTTGAGAGCTTTTGCATCATCGCAGAGCCAATCTGAATCTTTTTGTTTTTGTTTATCTGATGTAAGTTTTACCCTCATCAATGATATACTCTGTCATTCCCTGTATTTTAAATCACTGAGCTAGATTTTCAAAATGACAAAATGTCATACGTTCAGAAAAATAATGAATTTTATCCATATGAGCATTCTTTGGAAAAAAAGTACTTATAGCTAGTATGATATGTGCAACCCAGAAAAAACGCGTTGTAGAAAAACTAGGTTAGAGNAAGAAACATGAAAGCAAACAGAAAAACCAGAGACGCAAACAAATCTGCAGTCTCCGCGGTCATCGGTGTGATTCTCATGGTCGCCATAACCGTCGCAGTCGCGACAACCGTCTATGTTTACGTCAGTGGCATGATCGGTGGGACTAAAGATCAGACCGCAAACATCGCATGCCTCGTTGATTCAGGGACCAACAGAATAACCATTACTACGGCAAAAGCCAACATCCAATGGAGAGACATCGTTGTCGTTGCCGACAATGCCAGCGTCAACTGGACGGTTTATGATCCGAGCCACGACCCTTTGGATGCACCAAAATCCACAAGTGGGGCGACCGCTGATATAGAGGCTGGTGATTATATCGAGCTTGACTTTACGGCTCATCCAGGTATGTCAGGTAACGTAAAAGTGTCGTTACGATTCACCCCGACCAACACCTTGCTGGGGTCATGGACCGTAACTGTTTAATGAATACTGACAAACAGAAATCTTTCATCCTTTTCACTGTTTTTTTGTTTCAACACATAAAATAAGAAAACGCACTATCTCCTCTAAAAAAGACTCTGTTTTTTCTTTTGGCACCACCGCACCAAGCACCTCTCTTTTTCCCCCACAGCGATACCCGAACATTTTCCCTTGCTGTATCAACGGTTGCAGATCCTTCCCGCTCCGTACGTAGATCTGGTCCATATCCTTGAAAAACCCAGTGTTCACGACCACTGTATCTTTTCCGCTGTTCCATGCAATCTTCCGGGTCACCGTTGAGATGATATTAAACTTCGTATGAATCCGTTTCAAGAGAATGTTTTGTTTTTCTTCAAAAGGTGCATCAATGTATTTGATTATCTCTGTCTCAAGTAATGAAAGATTATTCTTCCATCGGACATTCTGCAGGATTCTGTGCGCATCGGTGTATCCCAAAAGAAGGTGTGGTGCTTCTTCGACTGCGTTGCGATCACCGACCTTATAGTTTGAATCGAGCAGGTACACCATCGTCAGCAGCTCATCAAACGTCAGATGCTCCGTTGAACAAAAACTTGTGATCAATTCATAGATAGGTTTGTTTGTTTGAATCCGTTTTTCATGGTCACCGACAATGCCAAGCAGCGCAGACAGATTCATTGAATTACCAAGGAAGTCGTTGACGATCCAGGATGCAGATGGATACAACAACGGGTCTTTACCAGCTCCTATGGGATTGTGGTGAAACACGCCAGGAATCGACTGTTGCAGATGATGATCAAAGATCATCACCTTTGTCTTTTGTGCTAAGCGGAGGATATTGTCCTCAGGCAACGCCATATCGACAATTATGATAAAATCATAGGAGGAATACGCGGTTATTTCTTCGTCGGTGAGAAAATAATTCCCAAGCATCGGTGTTTTATTGACAATATTTTTTGGGAGCCTTTCAAGCAGGAGCCGAGCAGAGCAGATCCCGTCAGTATCCCAGTGATGGATGAGCAGACCTGCGCCGTTCAGATTGGCAAATAGTTCCTCGGAGCTCATTGGTGATTCACCAGCCATTTCCACAAGGGCATCATCGCAATGGTCTTGCCATCGATAGTCTCAGTGCTTTCTACAGCATCAGTCAAAATCATACCTTTGTTTAATTGAAAAGCATCCATTGCTTTTAACAATGCTTTTATTTCACGCTGATACGTTTCATCGGATGTGAGCTGCGTACATACTTGTATAAGGTGTACAACCTGCATTCCTTTTTTTACGACAAAATCAACTTCTTCTTGTTGCTTTGTTTTCCAATAGTGTATCTCGTATCCTTTTCGCAACAGCTCTATGGCGACCAAGTTCTCGTACAGCCGCCCGGTATCCTCAGAGGTTTTAAAACCTGAGGTATTGGCTAGACCGGTATCCACACAGTANATTTTTCGTGGATAGAGCAACTGGTCTTTTACGGTGTACGAAAAAATCGTACTGTCGAAAAACANGAACGCGTTTTTAAAATGCCAGAAATAGTTCGTAAGGGTTGGTACAGAAATTTTTATACCCCTGCTTGCAAAATGGTTCTTCATTTTATTAAAACTCAGGAGGTTTCCGATGTTACTGGCAAGGTAATAGGAAAACTCTTCGACAACGTTTGCTTTGCGTATTGTTGTTCGAGACAGAACATCACGAGACACGATATCAGTAAATAATTGTGATAGAATCGCATCCTTGTCCTCCCCCAGTACAACATCGGGAAACCCTCCGGTGTGCGCATATTCGGAGAGCGCTTTTCTCACGCGTGCTTCTTCTCCCTCTGTCCATTTGCCAAAATCAATAGTATGTCCTTGAAAATGTAAAAATTCTGAAAAGCTCAACGGGAAAACCTGAGTGGTTAGATGCCGTCCGGTGAGTAGCTTTGCATACTCCTTGCTGAGCAAATTAGCTGATGATCCGCTGATATATATCCGTACTTTTTCCTTGAATTCATCGTAGATGCTCCGGATATAGCGCTCCCAGCCTTCGATTCGTTGCACTTCATCTAAAAAGAGGTACACGGTTCCGTATTTTTCTAATATGTTTTCTGCGTAGATGAATTCGATGATCTCGTTAAAATAGGTCTCTTGTAGCGGTATCAGTTTTCTGTTCTCAAAATTGATATAGATGGTTGCTTCTTTGTTGCGGTGNTCTCTGAGTTTTTGTAGGGTAAGGTACATGAGATATGTTTTTCCAGCACGTCGTGGTCCGACGATATCATTGATGAAATTTTTTTCTTCAAAAAGGGTGATATTCCGTTGTTTGAGCAAAGGAAGGCTTTTTTCCCAGTATTCCTTGATCACCTGAGGTATTGGTCCGTTCATAGGAATTCACGATATCCATTATCGTTAAACATATTTAATAATATTTATAATAAATCGTAAAACGTATTTAACGATTTAATAGTTTCCTCTAGAAAAAATATCCTGTACCGATGACCTTAAAACGCCCTTTCCCGTTACCCTCACTCATGATGGTTGATGCGACAATCCTAGATGGAATCAGACTGATAACAGGAGCAATACTGCTTGCATATGCCTCCTATACCGATATCAAGACCCGCAGAGCGGCAAACATCCTCTGGGTGGTCATGGCAATCGTTGGAGCAATCCTCATCGTCATACAATACCTGGACGGAGGATACCCCAACATCTGGTATCTGGTTTTCATCCCCATCATGATCGCACTGATGTATGCCTTCTTCCAGATGCGACTCTTATTCGGCGGAGCTGATGCAAAGGCACTTATGGCGCTAGCCATACTAGTCCCTACCCTTCCACACTTGGGAAATCTTCCACTCTGGGACTCGTTCCTGCCGGGATCGTGGAGCATCTTTGCCAACGCAACGATCCTTTTCCTGTTCATCCCGATAAGCTTGCTGCTCTACAACCTCAGCAAGAAAAACCTCAGGTTTCCCCACTGCTTCCTTGGGTATGTCATCTCTGTTGAAAAAGCAAAACAAAAGTTTGTCTGGCCGCTGGAAAAAATCAAGGACGGGAAAAGAAGACTCATGTACATGCCAAAGAACTTCGATGTCGACGAAGAGCTTGCTGAATTCGAAAAACTCGGGATAACAGAAATCTGGGTCACCCCAAAAATACCGTTTATGATTCCGCTGCTCGCCGGATTCCTCGTGACGTTCTTCCTGGGGGACATCCTTCTTCAGTTCGTCCGAGTCCTCCTATAAAAAAGATTAGGTGATAATAAAAAAGAAATACCCCTTTTGAATGTATGGTCGCTAGTCCTATGGAAAAGAAAGATTACTACGAAATCCTTGGTTTAGAGCGTTCTGCAAGTAAAGATGATATCAAGAAAGCATACCGCAAACTAGCGTTAAAATACCACCCGGATAAGAACAAAGAAAAAGGCGCGGAAGAAAAATTCAAGGAAATATCTGAGGCATACGGGGTCCTTTACGATGACGAGAAGCGCAAGATGTATGATCAGCACGGCCATGCTGGAATAGATCAGAAATACACCTCTGAGGATATCTTCAGAGGAGCTGACTTTGGTGACATCTTCCGGGGCACGGGCTTTGATTTTAACGATATATTCGAGCAGTTCTTTGGTCGGAGGAACGGGTTTACCCAACGGCCTCATGCCCAGAAAGGAGCCGATATTCGTTATGACATCGAAATAAATCTTGAAGATGCATATAGAGGGATGAATACCGAGCTGGAGGTGCCGCGAACTGAGCTGTGCGATACCTGCCGGGGAAGTGGCGCACGGCCAGGCAGCAGCCCGAAACGATGCCCAACCTGTAGCGGTGCTGGACAGCTTCAGACCACGCGTCGGACCGCGTTTGGCATGTTCAGCCAGATAAGCGAATGCCCAAAATGTCATGGACAGGGGACGGTAATCGAAGACCCTTGTCCGTCCTGCCGAGGGAGAGGGACCCTGCAGAAGACCAGGAAAATCGAGCTGCACATCCCCAAAGGGATCGACGACGGATCACATCTCCGGCTTGCAGGTGAAGGAGAACACCCCAAAGGTGTGACCCAGGCTGGCGACCTTTATGTGGTGGTCCATATGAAGGGACATTCGGCCTTCGAACGACGAGGAGCTGATCTGTACCGCAAGCTCACTATTTCATTTCCTCAGGCAAGTCTCGGAGCGACCGTGACCGTAGGGACGTTACAAGGCACAGAAAAGCTAAAAATCCCAGAAGGAACCCAAAACGGGACCCTTTTTAAACTCAAAGGAAGTGGCATGCCCAAGATCCAGGGGTTGGGATCTGGTGATCTTTTTGTCCTCATCCAGGTAAATACACCAAAAAAACTCACGAAAAGAGCCAGGCTCCTCCTGGATGAGCTCGACCGAGAGCTCATAGATCAAGGGGAAACATATAAATAGTAGTTCTGCTAAGTAGTATATCGAAAATAACCAAAAAAGGGGGTAGTAAGCGATGAATCCTTTTGACGATGAAAATCCAGAAAGAAAAAAACGAAACCCAAATGATATGTTCCGAGGAGATGATGATGTTTTCCGGGACATCTTTAATGATAACCGGATAAAAGATATCTTCAATGATGACAAAGTCATGGATGATATTAAGAAAATGGCTGAAGAAATGATGAAGATGTTTACTAACGCTCAGCCAGGTAAACCAGTTGTGCATGGCTATAAAATCGACTTTGGTCCTGACGGTAAACCCCAGATAGAGGATTTCGGGAACCGGTCCATTCGATCCCCAGAAGGTCAATCGACCATCTCTGATGAAATCGAGCCGCTCACCGATATCATCGAAGGGGAAAACGATGTAGCTATCACCGTTGAGATCCCTGGTGTCGAGCGAGAGGACATCGACCTTGTCGCAACAGAAGACACCCTGGAAATCAAGGTGGACTCACCGAAGCGAAAATATCATAAACGAATCGACCTGCCGTGCAACGTCAAAACCAAATCAACGAAGGCAACGTATAAGAATGGCATCCTTGACATAGTCCTTGATAAAAAAGAAAAGAAAAAAGATAACAGCGGATTCAAAGTAAGCATCGAATAAAACATCCCTCTTTTTTTCTTCTTTTCACTTTTATGTACGAATCTTTATGTACGATACTGTCTATTTGTGCAAACGAAAACGGGGAGCTTAATGGTTAGTGTAACCTTCTATGGTGGCGTTGGGGAAATCGGGGGAAACAAGATCCTGCTCGATGATTGTGGGACGAAAATCTTTCTTGATTTTGGCATGAGTTTTTCTCGCAGAGGCCGGTTTTTTGAAGAGTTTCTTAATCCTCGAACCGCTAATGGTATCGGAGATTTCCTTGAAATGGGGCTGCTTCCTGACATCCCGGGGATCTATCGAGCCGATCTTCTGGAGCATCATGGGAGAGCGCCGGAAGAGCCGGTCGTTTCCGGATTGATTCTGTCCCATGCCCATGCGGACCATGCGAATTATATCTCCTTTTTGCATAAGGACATCCCGGTCTACTGTGGTGAGACCTGCAAACGGATCATCGATGCGGTCGCAGAACAAAGCACTCGGGATTTAGAAAACGAAGTAGTCGACTTCCGTATAAGACCACTGTATCGTTCTCGATATAAGATACCACCGGTGATACGAAAATTTCATACGTTTACCACCGGGAAAAAATTCAGAATTGATTCTATCGAAGTCGAGCCGATCCATGTCGACCATTCGGTGCCAGGGGCGTACGCGTTTATCATTCATACCTCCGAAGGACCGCTTCTGTACACCGGTGACTTACGGATGCATGGATTACACGCTGATATGACCGATGACTTTGGCGCAGCAGCAAAACAGGCCAAACCCGTGGCGATGATCACGGAAGGAACCAGGATAGACAAAAAGAAAACCAATGAATCGGAGCAGAAAATCTACCATGACTCCAAACAAAAAATACAACGTTGCCGCACCCTTACCATTGTTGATTTCAACTTCAAGGACGTTGATCGGTTCACTACCTTTTACAGCCTGGCTAAAGAGCTTGGAAAAACCCTGGTCATTAACTTCAAGCACGCCTGTTTCCTCGAACAATATTACCATGATAAGAAACTCAATGTGCCACCAATCACCGATCAGAACCTTGCTCTTCTGAAACCTAAGCGACTCACCGGCACCTATAGTGACGAAGACTATACCGACAATTACATAAAAAAACGGCTCCATTACAAAAACATCATCACCGCGGCAGATATCGCCAAGAATCCCTCCAGATATATGATCGTTTTNAACTTTTGGTATTTCTCTGACCTTATTGACCTTAAACCAAAAAACAGCCTGTATATCCATTCGCTCTCCGANCCGTTCAACGAAGAAATGGCAATCTCCTTTGACCGGATGAAGCACTGGCTGGCGCATTTTGGTATCACATTTTTTCAATCCCATTGCTCTGGCCATATCAACGGCGACGACCTGAAGGAACTCATCACCATGGCTCATCCAAAGAAACTCTATCCCATCCATACTGAACATTCTGAACTGTTCCAGAAGATCCCTATAAAAACAACCATGGTTAAGGAGGGAAAAGCCTATAAGCTCTAAACGATATCGAATCACTAGTCATGGGAGGTTACCTTAATGGCGGATATCTACCAATACGAAAAGAAAAAAGATGAACAAACCATTATCAAAACCGATACGGGGAAGCGGAAGAAAGAACAATACATCGAAAACCTGCGTGAGGGCGACGCGGTCAATGATTTCTTTGCAGTGAAAATAAAAAAAGCACAACGACCGTATAAGCGAGGTATGTTTTTCGAGTTCCTTGCAACAGATAAAACTGGTGAGGTCAGCGTCAAATACTGGGGTGGAGATAACAAAGACCGGGTGAAACGACTCTATGAAAGCTTCAATAGTGGTGACGTCGTCCAGGTNCGTACCGGGATGGTCGAAAATTATGAGGACCGGCTTCAGATCTCCGTAAACGAAAACACGGGTGGAGTGCGAAAATGCGCACCTAACGAGTACGATGTTACGGATTTCTTACCTGCCTTAACCGAAGAGCGGATCAAAGAGCTCTACGAAGTCGTTAAAAAAGAGCTGAAAACAATCCAAAATGAACCATTGAAACACCTGCTTGCGTCTTTCTTTTCTGATCACGAGTTCGTCCAGATGTACACGCACTCCCCTTCAGCGATTTCACATCATCATAACTATGTCGGAGGAAACCTGGAACACACTGTCGGCGTGGTTCGTCTGTGTCAAAACATCTCTGAGATGTATCCAAACATCAAAAAGGATCTTCTTATCAGTGGTGCTCTGCTGCACGATATCGGCAAACTTAAAGAGTACACCTACGCAGCCGCTATTGACATCAGCGATGAAGGCAACTTCATTGGTCATATCGTGATTGGTGAACAATGGATTAGAGAAAAAATCCAGCAGCTCAAGAAAGACGGAAAGGAGTTCCCAGAAGAGCTAGAACATCAGATCATCCATCTCATTCTCAGTCATCATGGGAAATACGAGTGGGGTTCACCAAAGATACCCAAGCTAGTGGAAGGATGTATCCTTCATCAGGCCGACCTCATGGATTCCCAGGTGAAAAATTACCTGCAGATGATCGAGGATGCCAAGAAGCAGACCGATGAGGATTGGACGTTTATTTACGATGCGGATGTTGGAAAAAGACGGGCAATCTTTTTACGGGAATACAAAATATAGGTGGTGACCATGAAAAAAGAAATCGTAAAAATCCTCTGCTGTCCGACCTGCAAGGGAGATCTCAGCCTCAAGGTAGAAAAAGAGGAGAAAGGGGAAATCATTGAAGGAGCGTTTTCCTGCGCGCACTGCAAATGTTCTTATCCCATTGCCGGTGGGATCCCTGACCTGCTACCACGAGAAACCTGAGCCATCAGACGTATTCATTCCAGCTTTTTATTTTCAAATCATCAAGCGATGTTCGCGAGAGTGCTTCGACAAAACGTTTTGCAAGCTGTATGTTTGTAATCAGGGGAACGTTGAAATCAACTGCCTTGCGGCGAATTAGATAATCATTATCAAGTTCTTCTCTCTCGATGTTTTTCGGGATGTTAATGACTAAATCGATTTTTCCTTCAGCGATGTAGGTCAGCGTGTTTGGTTCTTTTTCTTCCAANGGCCAGCAGAGGACTTCTGCGTCAATACCGTTTTCATTCATAAAATCAGCGGTTCCTTTCGTTGCATAGAACATATATCCCAGGCTTTGAAGTATCCTGGTGCTGGAAAGGAAATCTGCTTTACAATCGACCGGTCCTGTCGATAATAGGATGGTTTTTTTTGGCAATATAAATTCAACAGATAACAAACTTTTTAAGAATGCCTCATTGAACTCATCACCAAGACAGGCAACCTCTCCGGTTGATGACATCTCGACACCAAGGACAGGGTCGGATCCTTTCAATCGCGTGAAAGAAAATTGGGATGCTTTTACCCCGACATAATCCAAATCAAAAGCAGATCGGTCAATTCGAGGGACACGTTTACCCATGATAATTTTCGTGGCGAGTTCAATAAAATTAATCTTAAAGACTTTGGAAACAAACGGGAAGCTTCGGGATGCACGAAGATTACATTCAATGACTTTGACGTCATTGTCTTTCGCGATGAACTGGATGTTGAACGGACCGGTGATTTTCAACGAGGCTGCAATACTCTTCGTGATGGTTTTCACCCGTCGCATTGTCTCTAGATATGTTCGTTGAGGGGGAAGCACAATGGTGGCATCACCAGAATGGACCCCTGCGTTTTCAACATGCTCGGAGATCGCATAACAGTAGAGTTTTCCATGATCTGCGACCGCATCGATTTCGATTTCCTTTGCATCAGTGATGAACTTACTTACCACAATAGGGTATTTCCTACTGACCTCGGATGCTTTTTTAAGGTACTCATGGAGTTCTTTGTTACTCAACGCAATACTCATCGCAGCACCACTGAGTACATAACTAGGTCGTACCAACACCGGGTACCCTACCTTGGCGGCAAAGTCTTCTGCGGATTCCAAGCTCGTTAGCTCTTTCCACTGTGGTTGATCAACACCCAAATTATCCAATAACGCTGAAAACTTATGACGATCCTCTGCAACGTCGATATCTTGTGGCGAAGTCCCAAGAATCGGAACATCTGCCTCATACAAGGGGATGGCAAGGTTATTGGGAATCTGACCACCCATCGAAATAACCACACCCTGCGGGGTTTCCTTATCACAGATATCCAGGACACGCTCGAGGATCAGTTCTTCAAAATAGAGTTTGTCACAGATATCATAATCTGTACTCACTGTCTCTGGATTGCAATTAATCATGATGGTGGAATATTTCAATTTCCGTAAGGTGGAAACGGAGTTCACGCAGCACCAGTCAAACTCCACTGAAGAACCAATCCTATATGCCCCTCCACCAAGGACAATCACCTTATGTTTTTCATTAAAATCAAGATCATCGGCACTTGCGTTATAAGTAATGTACAAGTAGTTGGTTTTCGCAGGGTACTCTGCGGCCAAGGTGTCGATCTGTTTTACGTAGGGAGTGATATGCAGTTTCTTCCGCCGTTTCCGTACATCAAACTCGTTGCTCTTGGTAAGTAGGGCGATTTGTTGATCAGAAAATCCTTTTTGTTTTGCCTCTTTCAATAATGATGGTGGCGTAGTGGAAAGACAGTACCGCTCCAAGTGATGTTCAATATCAATTATGTTTTGTATTTTGGAGAGGAACCAAAAATTCACCTTCGAAGCTTTCGCGACCTTCTCTGGTGAATATCCATGCTTCAGTGCCTCGACGATCGCAAACATCCGTTTATCAGAAGGTTCTCGCAACTCGGTTTCCAGATTAGAAAACTCAAGTGTGTTGCACACCAGACCGAGCATCCCGACATCAAGCATCCGTATCGCTTTCTGCAACGCCTCCTCAAAACTTCTCCCAATAGCCATGACCTCTCCAACGGATTTCATCTCAGATCCTAGACGTATGCTGACTCGCCTGAACTTTTGTAGGTCCCATCGAGGAAATTTCACAACCACGTAATCAAGTGCAGGCTCAAAACACGCAGAGGTTTCACCCGTAATATTGTTCTGTATCTCCGGTAATCCATACCCGAGACTCAGTTTCGCAGCAATAAACGCAAGTGGATACCCTGTTGCTTTTGACGCGAGTGCAGAACTCCGACTCAACCGTGCATTCACCTCAATGATACGGTAATCTTCTGAATTTGGATCTAAAGCAAATTGGATGTTGCACTCGCCGACAATCCCGAGATGCCTGATGACCTGAATGGAAAGGGAGCGTAACATAAAATTCTCAGAAGCAGAAAGCGTCTGCACCGGAGCGGTGACAATGCTCTCCCCCGTATGAATCCCCATTGGATCGACATTCTCCATAGAACAGACCACGATACAGTTATCGTACCGATCCCGCATCACTTCGTACTCCAGCTCTTTCCATCCGCCCAGATACTCTTCGATAAGGATTTGATGCGTGTAGGAAAACCCTTTTTTGACCAGTTCTGAGAGTTCTTTTTTATTTGTCGCAACACCAGATCCAAGACCACCTAGTGCGTACGCAATCCGGCACATCACCGGATATCCGATTTCTTCAGCGACACGAAGTGCATCATTAACAGTACTGACTGCCTTACTGAGTGGAACCTTGAGGTTAATTTCTTTTATTTTTTTCACAAACCGCTCTCGATCCTCGGTATCCTGTATTGCGATAACCGGGGTCCCAAGAACCTCGACCTTATATTTTTTCAGTACACCTGTTTCAGCAAGCGTTAGTCCGACATTCAGCCCGGTTTGACCACCAAAGCCAAGGAGGATACCATCGGGTCGTTCTTTCGCAATTACTTTTTCAACAAACGCAGCGTCCACCGGTAAAAAATATACTTTATCTGCAAGGTATTCAGAGGTCTGAATCGTCGCGATATTTGGGTTTACTAAAATAGTTTTTATTCCCTCTTCTTTTATTGCCTTTATTGCTTGACTGCCGGAGTAATCAAACTCCCCGGCCTGACCAATGCGTATCGCACCAGACCCAAGAAGGAGTATCTTTTTCCATTGTGGTCTCTTTTGGGCAATCATTTCATCGCTCTCACAAACAGGTCAAATAAAAANTCTGTNTCATCAGGACCAGGGGATGCTTCNGGATGGAATTGTGCACCGAAGAATGGTTTTGAGATGTGTTTAATACCTTCGTTGGTCTGATCATTTCCATTGTAGAACCATTCACGCCAATCCTGTGGTAAAGTATCTGTTTCTACCGTGTAGCCATGGTTCTGTGGCGTGATATAACATCGGTTCGTCCCGACTTCCATACAGGGCTGATTCTGACTTCGATGTCCATATTTGAGTTTGTAGGTATTTCCACCTGCAGCTAGCGCCAGAATTTGAGAGCCAAGACAGATCCCGAGAATCGGAATATCTCCTGATAANGCAGCAGTTACGTGTGTAATTGTCTCTTCACATTTTTTCGGGTCCCCTGGGCCATTCGACAGGACAATACCATCAACCNGTTCTGTGGTGAAATCGTAATCCCAGGGAACACGTCGTACGGTGAAACCTCGTTTTAAGAATGCTCGAATCAGACTGTTTTTTGTCCCACAATCGACAAGAAGAATTGATCGTTCTCCTCTCGTATAAGTCACCGGTTCCTTGATGCTGACACTGGCGGCAAGGTTCTTTGTGTTTGGATCGTAAAATGATTTCTTTTCATGGTTATGCACTATTTTCCCTAAGAGTGTACCTTGTGTCCGTAATTTTTTTGTCAACTCCCGTGTATCTACTCCAAACACACCGGGGATGTTGTAATCAAGAAGCCAATCTGATAATGATTTCTTGGCATTCCAATGGGAATAGTGTTCTGAGTAATCAGAAATGACTACTCCTTCAACATGGATTTTCTCAGATTCAAAATACCGTGATAAGCCATCGTCTTTTTCGTCACCGGGGACGCCATAATTTCCGATTAACGGATAGGTTAGTGCAACGATTTGTCCTCGATAGGATGGGTCTGTCAGGGTTTCGGGGTAGCCGACCATCCCGGTGTTGAACACTACCTCTCCAGCAGCTGGACATCGTGAACCAAAGGAGTACCCAGAAAAAACACAGCCATCTTCTAGTATGAGCTTCGCAGGTCTCTTTGGTTCCACGATATGACAACCTCACCCTTCATAATTGTTTATACGTCGTACACTGAATGCATTGGTGTCTTAAAGAAATTACTACTTTTTTAACAATGTTACCGTTTCAGAAAACAACTGATATCGGTCAGCAGGTCTTTGGATTCCCGCATGTCTTTTATGTACTGATGAAACCGTGGTGCTCGTTTATCGAGGATGACCGCAACTCCGCGGTCGTTTTCGTTGCGGATCAGCCGACCGATCGCCTGAAGCATTTTCCGGGCAGCTGGCGCCTGTACGGTATATTCCCAGCCTTTCCCGAACTTCTGATCATAAAAGTACTGCAGACCACGCTGGCGTGCTGTTGGTTTCGGATACGGAATGCCGATAATGACCGCTATCTCGAGTTGCTCAGCAGGGAAATCCATGCCTTCGCTGATTCGCCCGCCCATCACGGAGAAGAGTGCAGCACCATCTCCGTTCTCATCACCGCAGGATTTGAAATCGGTGACTAGATCCATGATCTCTGATTGTGACATGTGTTGTTCCTCTATGTAGAGGCATCGTTGGATCTCCGCGAAATGCCCGTTCTTTTTAAACATCGACAGCGTGTTGTAACTCGGGAAGAACACCATAGTATTTTTTTTAAAGTTGTTGCAGATGCCGCTGACATGCCGCCACATCTGAGGTAGGATGGTTTTGTCTTTCATCATCTCGTCATAGCGAGTTGTTACGTCACGAACAAAAAAGATCTTACGGTTCTCAGGAGGGAATGGTGACGGATACATCGCCATCCTTGTTTCGATCGGTAGACCCAGTGAGTCGCGGTATTCATCTAGCGGCTCAAGGGTTCCTGACATATGGATGCTGCAGTGGACATCCTTGAGGATGTCTGTTCCGACTGAAGGGTCAAGACAGTAGGCTTCCACACGCGGGTTTTTTCCTTCCCCGGCATCCACGATCAGTTTGATGTACTGGTCCATCTCAATACTGGTCCAAAAACCAAGGAACACCCCTAGATTATGGAGATATGAGCGAGGAAGTTTTCCGCCTTTCTGTTTGTACTCCTGTATCTTTTCACCGTACGCAAAAAGGTCACTGACGATGTCTTTGAGTGTTTTGCTGGTGATCTTCAACCGTGAGAGGATTTCTACTTCAAGCTCATGGGATGGGATCAGCGCATCGTTTTTTTCGTTGTTGATCCTTCGAATTCCGCCCTCAAGCACCCCATAAACATAAGTATCACGTAAAACCGTGACCACATCTAAGATCTCTTTGCAGAATGCGGCAACCGAGACTCTTCCGTCTGCAAGCGAGGGGTTCCCAAACTGGTCTGCTTCCATCAGGCAGCTGTTGAGCATCCAGGTGCTGAGCTCGGCGGAGAACAATTCTCTGAGATAATCAGGGAGGTTATGTGCCTCATCAACAACGAGAATAACATCCTCTTCAGAGATGGCAAGCCAATCGAACAGTTTGATCCGAATCGATTTGTCAAACACGTAGACATAGGGCACGACGACAACGAGCGCATCATGGACGATGAGTTTATTGACCTCATATGGGCAGATGCCTTGTTTTTCGCATGTTCCGATGAACTCTTCTGCAGTGGGGAGGTTTTTCTGCATCCATTCCATGATTGTTCCAACATGGTCTTTGTCACCAAGGTATCTTTTATAGTAGCTGCATCCTTTTCCTTTTTCTGAGACCGCGAGTTTTTTTTGATGGGAGCAGAATCTTGAAAGCTCCTCTGAGGACCCGTTCTGCATCTCAGGGTTGTCTTTTGCAAGCAGACACATGTTGCCGCGGCCCTGCATTCCAATCCCTATGATGCGGCTGTCTTTTGTTTTCTTTTTTATGGCACGCAGCTCAAGGATGACCTGCTGTTGTTGTGCATTTGTGCGTGTCGTNTAAATGATTTTTTTGTTGTTTTCCAAGGCGTAGGTGAGTGTTGCCGCAAGCACGCAGATGGTTTTTCCTGAACCGGTCCCTGACTCAAAGACAAATTGATTCCGTTTTGTCAGCGCATCCGTGATTTCTGCAATGATTTCTTGCTGGTTTTTTCGTGGTAAATAAGGAAATAACTCCGCCATCCATGCTGCGAATAGCATGTTCAGTACATAGAGTTGTTGGAACGTGGAGGGATGATGTTTTATAGGGGAGCAGTATGTAATAAAAGAAAATGCGACAGACTCCATTTAACAGCATTAAAAAAAAGGTATCATCATTCATTCCTTCTGAGCTGGTGGACATTCTTCCTGACAAATGGGAAAAAATCGGCTCGGTGGTTACGATTGCGCTGCCTGATGATTTACGACCATATCAGCAGACCATCGGAAAAGCGTATGCAGAGGTCCTTGGCTGCACATCAACGTTGAATGACGTGGGCGGGATTTCAGGGGTCTATCGGGAACCAATCGTCGAGGTGATTTTTGGGGATTTGATGACTGAAACGGTCCATCGTGAGAATGGGATTCGTTTTAAACTCGACCCGCAAAAGATTATGTTTTCCTCAGGGAACATGGCAGAGCGGAGACGGATGGCGAAGGTTGCAACTCGTGATGAAACCGTGGTTGATCTGTTCGCTGGAATCGGTTATTTTTCGCTTCCAATAGCAGTGTACAGCAAACCAAAGAAGATTTTTGCTTGTGAGATCAATCCGCTCGCATTCAGATATTTATGTGCAAATGTGGTGTTGAANCATGTAAGCACGATTGTTGAGCCGCTTTTGGGTGATAATCGGCAGGTCGCTCCGAAGGACTGCGCAAATCGTGTGATCCTAGGGTATCTTAAAGAACCGCAGGAATTCTTGCCAGTTGCTCTTGATTGTTTGCACAATCACAAAGGGTTTCTTCATTACCATTCGCTCGTCCCGGTTGAGTCAATCCCAGAACAACCTCTTTTGAATATTGAAAAGGCAGTAAAAATCTATCATCGTTCGGTTGAATTAATAAAGGTCTGTGTGATCAAATCGTATGCCCCGCGGGTTGATCATGTGGTGCTTGATGTGAGGGTCTTCGAATGAATAAACCGGTGAAGCTGATCGTATATCATGCCGATGAGGATGATCCAAAGAAGTGTACGGCAAAGAAATTACATCGATTTGGGTATGCTGCACTTGAGAAGAACATTCGACGGCTGCCGTATCATGCTGTTCTGTTAAATCCGTTTGCAGAGAAGAGTATTTCAAGAGAGGATCTGCTGGATGCAAGAAGCCATGGTCTGGTTGCACTCGATTGTTCATGGAAGACCGCTGAACAGACGTTTCAGGCTCTTGAAACGACGATGGTGTCGCGTGCGCTACCATTTTTGCTGGCAGCAAACCCGGTGAATTATGGCAAGCCCTATCAGTTAAGCACGCTTGAGGCGTTTGCCGCAGCGTTATATATTCTTGGAGAGGTGGGGCAGGCACAAAAGATTGTCGGGATCTATACCTGGGGTCATCGTTTTTTAGAGTTGAATAAAGAGCCGTTGGAGGACTATCGATTGGCAACGACAAGTGCCGAGGTTGTTTTGCGCATGAAAGAATATATATAATTAGATATTCAAAAGAATATATAAGATATTTCAGTATGTTTAAGTAACGAAAGGGAATGTCTAAAAAA
>JGI20214J51650_10001118_pt1 | contig 16951 bp, 10 predicted proteins | sample WetSurMetagenome_FD_51650 | JGI IMG/M metagenome (IMG submission 51650) | reverse complement strand
TTGAACCCTCCCCCTCCCTTTAGTTAAACTAATCTTACATCACATCTCAAATTATTTTACTTGCAGAAAGAGAGAAGGAGATCCCTCGCTAGCGCTCGGGATGACAGGTATATAGTTGATTAACAAGAGGAAGAAGCGGCGATTCGCTATTAAAATACTTGATGAATAAAATCTCGATGCGAATCGCCGCTTCTTCCTCCAATGTCCTACAAAATAACCTGTCATCCCGAATTCCAACAAATCGGAGCTTGTGGAGATTTGGAGGAATGAGGGATCTCCATCCTCACAGCAGGAACTTATAAAAAAGATGTGTACAAAGATTAGTTTAGTTAAAGCGCGGGGGGATGTAATTTATTGTATGTAAGATGATTTCCCCTTCCCTTAGCATTAAGGGAAGGGGTCAGGGGAAGGGTTCAAAAAACTGAATCTGACCGAATTGTATTCTATATTTTATTTCAATTTTATTTCAATTTTTTTTGAATTTGATTCAATGATAATGCTTTCTAAATACACAAATGAAATAATTTAACATCTATATACTTGTAAATCAATGCTTTTAATCTTAAATGAATCATTCATAAAGATTTAATAACCTTTTAATCCGGTTTTAATTACTTTTTAATACCGATGAATTAACATTGTTACGTTAGTTTGCATAGTCAAAGTTTTTAATATCAGGTTAGGTTAGGTTAGGTTAAAGGGTAAAAAGATTTGTTTAGGTTAGTTCGTTAATTCATGGTTTAAAAATTTTAAGCGAGCGGTCAGAAATGTACTGCTTGCTTTTTTTGATGGAATGATGAAATAGTTGATATATTTACGACCTAAATTTTAAAAGTTCATATTACCAGAAACTAAAAAGCTAACTTGATACCAGAAACGATGCTAATTAAGATTAATAATTCGAAAAATTCTCTCAGCAACAGGTGCTTTTCTTTCCTGTTCATATTTTTTCTGATCTTATCAGCCTGCAATTCAAATAAAAAAAGTTCAACTGGTGATCAGAAACATTCTCTGACATCTGCTCCCGCTCCTGATGGCGATTATTTTCAGAATATCGCGAAAGAAATAGGGCTGGATTTTGTTCATTTTATTGGGGATGAACATTTGAATAATATTATTGAATCTGTAGGTGGTGGCGCTGCCTTCCTCGATTACGACCAGGATGGATACATGGATATATATGTATGCAATGGTACCTGGATAGAAGGCTTCAGCAAAAGTAACAAGCCGGATGAATTGCCTCATAACAGTCTTTACCACAACCGCGGAAATGGTACTTATGAAGATGTTACCAAAAAATCAGGTGTTGGCGGTCCATGGTATAGTATGGGTGTCACCATCGGTGATTATAATAATGATGGTTACCCTGACATTTATGTAACTAATTATGGTCAAAATGTACTATATAAAAATAATGGTAACGGGACATTTACAAACGTCACCAAACGTGCCGGAGTCGGAGGAGGAAATGAATGCAGTGTGGGCGCTGTATGGCTCGATTATGACAATGATGGTCTTCTGGATCTGTATGTGGGTAATTACCTGACTTTTGATCCTAATTATAAATATTTTTATGCACCCGACGGTTTCCCTGCCCCATCAGCATATGACAGCCAACCTGATATTCTCTATCATAACAAAGGTGACGGCACTTTCGAAGATGTGACAAAAAAGATGGGAATTATTGACACTGATGGTAGAGCAATGGGCGTCGGTGCTGCAGATTATGATAATGATGGATTTATGGATATTTATGTAGCCAATGATCATACTCTTAATTTTTTATGGCATAACGACGGAGGTAAAGGTTTCACAGACAGGGGTGTCATGTCCGGAACAGCATTCAGCCAGGCAGGAGAAGCAACAGTGAGTATGTCGGTTGACTTTGCTGATTTTAATGGGGATGGTCTTCTGGATATGTTTGTCTCGGATGATTCTTATTGTTCACTTTACGAAAATTCAGGCAATGGTATTTTTACAGAGAAGGGAGTTATATCCGGTATCTCAATGGCTGCAGCACAATTTGTAGGATGGTCCTCCGCTTTTTTTGACTATGATAATGATGGCTTACCAGATATTTTTAAAGTCAATGGTGCTCTTAAGCACCTGTATGGTATGGAAGATCAAATATTCAGAAATGAAGGAAATGGAAAATTCAGGGATGTATCCCTGGATCTGGGCAATTATTTCAAAAAAGAACTGGTTGGACGCGGGTTATGCCTGGGAGATTATGATAATGACGGGGATATGGACGCGTTTATTGTGAATCTGAACGATCATGCTGTATTTCTGAGAAACAATAAGGGAAATCAAGATAACTGGCTGACTATTAATCTGATCGGAACGACAAGCAACAGGGATGGCTTAGGCTCAAGAGTTAGAATAACTTCCGGAGGCAAAATACAGACAAATCAGAGGGTAAGTACAAATGGCTACCTGTCGCAGAATGACCCAAGATTGCATTTTGGCCTTGGAAAAAATGAGATGGTTGACAAAATTGAAATAAAGTGGCTTTCAGGCAAAGTGCAGGTATTGGAGAACATTAAATCCAATCAAATTCTTACAGTAAAAGAGCCCAAATAAAACAACATTTTTATGCATAGGAAAAAAACAGCTAATGTCTTATTTTTAATAATAGTCATTGGATCTTCGGGATTTATTTTTTCAGCCTGCAAGGCAAAATTCAGGGAGGGGATGATAATTTTTACACAGGTGGCAGAAAAAATTCAAAGTATTAATTATATCAACGGAGATTCATGGCGATATATCCCTCAGTCACGCATTATTGCAATTGATCCTTGTAATCCTGAGAAATCAGTGAAGATAATTTCCGGAGATTTCTATTCAGCCAGGTCGCCTGAGATTTCATATGATGGAAAATTCCTGCTCTTTACAGGTCAACAGAAGGAAAACGATCCGTGGCAGGTATGGGAAATGAATCTTAAAAACTCTAAAATCAGAAAGGTTATATCCTCTGAAGAAAATTGTACTGATCCGGCTTATTTGCCCGGAGGTCGTCTGGTTTTTAGCAAATCAGTTGCAAATGATTCACTGAAAGCCGGACATTCACTGTTTACCAGCAACATCGATGGCACTGATATTAAAAGAATTACATTTAATCCATCTACATATTTTGCTTCTGATGTTTTACAGGACGGCCGTATTATTACTATCTCAAAACAGATTTTCCCCGATCAGAGAGATGCTTCACTTATGGTAATGAGACCAGACGGTACAAAGTCTGAATTGTTTTACGAGAGCAGCGCTGGTACTTCATTATTCAGCCGGGGATATGAAACAACAGATGGGAAAATAGTATTCATTGAATCGGACAGAACACATCAGCATGGAGGTAATATTATCTCCATTAATTACAACCGTCCTTTGCATTCCCATAAAAATCTTTCATCTCAGATTCAGGGTGATTTTAACACTGTCTTTCCTCTTCACTCAGGCAGTTTTTTGGTTTCATACCGAAGATCTGACGCTGACAGGTATGCCCTTTACGAATTTGATCCTGTTAAAAAAGTTCTCGGGAAAGCTTTATATTCAGATAGCGGATTTGATGGACTGGAAGCTGTTGAAATCCATGCCCACTTAAGACCGAAAAAACTTCCAAGTGAAGTTAATATGGGTGTAAAAACCGGATTACTTCTCTCACAGGATATCAATGTTCTTGATAAACAAGTATCAGACAAAGTTCCTGCCCTTCCAAAATCATATAAAATTGAGATAATGGGTGTAGACTCCTCACTCGGAGTTGTTAATACAGAGGAAGACGGATCATTTTACTTAAAAATTGTTGCTGACAAACCTTTTCAGATCAGGACTCTGGATACAGCTGGTCATGTCATGCAAAGCTGTGACTGGATATGGCTACGACCTAATGAACGGCGGGGATGTGTTGGATGTCACGAAGATCAGGAGCTTGTGCCGGAAAACAGGATTCCCCGGGCAGTTCAAAAAGCTCCGGTAAAAGTACCGGTTCATATAAATAAGATTATTGAAAAAAAGGTAGAATTGGAATAGATATGAAAAGATCTAAATTATTTTCAGCAGTTGTTTTACTAATTGTTTTAGGCTTGATAATTTGTATACCAGGACGAAAACTGGCCAGGGCACATGTAAATTCTAAGACAGGGACCACAGACCACCCCCTTCTGTGTACGTCCTGTCATCTGCCCACAAAAAAGACCGGCATTATTTCAAAACTGATGAATGCAAATTATCTTTCCCCATTCAACCTGGTTGTTTCAGAAGATGGTAAAAAATTATATGTCGTTGCACAAGAAGCCAATGCCTTGCTGGTTGTTGATGCTGAAAAACATGAGGTATTAAATAAGATCAGTGTAGGAATCCAGCCACATACAGTTATTCTCAGTAAAAACGGACAGAAAGCTTATGTCAGTAATCAATGGTCCGATAATGTATCGGTGATTGACCTGGCAACTCAAAAAGTTATCGATACTCTTAATACTGGTAATGGTCCTGCAGGGCTTTCACTAAGCGCTGACGGCCAATCTCTGTATGCTGTTAATTCTTATTCATCAGATGTATCTGTTATTGATCTTACAAACGGAGAAGAGATAAAAAGGCTGACTTCCGGAAATAACCCCACCGGTGCTGAGTTGTCTCCTGATGGAAAATATCTTTTTGTAACGAGCCGGCGAGCAGATATTGCACCATACGGGCAACCTCTTGTAAGTGAACTCACTATTATAGATGACGGTACTAAAAAAATTGCTGAGTATAAGAACATAGAATCAGCTTATATGATGGAGAACATTGCCTTTACGCCTACAGGAGACCTGGGATTTGTAACATTAATAAGACCTAAAAACCTGGTTCCATCCATACAGGTTGAACAAGGATTTATGATGACCCATGGATTTGGCATAATTGATCGTAAGAATAACGAAAAAGTAATTCAGTTATTACTCGATGAACCTAATGCCTATTATTCTGATCCTTTCGGCATAGTTATTACACCAGATGGCAAAAAAGCTTTTATTTCCAGTGCAGGGGTAGACCGCATTTCTGTTATTGACATAGACTCGGTCAGGAACCTGATTGCAGGGGCAACACCTGAAATGCTGAAGAAATATGCAGATAACCTTGGAATAAGCAGCCACTATATTCTTAAACGTATACACACAGGAGCAAATCCAAAGGGACTTGCTCTTTCTCCTGACGGGAAACTGTTATATGTAGCTGAACAACTTGAAGATAAGATCACTGTAATAAATACTGAAAGTCTGGAGTCCGTTTCTTCCATTGATCTTGGTGGTCCCAGGAGAATTACAGTTGCAAGACAGGGACGCAGACTCTTCAATAATGCGGGACATACTTTTCAGAATCAGTATTGTTGTTATACTTGCCATCCTGATATGCACGAAGATGGGTTGGTGTATAATATGGCATCCAAAGATATGGGGAGGAATGTTACTAATACCCAGTCGTTACGTGATGTAAGTGAAACAGCTCCATATAAATGGAATGGGATGAACGCGACTGTATATAAACAGGACGGTATTCGTTTTTCCACAGTTCTGACAAGAAATGAACCGTTTAGCTACAATGATCTTGATGCCCTTGTTGCCTATATCTTAACAGGTATACATTATCCTCCTAATCTCATGTATAATCCAGCTAATGAATTAACTGAGTCTCAACTCAGGGGCAAAGCTATATTTGAACGTTCAGTGGATAATAATGGTAATGTTATCCCCGCAATTAACCGTTGTATTACATGTCATCCACCTCCATATTATACTAACAGAAAACTTGAAAGTGTGAGTACACTTGCTGCTTCAGACGATTCCATTTTATTTGACACTCCTCACCTTAATAACATATATGCTTCGGCACCCTATCTGCATGACGGACGTGCTGCCACTTTAGAGGAGATATGGACCATATACGGAAAAGATGATAAACACGGGTTAGTCGGAGATATGACAAAAAATAACCTTAACGATCTTATCGATTATCTTAAATCACTTAGGGCACCGGAATACGATCTGAAAACTTCAAAATCAAACCATGTTTCAAAATCACAACATGCTTCAAATACATCTTATTAAGTCAGAAAATCATGAAAAAAAGAATAATCGGAAATCTCTCTAAATTTACTACAACTGCTGTTGTGATTTTAGGCGTCAGTTCTTTGGGTTTCACAATGGGTCAGAAACAGCTTACAGGTATGAATTCTCAAGCTGCTATCAGACCGGCTAAAGGTGATAATTCAGAAATAATTCTTGAAAAAAACCTTTCCCGGGATGAAATAGTCAAAGATGCAAAACCAATGCCGGTATATGGTCATTGGCGCAACTTTACAATCAGGGATGGGTTACCCGCAGACAAAGCGTATACAGTTCGTATCGACGGCGACAGGGTACTGGTGGGAACACATGAAGGTCTTGCTGTTTATGAAAATGGGAAGTGGCGCACATATACAACTAAAGATGGACTTCCACATAATGGAATTGTCTCGATTGATGTCAGTAAACTAACCGGAGATGTCTGGATCGGGACTTTGGGTGGGTTAAGCCGTTGGTCATCAGGCAAGTTTGAAAACTTCACCCAGTTTAACAGCGGTATGCCAAATGATCTGGTATATTGTGTTATTTGCGACGGAAAAGATGTCTGGGTCGCAACTGGTGGTGGTGCAGGCCATTATGATACTTATACAAAACAATGGGAAATATTCACAGAAAAAAATGCACCAATGCACGAACCCTGGACCTACGGAGTTTCTGCCGCAGAGGGTAAGGTCTATATTGCTGCATGGGGGGGCGGCGTAATAGAATACACAAACAAAACGAAACAATTCCGGGATTATACCGACCCTGACGGTTTTATGGAAATTGATCTGCAACCTGATGATGGCGTGGTGCATGATATAACAACCGCAACATCTTACGTTGATGGTATATTATGGGTTTCAACCTATTTTGGAATGAGCCGGTATGATGGCAAAAACTGGAAGGGCTATTTTGATCATGACAGCGGTCTGGCCAGTAACTTCATTAATTTTTTAAGAGCAAAGGGGCCGGTAGTATTTATTTGCAGTGATAAGGGATTAAGCAGTACTAACGGTAGCAGCTGGGTAACCTATACAAAAAACGAGAATGGGCCCGATGGAAAAGCCATTATTAAGAATTTTGGCCGCACCAATGATAGCACCTCCTTTGCTAAAACTACACGAGAATTACCATTATCACCTTCCATTGCACATAATTTTATAATTGGTGTTGATGCTGACGATAATTACTTATGGGTTGCAACTGAGGGAGGCGTTAGCAGGGGAGAATTGCTGAAATAGTTGAAGAGTTGAAAAAGTTAAAAATATTGATATGATTGAGATAATGGAACAAAAACAGTTGTTAATAGATCTGTCAAAACTTACTGACGGAGAGCGAGTGGAGATGAAAAAACTCGGGATTTTATCTGATGATAATAAATTTATTGAATCAGTCTATCCTTCCGTACATAATAAGCGGCCTCCGATTGAAAAACATGTTACTCATGCTCCACATGTAATCAACGAAGCCTATAACTATCAGAAACCTTCATCTTTTTCGAGAGCTCTGCGTCTCGATTTTGGAGATTATAAAGTTTTGCTTATATCCGGAACAGCAAGCGTGAATGAAGAAGGCAAAGCAGAACATATTGGTGATTTTAAGGCCCAACTCTGGAGAACCTATGTTAATATAACAAATCTCCTGGCAGCTGAAGGGATGACCTGGCATGATGTGGTCAGAACCACAAATTATCTGAGAGATATCGAAAGGGATTATGCCGAATTCAATAAAATCCGCACCTCATTTTATAAGTGGATGAATCTTGATCCTTTGCCAGCAAGTACGGGAATACAGGCAAGATTATGTTGGGAAACTTTACTTGTTGAGATTGAAACTTATGCCATTTGCAAGAAATAATAATATCAAAAACATGAAACCACAAATTAGAAATTTAGTGACTTCCATTCTGTTCTTTCTACTATCGCTTTCATGGGTTAATGGACAGGAAAATATAAAGAACTACGGCAACATACCTGATGAGTTAGTTGCTTTTGACAAATATCAAAAGGCCTATAAATATCATTTTCTGACACCAACATTGTTTTATGGCGCAGGTCGCGAATTAAAACCGCCTACAGATCTGAAAGAGGTTAGGATTGGGTTCCTCGGTCCTCTGGAAGGTTCAATTATTTCTGATCTTGGTAAACAGATGCTACAGGGATCTATACTCGCTATTGAGGAAGCTAACAAAAAGGGAGGGTACCATAAAATTCCATTCAAGCTGATGCAACACAATGATGTTGGTTTGTGGGGCGCCGCAGCTAATGAGGTTGTGAAAATGGACGACGAAAAAGTGTGGGCTTGGCTTGGCTCTATTGACGATATAAATTCGCACGTTGCAATAAGAGCGAGTTTAAAACTTGAAATTCCAAATATCAATTCTGGTGATCCTGATCCGACTTTTACTGAAACAAATATTCCCTGGGTCATACGTGTCATTCCTGATGACAGGCAGAGCTGCTATGCACTGGTTGACTACATATTTAATAAGACCGGACATTCCAGGGTATCCGTAATAAGGGCCAACAACCGTTATGGAAGAGTTGGAATCTTACATTTTAACCGTTCATCCACCCGAATTGGTTTTCCAACAATAATTGAAGAACGTTTTAACGATGGAGAAATTGATTTTAAATCTCAGCTTGAAAGAATACTCAAAAGTAAACCGGATGCTATAGTTATCTGGGGAAATGCCAAAGAATCTGCACTGATTTTACAGCAAATTCGTGCAATGGGAATGAAGCAACCTGTCTATGGTTCCGACAGAATGGTTAATTCTGAGTTTCTCAAAATTGCCGGTCCGCTTGCGGATGGTGTGGTTACTACCTGCCAATATAATCCCGATTCAGACAATCCAAAATTGAAAGCGTTTAAAATCAATTATTTCAAAAGATTCGGACAGGAACCGGATGTCTTTGCAGTACATGCTTATGATGGAATGAATATCATAATTGAAGCTATTCAGAAAGTCGGACTTAATCGTGTATTAATCCGTGATGTATTGACTGACCTGAAAACATTTAACGGATATGAGGGCGTAACCGGGAAAATAGTTTTTGACGCATCATTTAATAACATCAGACCAATTTTTCTGGCAAAAATAAATAATGGAAAGTTTGAATTTTCTCCTGCTCCCCGTTTTGAAAAGGATGACAAAATATACAAAAAACCAAATGTCAGATACTAATATTTAAAGAAATACAAAATGGAGTCAGCGTCATGCAATATACCGATCGATATTAACTTTACCGTCCCTTCCCGAGTGAGCCTTAAGAAAAAACCTGATGCTACAATCGTGAATGTTAATGGAATTAAGGTTGGTGGTTCTGAAGTTGTTGTAATTGCAGGTCCGTGTGCTGTTGAAAGTCAGGAACAATTATTTCAGACAGCAAGAGCGGTAAAGGAGAGCGGTGCATGTATTTTAAGAGGTGGCGCTTTTAAGCCACGTTCTTCACCCTATAGTTTCCAGGGCCTCGGAGAAGAGGGACTAAGACTCCTGGGAAAATTCAGGAAGGAAGCTGGCATGCCTGTTGTTACAGAAGTAATGGATACCCGGCAGGTTGGACTGGTAGCAGAATATGCCGATATGATTCAGATCGGTTCACGCAATATGCAAAATTTTCCTTTGTTGAAAGAAGCCGGAATGTGCAGGAAACCTGTTTTACTGAAACGGGGCATGATGTCAACTATCGAAGAGTTCTTACTGGCCGCAGAATATGTTCTTAACCAGGGTAATCAACAGGTAATTCTCTGTGAACGCGGTATCCGTACTTTCGAACCTTCCACCAGGAATACTCTTGATCTGAGCGCAGTTCCAATGCTAAAGCATCTGACCCATCTTCCTGTAATCGTCGATCCCAGTCATGGATGCGGCCTCAGGTGGATGGTTCCTTCCCTTGCAAAAGCTGCAGTTGCTGTCGGAGCCGACGGACTCATAATTGAAGTCCACTATCATCCTGATAAGGCTTTATGTGATGGTCACCAGTCACTTAGTCTTGACGAGTTTGCACTATTAATGACTGATCTGAAAAAAATATCTCACGCAATCGGCAGAAAAATTTCAATACCGGAACCCTCAATAGGTTAAAGGTAATCTGGGAATATTCCATGAAAATATCAAAACTATTTTTTCATGTTTGCTTAATAATTGTACCGCAGGCTTTTGTTAGCATGAATGTGTATTCAATTCAGCATCAAAAAGAATCAGAAAAGAGCATTAAGATTGGATTGCTGATAACCGATAATAATTCACCCGCAGCAAATCAGGGAGCCGAATTAGCGATCCGGGAAGCCAATAAGAAAGGTGGTTATAACGGCCACCCCTTTGAGCTGGTGGTGCGTTCAATGGAAGGTGCATGGGGAACTGGTTCAAAACAGGCTGTAAACCTGATCTTTGATGAACAGGTATGTGCAATCCTCGGTTCTCATGATGGCCGTAATGCGCACCTAGTAGAACAGGTTGCAGTAAAGGCACGGATTGTTTTCTTGTCCGCATGGTCCGGTGATCCGACTCTTTCACAGGCCTTCGTCCCGTGGTATTTCAGCTGTGTCCCGAATGATCTGCAACAGGCGGACATCTTAACCGAAGAAATATATAACCGAAGAAAATATATTTCTGTGATTACAGTTGCTGACAGCAGCTATGATTCATCAATTGCCGTTAAAAGTTTTATAAAGAGAACCAGGGCTTCAGGTAAAACTGACCCTGTTCAACTAAGTTATAGTATCAGAAACCCGGAACTAAATGACCTGATACAAAAGATTCAGACCTCTCATGCTGAATGCGTGATTCTTTTTGGCGAGCCTTCTTCTTCCTCAGAAATTCTACAGCTCATCCGATCTGAAAAGATTAACACAGCAGTTTTTGGTTCCATTGCTTTGCTCGACGAGAATGTAATTAACGGGCATATTTTGAATAGTTTTGAAGGTATTGTTGTTTTATCTTCAGGATTCTGGTTAAATCCCGGAAGTTCTGCTTTCAGTAATGAATATCAAAAAGCTTATGGAAAAAATCCCGGCATTGTCACCGCATATGCATATGACGGAATGAACCTTATTATTCAGGCTATTCGGGATAGTGGTCCTGATCGGGAGAATATACAGAAGTCACTTTTGAAAATAAAATATGAAGGTGTTACAGGNAGCATTCAGTTTGACACTAAAGGAAACCGTCTGAACCCGGGTGGTTTAATGGAGATAAAAAATGGTGTTCCGGTTCCTGCCGGCAAATAATTGTGATGGAATATGAACTGTTAATAACTTTAGAATCAAAAATGAAATTGCTTTTATTTTGAACGGGACAAACCTGATTATAGCTCCTTTTTATTTCCTAATTTTGGTGCAATGAAAAATTCTCTGTCAATACTAGCCAGCATAAGTCTCTTAAAACCTGTTATGGCTCATTCAAGCCTTGATTAAACGAATCAATTCCATGATGAAGAATCTATATCTGTTTATAATGATTGTGTTCCTTACAATTTCAATTTCAGGTTGTAAGAATACCCCTGAGGACAGCAAGAAGAAGTCGCTTGATATGATGACAACCCAGTCACTGGGCCTTGCATATCTCGAAGAATTCAAGCTTGATGAAGCTGAAAAAGAATTTCTGAAGTTCATNAAGCTGGCTCCGGAAGAAAAACTCGGTTATGCAAATCTTGGACTGACCTATTTAAGAATGGGTAAATATNCTGAGGCTGAAAAACAGCTGGCGAAGGCGATTAAAATAGACACCAAAGATCCTGATATAAGGTTAATACTGGCAACAGTATACCAGATGAATGATGAACGTGAACGTGCTATTACAGAACTGAAGGATGCCCTCAGCTTTGCTCCTGACCATGTTAAAATCCTTTATGATCTGTCCGAATTATATGCAGCCGGAACAGATGATGAATCCATAAAACAGCGTGAGAATGTTATTCTTCAGCTTGTTGAAAAAGCTCCTGCAAATATGGTCCCGCATCTTAGTCTGACAGAAATTTACATCCGGAACGGTGATATCGATAAGGCAACTGAACAACTTGAAATACTTCATAAACAGTTTCCTGAATTTCCAAAAGAAGCAATTGCCTTTTATGATAAAACACTTTCCCTGTTAAAAAAGCAGGATAAGGAAAATGCTCTTATACAATTCACTATTTTTCATAATTACATGAAGGTAACTTCTCCTTACCAGGCAGGCATTATGGATTTAAAAGGACCAGGAGGATCATTAATAGGTTTCCCTCTCATTACATTTGACCGGCAATCCTCAACACAGCTCACGGAAAATAAATCTCTCCTCGAAGTAATTAAATTCACTGATGCAACAGCATCTGCAGGTTTGGATATTGTTCATTCATGGAGTGACGGAGATAATCCTGAATTTAAATATTCCACTCATGCAGAACAAGCTGATTATGACAATGATGGAGATGTAGATCTTTATGTGGGAAGCTATGATCCTGAATCCTCTTCCTATAAGCATTGGCTTTTCAACAATGAGATGGGAAGATTTAAAGATGTCTCAGAAGAAGTCGGTATCAGGCACAGCGGCAAAGAACATTCGGCCTCATTTGCTGATTATGATAATGATGGTTTTATTGATCTGTATGTAATTAAAGATGGTGGTGATCTATTGTACAGAAATGCTGGTAAAGGCACTTTTGAGGATGTAACTGAAAAGGCAAAAACCGGAAGCAGATCGGGTGGCAATACCCCTTTGTTTTTTGATCCTGATCATGACGGTGACCTTGATTTATTTGAAACGCGATCAAATGCAAATCTTTTGTTCCGGAATAATGGTGATGGTACATTTCAGGAGCAGGCTGAGAAAATGGGTCTGTCGGGAAATGGAGGTAATAGTACCGATGCTGCTTTCGGCGATTTTGACGATGACGGTGACATCGACCTGTTTGTTACAAATGAGAATGCCAGCAACATTCTGTATTCAAATCAGCGACAGGGTATTTTTAAGGATATTACAGAAATAAGTGGCCTGAAAAGTAATGGAGGCTCATCTTCGGTAGCTATAGGGGATTATAATAATGATGGCTTTTCTGACCTGTTCATAACATCATTGAATGGAAGTGGTCATGAATTATTGCAAAACCGTGGAGATGGCACTTTTGAACCAGCAAAGAACTCAAAAGAAATGTTTAGCGCTACTCAAAAAGTCAGACTATCTGATGCCCGGTTCTTCGATTTTGACAATGACGGATTTCTGGATCTTATTGTAGCCGGAGAATCAGAAGAAAAAGGTGGTCGTGGACTATTCCTGTATCATAATAACGGTAAATCTAACTTTTCTGACGTTTCAAATCTCTTGCCTGAAGAGCCAAAATCAGGCAGGCAAATAGCAGTATTTGATTATAATGATGATGGGGATCCTGATGTTGTGGTGTCGGGTCTAAATGGTGGTATATTCCTGCTGCGTAATGATGGTGGAAATATAAACCATTACATCAAAATGAAGCTTGTTGGTTTAAGGGCAGGCAGCGCCAGGAATAACCATTTTGGCATTGGTGCAAAAGTGGAGATCCGTGCCGGTGATCTGTATCAGTCGATTGTAGTTAATGATCCTGAACTGCTTTTTGGACTCGGCAACCGTTCAAGAGCAGATGTTATAAGAATTACATGGACGAACGGTGTTCCCCAGAATATATTTCTTCCAGGCGTAAACCAGGCATTAATTGAAGCTCAGACACTTAAAGGCTCCTGCCCGTTTCTGTACACATGGAATGGCAAGGAATATGAATTTGCCAAGGATATTATCTGGCGCAGTGCACTGGGCATGCCGCTGGGTATTATGGGAGGAACCACTAAGTACGCTTTTCCTGATGCGTCGGATGATTATATTAAAGTACCGGGAGAGTCATTAAAAGAAAAAAACGGGATTTACTCTGTCCAGGTAACATCCGAACTCTGGGAAACTATCTATTTCGACAAGGTTGAACTGGTCGCAGTTGATCATCCTGATTCAGTTGACATATTTGTACCTGAACAGTTCTCACCCCCACCCTTCCCCGGGTTGAAAATTTCAATGGTTCAGGAAAAACAGTTACCTGTTTCTGNAACAGATTCCAGGGGCAANGATGTGCTTTCATTAATTACTGAAAAAGACGACAGGTATGTATCTGATTTTAAACCCGGAAAATACCAGGGTGTTACTGAAATGCACGATCTGATCCTTGATCCGGGAAAATACTCTCAAAACAGAAAGCTACTCCTCATACTCAATGGATGGATATTTCCCACCGACGCCAGTATTAACGTGGCTATTTCGCAATCGGACAGTCTGAAAGTGATCCCTCCTGTAATACAGGTAATCAATAAGAGCGGAGAATGGGAAACAGTGATCGATAATATGGGTTTCCCGATGGGAAAAAACAAAACCGTAATCGCCGATCTTACAGGTAAATATCTTTCAAATGATCACAGGTTGCGGATCAGAACAAATATGGAGATCTATTGGGATCAGGTCTTCTTTTCTGAAAATAAATCAAATTCTCCCCTCATATCTACTTTGCTAAAACCTGTTTCAGCTGACATTCATTACCGGGGTTTCTCCCGCAGCTTCAGAAAAGGTGGCCGTTACGGGCCTCACTGGTTTGATTATTCTGATGTGGATAACAGCAGGAGATGGCGTGATCTCCAGGGCAACTACACNCGTTACGGTGATGTGTTACCACTTCTCACCGAATCTGATAATAAATACATNATATCGAATGCCGGGGATGAAACCACTGTTGAATTTGATGCCAAGACATTACCCCAATTGAAAAAGGGATGGAAAAGAGATTTTCTTATCCATAGTGTAGGCTGGGTAAAGGACGGAGATATAAATACTGCTCTGGGTAGTACTGTATTGCCTCTCCCCTTCCATGGTATGAAAAGTTATCCTCCTTCTGTGAAAGATTCCTATCCGATAGATTCTGAACTTCAAAAATACAACCTTGAATATAACACAAGAGTTGTCACACAGGATGATTATCGCAATGCACTTAAAAAAGTGACCGGTAATGAGAAATAAAGTTTGTTATCTGCTCNGTTTCTTTTTCGTGATATCAGTTTCTTCTCAGACTTATGGTCAGAAGAAAAGTATAATGTTTACAGACGTTACAAAAAAAGCAGGTATAACTTTCAAATATACGATTGGTGACTATTCNTATAAAAATCTGNTTGAAAGCAGTGGAGGCGGNATTACCGTTTTTGATTTCAATAATGACGGATTAATGGATCTTTGCCTTATGAACGGAACTTATTTAGAGGGCATATCTGATCCTGATGGGAAAGTGTTTAAGGATTCACATAACGAGCTTTATAAAAACAATGGAAACGGAACATTTTCAGAGGTTTCAAAAGCAGCAGGAGTGGATGTTCATCAGTGGAGCATGGCTGCCGGCGCCATCGATCTTAACAACGATGGTTATCAGGATCTTTACATGCTGAATTATGGTCCCAATATATTCTTCAGAAACAACGGTAACGAAACCTTTACTGACATTACAAATTCTTTGGGACTCAAGGGCCCGGATAAACTAAACAGCTTCACAAAATGGAGCATAGGTGTCTCGTTCTGGGACTATAATCTGGATGGAAGACTTGATGCAATGGTCGGTAACTTTCTGGCATTCGATCCGGCATATAAATCACCCTCAACACCCGATATGATGCCAAGTCCTACGGAATACAACGGCCAGGCATCAATGCTTTATGAACAGCAGCCTGACGGGAAATTTATTGATGTCACACAGAAAAACAATCTTTACTATCCTGAATCAAGATGCATGGGATTGACAGTCTATGATTACGATGATGACGGTGATATAGATATCTTCCAGGCAAATGACCATCAGTTAAATTTCCTTTTCCGAAATGATGATGGCATCTACAGCGAGGTTGCTGTTGCAAGTGGTGTTGCCGCAAACAGTAAAGGAAAAGGTACAGGTTCCATGCATGGATCGGTTGGTGATGTCGATGGCGACGGACTGATAGATATCCTCGTTGCCGATCTGGACTATGGCGCACTTTATAAGAATATTAGAAACGGTCTTTTTTCTGATATTACTGAGGAAAGTGGTGTGGCCGCGGTCATGGCTGGTAAGGGTGGCTGGGGAGCAGTACTATTTGATTATGACAATGATGGAGACCTTGATATTGTTTCTGCAAATGGTACTGCAGAAGAACTTATACTGCAATATCCGCTTCTGCTTGAGAATGACGGCAATGGACACTTTAAGAATACGGGAATGAATCATGGGTCATATTTCTCAACTAAACGCTCCGGAAGGGGATTAGCCGTCATGGATTATAATAACGACGGGAATCTTGACATAATTATTTCTCATATCGACAACCAGGGAGCACCTGTACTTCTGAAAAATGAGGGAGGAAATGGAAATCACTGGCTGGGACTTACACTTAAAGGTAAAAACGGACCTTCGTCTGCAATTGCTGCTAAAGTAACTGTTACAGCCGGTGGCAGGAAACAGGTTCTTATAAATCAGTGGACTACTACCTACCTCTCAAATAATGATCCCCGCCTTCATATCGGACTTGGCAGGGACAAAGTGATTGATCTTCTTGAAATCAGGTGGTCAGATGGGACAAAGGAAAGCTATAGAAGCATTTCCTGCGACCAGTATATCACTATATTACAGGGTACCGGAATAGTTGAGATATAGATTGAAACAGACAGAAATAAGTAGAAATAGATAGAAATGAATTTCATAAGAATTAGTAAATTAATAATAAATGTCTGTATTCCAACTCCAGTCTCTTTAGGCACTTTAGGCACTCTAGGCACTCCAGACTTTAGGCACTTCATAATTATTAAACAACGTAAACTCAAAAATATATGAATACCCAGTATGTAACCAATGTAATAG